>Ga0256405_10002779_pt1 | contig 38374 bp, 30 predicted proteins | sample RumenRJG_02DNA_FD_189096 | JGI IMG/M metagenome (GOLD analysis project Ga0256405, IMG submission 189096) | Bovine rumen microbial communities from Lethbridge, Alberta, Canada - RJG_02 | ecosystem: Host-associated > Mammals > Digestive system > Stomach > Rumen | place: Canada: Alberta...
CTGAGCTCTTTGAGACTCTTCCTGAAGTTGGAGATCTTGACAAGCCCAAGATGGTATTCTTCTTTGATGAGGCTCACCTTTTATTTAAAGATACCCCTAAGCTCCTTATGGATAAGATCGAGCAGGTGGTTAAGCTCATAAGGTCCAAGGGTGTTGGCATTTACTTTGTAACCCAGAATCCAAGGGATATCCCTGACGGCGTTCTGGCACAGCTTGGAAACAAGGTTCAGCATGCACTTCACGCTTACACACCTTCTGATATGAAGGCAGTCAAGGCTGCGGCTGAGTCCTTTAGAGAAAACCCTGCTTTTAACACAGCTGATGTTATACAGGAGCTTGGAACTGGTGAAGCGATCTGCTCATTCCTTGATGAGACCGGTACGCCAACCATGTGCGAGAGAGTATTTATCCTGCCACCTCAGTCCTATATGGGCGGAATTGATGATGCCACAAGGGAAAAAGAGATAAAGGGCAGCACTCTTTATACCAAGTACTATGAGCCTTCTGATCCTGACTCAGCCTTCGAATTCCTTGAGAGAAAGGGCGTTGCCGATGCCAAGGCCAAGGCAGAACTGGAAGCCAAGGAAGCTGAGCGCAAGGCAAAAGAGAAGGAGGAAGCCGCAGCAGCTAAGGCAGCTGAAAAAGAAAAGGCTGCAGCCGACAGAAAGAGAAAGCAGACCGCAAAGACCATTGGTAATTCTGTTGCTGGAACTGTTGGAAGAGAAGTTGGTAAGACTGTTGGCGGAACCTTTGGTAAATTTGGTAAGACCCTTGGCGGAAATCTTGGAGCGAGTCTTGGAAGAGGAATCCTGGCCACATTCTTTAAGTCATAAATAAAAAACACAACAAAATAAAAGACATTTATCGCCTATATAGTGTGCGTGAAAACACCAGACACTATATAGGCGATTTTTTGCGCAAACCCGCATAAACTTTAGACTTTTTTTATTCAAAACATTGAAAAACCTATTGTTAAAGTGAAAAAAGTGCTTTATAATGGTTTCAGGTGGTAAAAAGTGTCAAAAAGTGGTAATAAGTGGTAGATAAGTGGGAACAGCATTCAAAGGTGAATACAGTCATTCCATAGACGCAAAGGGAAGGCTCATAATTCCAGCTAAGTTCCGTGAACTTCTCGGCGAACAATTTGTGGTAACCAAGGGGTTTGACGGATGCCTTTTTGTGTTTGCTGAAGAAGGCTGGGAGCAGTTCGAAGAGAAGCTCCAGGCGCTTCCAATGGATAAGCCAGAAGCCAGAATGCTTGGACGTTTCTTTATCGCAGGTGCCATTGATGCTGAAGTAGACAAGCAGGGCAGGATCCTTTTACCACAAAACCTTCTGCAGCACGCCAAGATTGAGAAGGAAGCAGTTATCGCAGGTGTTGGTAACAGAGCTGAAATCTGGAGCAAGGCTGAGTGGGAGAATGCGAGTACCTTTGATGACATCAATGGAATTGCAGCCAAGATGAGTGAGTACGGTCTTAGCATTTAAGCCTGGAGGCATGAAGATGGAATTTAAACATTATTCAGTGCTCCTTCAGGAGTGCATAGACAATCTGAATATCAAACCGGATGGCATATATCTGGATGGAACCCTTGGGGGCGGCGGTCATTCTTTTCATATAGCAGAGAAGCTCTCAGATGAGGGACACCTCTACGGAGTGGATCAGGACGCAGATGCCATAGCAGCTGCCAGCAAGAGACTTGAAGAGTTTGGAAACCGCATAACTGTCATCAGAGACAACTACGAAAATGCGGTTACAAGGCTTAAAGAGCTGGGAGTCACAGGGGTTGACGGAATACTACTTGACCTTGGAGTTTCATCATTCCAGCTGGACAATGCAGACAGGGGCTTTACTTACAAGGAAGATGTTCCCCTGGACATGCGAATGGATCAGAGAATGGAGCTTACAGCCAGGGATATAGTAAATGATTATTCCGAGACTGAGATCTTTCATATAATAAGAGACTTCGGCGAAGATAAATTCGCCAAGAACATTGCCAAGCACATATGCATGGAGAGGACCAAGGCTCCTATCGAGACCACAGGTCAGCTCAATGACATAATAAAGGCTGCGATCCCAGCCAGGATGAGGGAGAAGGGAGGCCATCCTTCCAAGAGAACTTATCAGGCTATCAGGATTGCACTGAACAGGGAACTGGATGTACTTCAAAACTCCCTGGACGGATTCATTGATTTTTTAAATCCAGGCGGAAGGCTCTGCGTAATAACTTTCCACTCCCTGGAAGATAGGATCACCAAGAATAACTTTAAGACCAATGAAGATCCTTGCATCTGCCCGCCGGAATTTCCGGTATGTACCTGCGGCAGGAAGTCAAAGGGCAAGGTGATAACAAGAAAGCCAATACTTCCAAGTGAAGAAGAACTTTCACAAAATAAAAGATCCCAAAGCGCAAAGCTAAGGGTATTTGAAAAAAGCTGATGAGAAAGGAGAATGAACATGGCAAGTGAATACATCCGCGGCACATCCGTTAGAAAACCAAATAGAGCGCCTTCGGGAAGACCAGTCCATGTTCAGGAACCTTCAAGAAAAAGAAGACACCACATGAGCCTTGGATATCTTTTGTTCCTGTCAATGGCTATGGCTCTCATGGTTGGAACACTGGCATGGTACATATCACTTCAGTCACAGATCACCAGCAGTGTAAAAAACATCGCAACTTTGGAAAGTCAGTTAAATAATTTGAAACAGGACAATGATGAGGCGTATAATAGAGCAAGTGGCAACGTGGATCTGGATGAGATAAAGAGAATTGCGATCCAGGAATACGGCATGACTTATGCAACTGAGGGGCAGATAATCACTTACTCTGATGGTGGCGGCAACGACTATGTAAGACAGCTGGCACCAATCCCTGAAGTGGCCAAGAACTAGTATTTATATGCCACGCTAAGTGTTTTAGAAGGGTAAGTAATTTGGTTAGATGAAAAAAAGGAAATCTGGGATCAGTCAGAAGTTCACTATAGGAATGAAGAAAAAGCTGGTAGTGCTGTTTGTGCTTGCACTACTGGCTTTCGTTGGGTTAGGGGTCAGGCTTATCCTCATAACCAAGAATAACGGCGAGGAGTATGAAAAGCAGGTGCTGTCACAACAGCAGTACGACTCCACAACTCTGCCATTCCGGCGCGGAGAGATACTGGATGCCAATGGCACGATCCTTGCCTACAGCGAGAAAGTCTATAATGTAATCCTTGATGCCAAGCTTCTATTAAGGAGTGATAAGTATCTTGAGCCCACGATCAGGGCTTTGGTAAAAGAGTTTGGTCTTGATTCGGGTGAAATCAGGCAGTATCTTGCAGAGCATCCTACATCTCAGTACTACATTCTTGCAAAAAAGCTTCCTTATGATGAGATAAAGAATTTCCAGGACATGATCACTCCGGGTATGGAAGGGTATGATGCCAATATCCAGGGTGTCTGGTTTGAGTCGAGCTATATAAGAAAGTATCCAAATGGTTCACTGGCCTGCGACGTCATTGGGTTTACATCTGGCGACAACAACGGAATGTACGGCCTTGAGGAATACTACAACAACACACTGTCAGGAACCATGGGAAGAGAGTATGGATACCTTGATGAGGATTCAAACCTTGAAAGAACAACAATTCCTGCAACAGATGGCGACAATATCATAACTACTATTGACGGCAATCTTCAGAATATAGTAGAGAGACATCTTCAGGAATTCAACGATACCTATGCCAATAACTTCCGTGAGGGCAATGGCGCCAATAACGTAGGTTGTATCATGATGGATGTCAACACAGGTGAGATACTGGCAATGGCCAGCTATCCAAAGTTTGACTTAAATGACCCTAGAAATAAATCAGCTCTCATCGGAATGCCTGCAGTAGATGAAAAAGGCAATAAGGTCAAGGGCGAATCAGTATTTGACTCTGGCGTATATATCACAGAGGAGATGCTTTCTGACTTTACAGATGAGCAGCTTTATCAGAATTATAATGCTCTTTGGAAGAATTTCTGTATTTCCGATACCTATGAGCCAGGATCTGTCGCTAAGCCTTTCACTGTAGCTACAGGAATAGAATCCGGCTCGATAACAGGTAATGAGGTTTACAATTGTAAAGGATTCCTTGAAGTGGGCGGATGGGAGATCAAGTGCCATAACACTTACGGTGATGGCGCTGTTTCGGTCCAGAGAGGAATTGAAATATCCTGTAACGTGGCAATGATGTACATTGCCCAGGCTACAGGCGTCAGCACTTTTACCAAGTTCCAGAAGGACTTTGGATTCGGCCTTAAATCCAACATTGACCTTGCGGGAGAGGCCAGAACAGAGGGGCTTACCTACAAGGCTTCAGATATGACTTCTACTGACCTTGCAACCAACTCCTTTGGACAGGGCTTTAATATTGATATGATCGAGGGAATCACCGGATTCTGCGCACTTATTAACGGCGGCTACTACTATGAGCCTCACGTGGTGAAAAGAATCGTCTCCTCAAGTGGAGCTACTATTAAAAATGTAGAGCCCAGAGTCCTTAGACAGGTAATATCCCAGAGTACATCTGATAAGATAGTAGAGTTTTGTAACACTGTTGTATCAGGACCTAATGGTACTGGTAAAACAGCTCGCCCAGCAGGCTACATGATCGGAGGTAAGACAGGAACAGCCCAGACTCTGCCCCGTGGAAATCGTCAGTATGTTGTATCCTTTATGGGATATGCTCCTGCTGATGACCCTGAAATAGCTATTTACGTTGTAGTAGACAGGCCAAACGCCAGATATCAGGACGATGCCAAGTTTGCTACCAGAATTGTAAGAGCAGTGCTGACAGAGGCGCTTCCTTATCTTAATTATCCTATGACAGAGCCTCTTAGCGAAAAAGAGCAGGCAGAGCTTGAAGAACTCAGAGAAAAGATGATAACTTCTGCAGTTGCAACCACCGAAGAGGGAGAGGAAACCACAGAGGAAGGCACTGAAGAAACTACGGAAGAAACCCAGACAGAAGAGGAAACTACTGAGGAAGAGACGCAGCAGTCTTCTATTTGGGAGACATTTGACGTTGACCAATCAACGGGGTATTATATTGACCCGAATACAGGTGATTATATCGATCCATCATCAGGACATGCTTTTGGAGGAGATGATCTGCCGGATTTCAGCGGAGAAAACACTGATTCTTCCATATTTGAAAACGTTGAAAATGGTGGTAACTAATTATTGGAGATTTTAAAATGAACGACTATTGTATGAGGACTTTGCTTCCTGCACTTTTATCCTTTGTTATTGCGGTACTTATTGGACCTAAGGTCATTGATATCCTTAGAAAACTAAAGGCAGGACAGACCGAGAGAGAAGAGGGACTTGAGTCCCATCAGAAAAAGACTGGTACACCAACTATGGGCGGCGTCATATTTCTTTTGCCAGTTGTTGTGATCGGCATATTCTATGGAGCATCACACAAGGAAGTTATTCCTGTTCTGATCCTTACTATTGGTTTTGGGATAATCGGATTTATCGATGACTATATCAAGGTTGTAAGAAAGCATAACTTAGGCCTTCGTGCATGGCAGAAGATATTGGGACAGCTCGTAGTAACCATCCTCTTTTCAGTTTACGTAGAGACCTTTACTGATATTTCTCTCGCTATGAAAGTTCCTTTTACAAGTATTATTCTTGATTTTGGAATCTTTAATATTCCAATTTTGTTTTTTATAGCACTTGGTACTGCCAACGGAACTAACTTTACAGACGGAGTTGACGGTCTTTGCGCTTCAGTTACTGCAGTAGTTGCCGCATTCTTTGCGGTGGCAGGTATGCACTACGGGGCTACTGGTGCAGAAGTAATGTCCAGCGCCATGGTAGGAGCACTGCTGGGCTATCTGGTTTACAATGTATACCCTGGCAAGGTTATGATGGGAGATACAGGATCACTTGCTATTGGCGGTTTTGTGACAGGAATAGCTTATGTTATGCAGATGCCAATATTTATAGTGATTGTTGGATTTATCTATGCCTTTGAAGTTATTTCTGTGATCCTTCAAGTTTCATACTTTAAGATCACTCACGGAAAGAGAATTTTCAGAATGGCACCTATCCACCATCATTTCGAGAAGGGTGGATGGTCCGAGACAAGGGTGGTAAACGTGTTCACAACAGTGACAATACTGCTTTGTCTCATTGCATATGTAGGGCTATAACGCAGGATATTTAGCGCATTAAGATAAGAGGAAGATAAGGATATGACAGCTGATTTAAAGGAAAAAAGAGTTCTTGTAATTGGTTCAGGTCTTTCTGGAGTGGGTTCTGTTAAGCTCCTTGATCAGATCGGAGCGCTTCCTGTTATGTTGGAAGAAAATACCAAGGTTACTGAGGAAGACATCAGAAAAAAGCTCTATGAAGAGGACAGGGACAAGACTGAGATCATAATTGGCGAAATTACAGATGATACACTTAATTCTATTTCGCTTGTGGTGCCAAGTCCTGCTGTTCCCCTGGATTCACCAACAGTTATGCGCATCAAGGCTCTTAATATTCCTATCTGGAGCGAGATTGAGCTTGCCTATAACTTCTCTAAGGGAACTATGGTTGCCATCACTGGAACCAATGGCAAGACCACAACTACAACTCTGGTTGGTGAGATCATGAAAGCTCACTATGAGTCGGTGTATGTTGTAGGCAATATTGGAGTTTCTTTTGCAGAGAATGCACTGGGAATGAGAGATGACACAGTTATTGTTGGAGAGATAAGCTCATTTCAGCTGGAGGCTGTGGACAATTTCCACGCCAAGGTATCAGCGATCCTTAATATTACTCCAGATCACTTAAATAGACATCATACCATGGAGTGTTATGCCTCCATGAAGGAAAATATCACTAACAAACAGACAGCAGAGGATACCTGTGTTCTTAACTATGACAACGAGTACACAAGGGATTTTGGAAAAAGATGTCCCTCAAAGGTAGTATTCTTTTCGACCAAAGAGGAGCTCAAAGACGGCTTCTTCCTTGATGGCGACAACATAGTTATGGCAAACGGCGGATCTAAGACTGTCATTATGAACATCCATGACATGAATCTTGTTGGACTTTGCAACGTTGAAAATGTCATGGCGGCTATTGCAATGAGTCTTGCAATGGGAGTGCCTCTTTCCACAATCCTTGAAGTAATAAGGAATTTCAAGGCGGTTGAGCACAGGATCGAATTTGTGGCCACAAAGAGAGGCGTGGATTATTACAATGATTCCAAGGGTACAAACCCTGATGCAGCCATTCAGGGCATCAAGGCCATGAGTAAGCCTACAATCCTTATTGGTGGCGGATATGATAAAGGCAGTGAGTACGACGAGTGGCTTGAGTGCTTTGGGGATACAGTAAAGCTTCTGGTTCTTATTGGACAGACAAAAGAAAAGATCGCTGAATGCGCTGAAAAACACGGATTTACAAACTATGTCTTTAAGGACACCTATGAGGAAGCTCTTGAGTTTTGCACAAAGAGCGCTCAGCCTGGAGATGCAGTACTTCTTTCTCCTGCATGTGCCAGCTGGGATATGTTCCCAAGCTATGAAGTAAGGGGCAAAAAATTCAAAGAATATGTAAATAAGTTAGCTGAATAAGGCTAAATAAGTAAAAGTTATTTGTTGTGAGGGGAACTTTGTGAGAGCAGGAATCTTAAGACGCGAAAGAGAAGAGTCTTATATTGACTACAGTTTGATATTTATCATTCTGTTTCTTTTGGCGTTCGGTCTTATCATGCTTTATTCTACAAGTTCATATGAGGCAGCCCTTGACTACGGCGATTCTGCCTATTATTTCAAACATCAGCTGATCCCCACGATCCTGGGCCTTGCTGGTATGATGGTAATGTCCTACATTCCTTACAAGGTGCTGTCAAGACTGGCAATGCCTATCTATCTTGCAGCTGCAGCGCTCCTTATACTGATCATTCCCTTTGGTAAAACAGTAAATGGTGCCAAGAGATGGCTCATCATCATGGGCGTATCCATTCAGCCTGCAGAGGTTGCCAAGGTGGCGACCATCATTTTTACAGCAACTATCATTATTAAACTTAAAAGAAATCTCATGAGCTACAAGGGATTTGGGGTAGCCCTGTTATTTCCTCTTATCCTTGCTGGAATGGTTTATGGCATCACAAGGAACCTGAGTTCTGCCATTATCATCATGGGAATCACAGTTGTTATGCTGTTTATTTCAACCCCGGGATACAAGAGATATGTCATTGCGGCTGTTGCACTTCTTGGAATAGTGGCACTTCTTGTTATATTGATCGCCAATTCTGACCAGACCAGCGGTATGAACTACCGTTTTGAGAGGGTGCTTGCATGGCTTGATCCCAATGCTCACGCTTCAGGCAAAGGATTCCAGACTCTTCAGGCTCTTTATGCCATAGGTTCAGGCGGAGTATTTGGAAAGGGGCTTGGAGAGAGCATGCAGAAGATGGGATTTATCCCAGAGGCCCAGAATGACATGATCTTTTCCATCATCTGTGAAGAACTGGGGCTTTTTGGCGCCATAGCTGTTATGCTTATGTTCCTTCTTCTTATCTGGCGCCTTATGATAATCGCAAACAATGCTCCTGATATGTTTGGAGCTTTACTGGTAATTGGAGTTATGGGACACATTGCTATTCAGGTCATCCTGAATATTGCGGTTGTAACTAACACCATTCCAAATACAGGTATTACACTTCCCTTTATCAGCTATGGCGGTTCTGCCGTTATCATTCAGCTGGCTGAGGTTGGAATAGCCCTGAATGTGGCAAGAAATATAGGCAGAGAATAAAGGATATGGCAAAGAAGAAAAAGAGATACAAAAAAAGGGGAGAAAATCCTCTGATAATAGTCGGAAGAACCATTGCTGACCACAAGAGCATATACATAATACTTGCAGTACTTTTGACTCTTCTTGTCATTGGGGCAGTGGCTATCAAGTATATTGCAGATAATTACACTATTACGAATATATATGTTACAGGAAACACCCATTACACAAATGATGAGATCATAGATATGGTCATGAAGGATGGCCTTAGCCATAACTCAATGTACCTGTCCTTGAAATACAGGGACAAGAGTATAGAGGGAGTGCCCTTTATTGAGAAGATGGACGTTGACATAGTTTCGCCGGATACAGTCAGGATAAACGTCTACGAGAAGGCAGTGGCAGGATATATAGCATATCTTGGCAGATACATGTACTTTGACAGGGATGGAATTGTGGTTGAGAGCTCACTTGAGACTTCTGATACTGTACCTCAGGTTATGGGGCTTTCCTTTAACTACTGCATAATGCACGAGAAGCTTCCAATAGAGAATCAGGACGTTTTTGAAGAAATACTTGATATAACACAGCTTCTTGCCAAGTATCAGCTTGGAGCTGACAGGATTTTCTTTGACAGCGAATACAATGTGTATCTGTATTTTGATGATATTGAGGTAAGTCTTGGCACAGAAGAGTTCATCGACGAGAAAATTATCCAACTTCAATATATCCTTCCAGAGCTTAGTGGAAAAAAAGGAATTTTGGAGATGAAAGATTTTGACGACGATACAAAAAACATCACTTTTGAAGAGAAAAATCAGTAAATTGTCAAGCGAATTGTAAACATTTTATTAAAAAATATTGGTTGAAAATCGAAACAAAAAATCGTATCATAGCTATTAGGAGTCTATGAGGTTTATGAAGGAGGAGTTGTTTTGCTGGAGATTAAGTCTAACGAGGCAGAAAATGCCTGCAAGATCATCGTCGTCGGGGTTGGCGGTGCAGGTAATAATGCTGTAAATAGAATGGTAGATGAAAATATTACCGGTGTAGAATTTATCGGTATTAATACTGATAAACAGGCACTTCAGTTGTGCAAAGCGCCAAAGCTTTTACAGATTGGTGAGAAGCTCACTAAGGGACTTGGAGCAGGCGCTAAGCCTGAGATCGGACAGAAAGCAGCAGAAGAGAGTTCAGAGGAAATATCAGCAGCACTTAAGGGTGCTGATATGGTTTTTGTTACCTGTGGTATGGGTGGCGGAACCGGTACTGGAGCAGCTCCTGTTGTAGCTAAGCTCGCAAAAGAGATGGGAATCCTCACTGTAGGCGTTGTAACCAAGCCTTTCAGCTTTGAGGCCCGTGTTCGTATGCAGAATGCTATGCTTGGCATTAGCAACATCAGAAACAACGTAGATACTCTTATTGTTATTCCTAACGATAAGCTTCTTCAGATAGTAGACAGACGCACTACAATGCCAGATGCACTCAAGAAGGCTGATGAAGTACTTCAGCAGGCTGTTCAGGGAATCACTGATCTTATCAATGTTCCTGCAGTTATCAACCTCGACTTTGCTGATGTTTCAACAGTTATGAAGGACAAGGGCATCGCTCATATCGGTATCGGTAGTGGCAAGGGTGATGACAAGGCAACAGACGCTGTTAAGATGGCTGTTGAGAGTCCACTTCTTGAGACCAAGGTCAATGGAGCAACAGATGTTATCATCAATATTTCTGGTGATATCACTCTTACAGATGCATCTGATGCATCAGAATATGTTCGTCAGCTGGCTGGTGATGACGTTAACGTTATTTTTGGCGCTATGTATGACGAGAGCAAGACAGATACATGTACTGTTACTGTAATCGCAACAGGAATTGAGGCAACAGGCACAGGTAATGCAGCAGTAGCTCAGGCTAAGGCCCAGGCTGCAGCTAAGCCAGTAGCTCCAGCACCTACTCCTGTAGCTCAGACAGTAGCTACACCAGTTACTCCTGTTCAGCAGACTGTAACACCTATAACACCTATTCAGCCAACAATCTCTACAATTGGTACTCCTGCAGCAGAGGCTCCAGCTACTTCATCAACTACAAGACCTCTGACACTTAACAGACCAAGCGAGATCAAGAGCACAGTAGAGCCTAAGTCTCTCAAGATTCCTGATTTCCTTCAGAGAAAGTAATATAGTTTTCACCGCCCTCCGCAAATAGCGGAGGGCTTTTTTTATATATATCAATATTTTATATAGAAAAATGCGGTAAATCATGCTACAATAATTTGTGTATTGATATTGTTTTTCACACAATATACAGTGGACATATCATTAAAAAATTGGAGGGAAAGTCATGAAATGCCCGTTTTGCGGAAAAGATGACACAAGAGTTATTGATTCAAGGCCAGCTGATGAGAATACTTCCATCAGACGTAGGAGAGTATGCGATTCCTGTGGCAAGAGATTTACAACTTATGAAAAGGTTGAGACTATTCCGCTTATAGTCATCAAGAAAGGTGATGTTCGCGAGCCATACGATCGTTCCAAGATCGAAGCTGGTGTGCTTAGGGCATGTCATAAGAGACCTGTAAGTGCAGAGCAGATTTCAAAGCTTGTTGATGCTGTAGAAACAGAAGTGTTCAACATGGAGCAAAAGGAAATTCCAAGCCGTGCTATCGGTGAAATTGTAATGGACAAGATGAAGAATCTTGACCCTGTTGCTTACGTGAGATTTGCATCTGTTTATAGAGAATTTAAAGACGTTAATACATTTATGGATGAACTTAAGTCTGTGCTCAGAAAAGAGGCAGATGGCACAATTACCGATGCTACAGACAAAAGTACACCACTTTTAAAGGAACAATAAAAGCTCATTTCCCCGAGGAAGCGCGGCTTCTTCGGGGTGTTTTTTGCTTGACATTTTATTAACCAACACGTATATTGTTCATGTGATGGACCTAAAAGGCCCATAAAAACTTAATACTAGGAGGATTTTAACATGATCAGAAAGAACTCCCTAAGGAGAAAAACAACAGGAGCTCTGGCAATCGTGTTAACGACACTGGCTATTGCATTGAGCGGATGTTCAAGCGACAAGACAGCAGGAGATGATTCTTCTAAGATTACTATCGGAATACCTCAGGATATTGACGGTCTTGACCCCCATTATGCGACAGGGGCAGGAACTAAAGAGGTTCTTTTTAATTTGTTCGAAGGGCTTGTTAAGCCTGATGAGAACGGTAATCTTAACCCTGCTGTAGCAAGTGAGTACACGATTTCAGAGGACAACAAGGTTTACACCTTTACCCTGAGAGATGGGATCAAGTTCCATGATGGAAGTAACGTTACAGTAGAGGATATCAAGTATTCTATTGAACGTAATGCGGGCACCGATGGCAGTGAGCCCCTTATCTCATCTTATTCCAACATTGACAGCGTAAATATCATAGATGACAAGCATGTGGAAGTAGTGCTCAAGGAAGGAGATTCAGATTTCCTTACACAGCTTACAGTAGCTATTATTCCAGCTTCTAACGCTGATCCAGCTACTAATGTCATTGGTACCGGTCCTTACAAGTATGTATCAAGCTCACCTCAGGAGAATTTCATCATGACAAGATATGATGATTACTGGGGAGACAAGGCATATATCAAGGACGTTGTATTCAAGATTGAAGCTAATTCAGATGCGGTTGTTATGGACCTTAACGGCGGATCCATTGATATGTACGCACGTATCACCAGCACACAGGTAGCACAGCTTAGTGAGGACTTTGAGGTTTACGAGGGAACAATGAACCTTGTACAGGCTCTTTACCTTAACAACGCTGAGAAGCCTTTCGATGATGTAAGAGTTCGTCAGGCTCTTTGCTATGCTATAAACCCTCAGGAAATCATGGATTATGTGTCTGACGGTGCAGGAACAGAGATCGGAAGTGCAATGTTCCCTTCATTTACCAAGTATTTCCTTCCTGAGCTCAACGACACATACAACACTGACTTTGATAAGGCAAAAGAGCTTCTTGCAGAGGCTGGTTACCCAGATGGATTTGAGTTTACAATAACAGTTCCATCTAACTACACACAGCATGTTGATACTGCACAGGTGCTTTCAGAGCAGCTTAAAAACATCGGCGTTAAGGCAAACATCCAGGAGATCGAGTGGAATTCATGGATCTCAGATGTTTACTCAGACAGAAAGTATCAGTCAACTGTAGTAGGTGTAGATGCATCAACTCTTGCAGCTTCTTCACTTCTTGCAAGATACGTATCAGATGCAGGCAGGAACTTTACAAACTTCAACAGTGCAGCATACGATGAGGCCTATGCAAATGCACAGAATACCTCAGATGACAGCGCTAAGACTGAGTACTACAAAGAGTGTGAGAGGATCCTCTCAGAGGAAGCAGCAAGCGTATACATCCAGGATCTTCCTGAGTTTGTTGCTCTTAACAAGAAATATACAGGATATGTATTCTATCCTCTTTATGTTCAGGATATCAGCAAGATAAAGCTTGCTACTGAATAATAGAGCAGGAAAAACCTAAGGCGAGGTACACATATATGAAATATATCATTAAAAAGTTTGGCATGATGGTAGCCACATTATTGGTAGTTTCTCTATGTGTGTTCCTCGCCTTTAATATTATTCCGGGGGATCCGGCCCTTAAAATGCTGGGAACGGAGGCTTCCCCTGAACTTGTGGAACAGGTGAGAGCAGAAATGGGACTTAATGACCCTGTTCTTGTTCGATATGCAAGATGGTTTCTAAATTTTATCAGAGGGGATTTTGGTACTTCCTACAATTATAAGGTTCCTGTGGGCAGCATGATCTTAAGTAAGATACCAATAACGCTTACAATGGGTATCATGGCCTTTTTAATGACTGTCATAGTCTCAATCCCTATGGGAATCGTAACGGCCAAACACGAGAATGGACTTCTTGACAGGAGCATAACAGTGATAAATCAGGTAATTATGGCTATTCCGCCTTTCTTTTCCGGAATCCTTATTACATTTATCTTTGGAATGATCCTAAGGCTCTTTACTCCAGGAGGATTCGTAAACTACACGGTAAGCTTTGGCAAGTTTGTCAGATATCTGATCTTCCCGGCGGTGGCTATAGCTCTTCCAAAGGTTGCCATGACAGTTAAGATGCTAAGAGGAAGCCTTATTGACGAGTCCCAGAGGGACTATGCAAGAACAGCTTATTCAAGGGGAAACAACACAAATGGGGTGCTGTACAGGCATATTCTTAAAAACGCCATTATTCCAGTTATCACATTTCTTGGAATGGCCCTTGCGGACATGATCGCAGGAAGTATTGTTATTGAACAGGTATTTAGTATCCCGGGCATAAGCAGGATACTTCTTACCAGCATCAGCAACAGGGATTATCCGGTGGTAGAGGCTATCATCATGGGAATTGCAACGATAGTCATCGTGGTTAACTTTCTTGTTGATGTTATTTACAGAATTGTAGATCCAAGGATAGGACTTGAGGATGAGTAAGGTAAGAAAAGATTTAAAAAGAAATATAAAAAGTAATCCATACCTTCTCGCAGGGCTGATAATCACAGGCCTGATACTTCTCATGACTATTGTTGGGATCTTTTGGACTCCCTATGAGCCCACGGCCATGAATGCTTCTGAGAAGCTTAAGGGAGTGTCTCTAAGGCACCTTATGGGAACAGACAACATGGGAAGGGATATTTTCAGCCGTGTTATGTATGGTAGCAGGATCACGCTCCTTATTGCTATTGGTACTGTTGCTATAGGAGCGGGAGTTGGAACAATAATTGGCGCTTTAACAGGGTATTTTGGCGGAATGCTTGATGAAGTTATGATGCGTATCATTGACGCACTTTTTGCCTTCCCAAGTATTCTCCTTGCCCTTGTTATAGTCAGCGTCTTTGGAACTGGCTGGATACAGCTTCTTGTTTCCCTTGGAATAGCCTTTGTGCCCAGCTTTGCCAGAATTGTAAGAGGCGAAGTTTTAAGGTGCAAGAACATGGACTATGTGGAAAATGCCAGACTTCAGGGAGTATCAGATTTTCGTATGATATTCGTCCACATTGTTCCTAATATTAAGGGAGTTATGGCATCTTCAATAATGATCGGCTTTAATAATGCGGTTTTGGCAGAGGCAGGACTTAGTTACCTTGGTGTGGGCTCTCAGCCTCCCTATGCAAGCCTTGGAAAGATGCTTTCTGACGCCCAGCAGTACATGTTCACCATGCCCAGCTATGTTCTTTTTCCAGGTGCAGTAATAGTTCTTATGGTACTTGGATTTGCATTTTTAGGAGAGGGGATCAGCAGATGGAAATAATACTTGATGTAACTGACCTTCATATTGAATTCCATGACTCTGATACTCCTTTTGTGGCTGTTGAGGACTTTGACCTTATGCTGGGAAAGGGCGAGATCGTTGGAATTGTTGGAGAATCAGGCTCTGGAAAGAGCATGAGCGCCCTGGCTATCGCAGGACTTCTTAACAGAAAGAGCCTTAAAAAGAGCGGAAGGATCATGTTCGATGGAAATGATCTTTTAACTTGCGACAGAAAGACACTTCGTTCCTATCAGGGAGATGAGATATCCATTATTTTCCAGGAGCCCATGACAAGCCTTAATCCGGTAAAGAGGATAGGATGGCAGGTGGAGGAACCACTTTTTATCCATCATCCTGAGGTGTCAAAGGAAAATAGAAAGTTCATGGCCATAGAGATGCTAAGGTCTGTGGGACTTGAGAATGCAGAGGATGTGTACTACATGTATCCCCATGAGCTCTCAGGCGGAATGAGACAGAGAGTCATGATCGCAGCCGCCATGATCGGGGACCCTAAGATACTTATTGCAGATGAGCCAACCACGGCTTTAGATGTTACAGTCCAGGCCCAGATTGTTGAACTTCTTAAAAAGCTCAACAAAGAAAGAAAAACCTCCATTATCTTCATATCTCATGACCTTAGCCTTGTTAACCAGCTATGTCAGAGGGTTATTGTAATGCAGGAAGGTAAAATAGTGGAGTCTGGAAGGACCAGTGACATATTTACAAGACCAAGAGATCCTTATACCAAAAAGCTTATAGCAGCAATACCAAGGATCGACCTATCAAGGGATGACAAAGACAATGAGTGATAGAGATGTTTTAAAGGTAGCTGATCTTAATGTCTTTTATAAGAACAGAAAGAGAAAGCTCTTTTCAAAAAAGAATAAGAAGATTCAGGCTCTCTATGACGTATCGGTCAATATGGAGGAGGGAGAGGTGCTGGCAATTGCTGGTGAGTCGGGAAGTGGTAAGTCAACCCTGGCAAGGGCCATTGTTGGTATCAACAAGGACTACACAGGGACTATCTGGCAGAAGTACGACAGACCCCAGATGGTTTTTCAGGATCCTTACAGCTCCCTTAACCCTGCCAAGAAGATAGGATGGCTCCTACAAGAGCCCCTTCGGGTTGATAAAACAAAGGAATGGACTAAGGAAGAAATGGAAAAGAGAGTTCTTCAGATCCTTGAAGAGATCGAGCTTCCAGTCAGCATTCTTGACAGATACCCGGCTCAGTTGTCGGGAGGCCAGAGACAGAGAGTGTGCATAGGAATTGCACTTATGAGATCGCCCAAGCTCCTTATTGCAGATGAACCGGTTTCGGCTCTTGATGTTACGATCCAGGCACAGATATTAGAGCTCCTTGAAAACCTCCATAGAAAGCACGGTATTTCAATCATCTTTATATCCCATGACCTTAGAGTGGTCTATAAGATCAGCGACCATGTGATGATCATGAAGGATGGAAGGGTGGTAGAGTACGGCAAAACCAAAGAGCTTTACAGAAATCCCAAGGCTGATTACACAAAGAGTTTATTAAAAGCGGCAGGAATAATGAATTAATTTTCATTGTTTATAGGATTTTTAGAATTTTTTTATTATAATGTTGTAAATATATGCGATTATAGTGTCGAAATATTCTGTGAGTAAACATGGTAGATGAGAAAGGAGGAATAAGATATGGCGTTGAACGGACTTAATGGATATATCTCTAATTACAATGCGTATAATATTCCCTCTGCTACTGATAACTCACAGGTAAGACCGTCTCCTGCAGAAACCCAGGATAACAAAGCCTTAAATGAGCAGCAGCAAAAACCTGAAGAAAAAAAGAATACTTTAGACCTTACAGTAGAAGTACCATCCAGGGAAAACGCATCAATTGAGAATGTAGCTATATCCTTTGGCCAGTACGACGGAAATTCAATAGATCTTTTTGGAGACATGGGACTTGCATCAAGAGATATGAAACAGGCTATCTCAGGTATGCAGAAGGATCAGCTCCTTCATCAGTATCAGTACTTTGTAGGAAAAGACTTAAGCGGACAGCAGAGCAATATCGTAGCTGGAACAGAAGATGGTGTAGTATTAAGACTTCACTGATATATTTAAGAGGTTTCGGGCCGGAGAAAGATATCTTTCTCCGGCCCTTTAATATTGCGACATCTTCATGGTAAAATATATCCTGTATGTTTACTGAAGATAATATGAATGGAAAAGTAAATATCTGGCACAGCCTTGTTTCTGGCCTTTTTATACTGGTGATGTTTTTAGCTGTCCTTATTCTGGCTCATATTGCGCCATTTGGGGATAAGACTTTTCTGATGTATGACTTAAAGAGGCAGTATGCTGATTACTATGCCTATTACAGGACACTTCTCACTGGAAAGAACAATGTTTTCTACTCCTTTTCCACAACCCTTGGTTCTGGAACTATAGGCTTTTTTGCCTATTACATGACAAGTCCCTTTATTATGCTCTTGTCACTGTTTAGCAGGGACAGGATATATCTTGGGATTACCCTTATTATTGGACTTAAGCTTATTTTTGCTTCTATTATCATGGATTTTACGCTGCAGAAGGCCTTTGGAACTTCAAAAAGAGTATCTGTATTTGATAGAAGCAGCGCCTCTATCTACATTGGAGCAGTATCATGGGCTTTTTCAGGTTTTCTTTTCGCCCACAGCATGAATCTTATGTGGATTGATGTGGTAATGCTGTTACCTCTGTATATCTATTTTCTTGAAAAACTCCTGGTGAAAAATGAAAAGGCGCGATTTATCATAGTGCTTACGCTCATGTCACTTCTTAACTATTACATAACCTATCAGGTTGTGCTCTTTACAGCACTGTGGACAGTGGCCCGCCTTGTTGTTCTTGGCCTTAAAAAGCCAATTGCCCTTATATGGAGGGTTATTTATTCATCAGCAATATCAGGCGCTATATCGGCGTTTCTTATGATCCCGACATTTTTAGAACTTATGGACAGCCCAAAAGACGTAACGCTGCTGGGAATGAAGCTAAAAAATAATAACCTGTCCTTTATTGATCTTATTTCGAAGTTGCCTACTTTATCTTACGATGAGATTGAGCCAAGATTTGGATACCCCCAGCTTTTCTGCGGAGTTTTGCTGGTGGCCCTTCTTCTTATCTATTTTCTTTCAAAAGAGATTGCCCTTAGGGAACGCGCCTGGATGCTGTTTTTAGTTCTTGTCATGATGCTGTCCATGGGGATAGATCTTTTAAACCTCATCTGGCATGCAGGCATGGAACCTTCCGGACATCCTTACAGACAGGCATTTTTCTTTGCGTTTTTGGTGATACTTTGCGCAGTGAGAGTCCTTTTGTTGCTTGAAAAGAAAGAAGGGCTTTTAATACCTGCAGCTGTTTTTGTAATGATGCTTATGGGGCTTTTCTTTATAAGAAAGGGAGGCTATGACCATATTTCTGACAAGACTGTAATTGTTAATCTTGTGCTGATCCTATGCTATATGGCGGGAATCTTTATCTCTTTTAATGCTAAAAGAAATAAAGAAAGAGCTGTCAGAGTTATCATTTCCATATTTCTTTTGATAAATGTACTAGATCTTACTGCAAATGCATACAATACCTATGGCTTCCAGTCCCTTAAGTGCGAGAGCGCTTTGGAGTATTCTGAAACCATAAGGGACAATTACAAAGAGGTTTTCTATGTACAGGGAAATGACAGATATTTTTACAGGATGGAAAACCTGGTTCCCAGGCAGCAAAATGATGCTCTGCAGTACGATTTTAATGGTATTACCCACTATAGTTCTGCAGGACTTATTTATGCCAGATATCTCCTTCAGAGACTTGGCTTTAATGATGATAATCTCTACACAAACTATGGCCATGACAACACTGAGACAGCAGATTCACTTTTAGGGATCAAGTATCTTATAGGAGATGGAAGTGTCCCGGTTCATTGGAATTATCAGCTGTTTCATGAGGGCACAAAAAACAGCTACTATAATCCCTATGCCCTTAAGCTGGCTGTTGGAACCAATAACTTTGACCTTGAGGGGATATCAGATCCGGAAAATGCGCGGCCTGATACCTCTATGACACATGTTCCAGCTCTTGATCCATTTTCCCTTCAGGAGGATATTTACAGCAGGATAACGGGAAAAGAACAGCATATCTTTGTAGGGGCAGAAGTTTCTGGCGGCGACGAAATTGAAACAGATGGCAAGTTCAAAAAGGTATTTGAAGTCACAGCATCTGCTGACGGCGAGATGTATATGTACCTTAACGGGCTTATTGGGGCCGGAGAAGGTCTTACAATATACAGGGATGATGAGTTTATAACTGGCTATGGAAATCTTGCCTGCACCAAAGTGCTGAATCTGGGATATCTAAAAGAGGGCGAGGGCTTTTCCATTACTGTTCAGGCTGAAAATGAGGACGATGACTTTGGAGAAGCGATTTTTGTAACAGAAGATGTAGGCGCTCTTGAAAAGGCATATGCTGATGCGCAGGCTGGATGCTGCCTTGTTACAAGGATGAGTTCATCAAGTCTTAAGATAGAGACTGGAGACTGGAACGGACTCTTTTTAACTATTCCCTACGAAGATGGCTGGAATATAAAGGTGGACGGAGAGAAGGTAAAACCTTTATCTGTCTATGACTGCTTCATATATATACCAATAGATCAAAAGGCTCAAAACCATATAGTTGAAATGAACTTTGTTCCAAGGGGAATTGTTTTGGGATGCATTATCACCATCATTGGAATCCTCTGTCTTGTCCTTGTTATGAGCCTGGACAGAAGGAGGAAGCAATGACTAAAAAGAAGGTCAGATATGCGATACTGACGGGCGTCATACTTAGCTGTTTTCTCCTGGTGGTTTTAATTTGTATGAAGGACATTCATTCAAAGGGCATGGATGTAACTGATTTTATGTATGCGAGCTTTGGAAAGCACAAGATAAATGTCTTTGAAAGTGAAGGGGAATTCTATTTCTTTTTGCCTTCATTTCTTGGCAAAGAGGACCTTAAGCTGTCCCATGAAGCCAAAAAACATGAGGTAAACTATCTTAAATCTGAGAACATTGCGTCGGTTTTTGTGACCACCAGGTCAAACAGCCTTGATGCTATTTTAGCCGACAAGGATTATAAGGAAACCGGTAAGATCACAGTCTTTGACAAGGACGGGAATGTTGATGCAAGCCTGGGACTTGAATATGTCAAGGGGCGAGGCAACTACTCCTGGAATAACTGGGACAAGAAGCCCTTTAAGATCAAGCTTGAAAAGAGTGCCTCGGTTTTGGGGCTTGGATATGGACAGGACTATGCTTTTATTTCCAATGCCTCTGATGCGACCCTTATAAGAAACGCCATAGCAAGAGACCTTGAAGAAGCTGTGGAAGTGCCCTTTGCCGGAGATGGCAGATTTGTGGACCTTTACATCAATGGCGATTACATGGGCAATTATTATCTTTGCCCCAGCATTGAGATTGGAACAGGCAGGGTCAATATCACAGATATTGATATCAGCCAAAGCAAGGTTGTATCAAAATTAAATGGCGAGGCCCTAAGCCCATATGAGACGCCGCTTCTGAAAGGGTGGAACATTCCGGATGGTACATCTGACATCACGGGCGGTTATCTGGTAGAAAGAGAATTTGGTGACAGGTACGAACTGGAATATCAGTACTTTAAAAATGGCTTTATTACCAGTAGCGGAGAGCATTATATAGTAGTTTCTCCCCAGTATTGCAGCAAAAATGAGATAAACTATATTTCTCAGTTCTTCGATGAGGCTGAAAAAGAGATACTTGGTAGTGAAAGCCTTGGAACTATCGTGGACGTAGATTCTTTTGCCAAAAGATATCTTGTTGAAGAAGTGATAAAAAATTATGACGGCGGAGTCAGCAGCTGTTATTATTATAAGGACTCCGACAGCGTAGATGGCAAACTCTATGCAGGACCTGGCTGGGATTTTGATATGAGTCTTGGCAATTACCTTGAGTGGATGGAGTATTACAATGAGGACGCCACTGGGATAACAAGACTTTACCTTTCTGAGCATTCTAGTATATACTATAAGGAACTTGCGCAGAACGAGGTGTTCATAAACGTGGTCAGGGAGTATTACAGGGATAAGGCTCTGCCATTTATGGAGTATCTTTTGGAGGAGGGCATAGATGCTTATGAAGAAGAACTTAAGGCCTCCGCTACAATGGATAGCATTCGCTGGAAGGATATGTATATGGAAAATGGGTATGTGTCCGGAGGCCACAAAGAGTATGAAGATTTAAAAGAGTTCATCAGAGAAAGAATAGAATTCTTAAACAAAGAGTGAACAAAAGAATGTTTTACAGAGTAGAAGATAAGTATTTTATATATGAAGATCAAATTGCATATCTTACAAACCGCTTAAAAGAGATGATGGACTATGATGAGCACTCAAGCGGCGGAGGGTATCTCATTCGAAGCGTCTATTTTGATGACGCAGACGACAGCGCTCTCTTAGAGAATGAAGCCGGAGTTGACGAAAGAGAAAAGTTCAGGATCCGTACCTATGAAAGAGATGACACTTTTATAAGGCTTGAGGAAAAAAGCAAGAAAAGCGGTCTGACCCACAAGGAATCTGCTGTAATAGGCAAGAACACAGTAGAGACTCTTTTAAAGGATGGATGTAGTGCAGGAAGAGCTGTTTTAAATTCTGAGTGCCTTCTTAAGGAGAACGGATTTCTTTTTAAGAAACTCTATGCTAAGATGAATACGTCGTTGCTGCACCCTGTGACTATCGTCGAGTACGAGAGACAGGCTTTTGTCGAGAGGGTTGGCAATGTAAGGATCACCTTTGACAGGAACATTGGTGCTTCAGAATATGTGGACAGATTCTTTAAAGATGATGTTTACGCAAGACCGGTTCTTCCTGCGGGAGCGCACATACTTGAAGTTAAGTACGATGAATTTCTGCCGGAGTACATTCAGCAGATCTTGGAGATTGGATCACTTCAGAGAACGGCCTTTTCAAAATATACCATGGCCAGAAGAAATTATGAACAGATTGGAGAATTGCTATGAGTTTTCAGGACGCGCTTAAAAAATCAATATTTGAGGGATTTACTGCAAATGATATCCCTGTGAGCCAGATTGTGGCTGTGCTTGCATTTACATTTTGCATCGGACTTTATCTGTTTTTGATCTACAAGCTTATCAATAAGACTTCTCTTTACAACAGAAGCTTCCACATTGCAATGGCTATGATCTCAGTGGTTACAGCGGGAATCATTCTGGCAATGCAGTCAAGTATCGTTATTTCACTTGGTATGGTGGGTGCTCTTTCAATCGTAAGATTTAGAACAGCCATCAAGGACACCATGGACCTGCTATTTCTTTTCTGGTCAATTGGTGAAGGCATTATCTGCGGTGCAGGGCTTTTTGAACTGGCTGTAGTAGTTGCCCTTTTAGTGACAGCAGGAATCCTTATCCTTGAGCTTATCCCTTTGAACAAAAAGCCATACGTGCTTGTGGTTAACAGCACAGATGCAGGGGCAGAAGATGAGATAGTTAAGAAAATTGCTGATAACAGCAAAGGATATAAGATCAAGAGCAGAAATCTTAAAAAGAGTGGCCTCGATATGATAGTTGAGGTAGCAACTACCACAGAAAAAGAACTTATCGGAAGCCTTGGCGAAATAGAATCAGTTGTGAATGTATCTCTTCTTACCCACGAGGGGGAAGTAAGGATCTGAAAAAAGAAGAACATAAGAAAACCACCTGCTTTTTTTGCAGGTGGTATTTTTTTGGGAGGAGGGGTTGTCGGGTGGGGAACCAGACAACCCGTGTATGAAAAAAAGTATTGTTGGGGGTTCAGAAGTTTTTGTCTTCTGATGAGTATTATATTAAACGGAATATTTTGCCAAATTATGTCAGAACTCTAAAAGAAATATAACCTATTCTAAAATAAATACAAACTTAATAAACAAAAGGAATACGGGGAGATTAAGTTACTAAATGGCGTGGCGAGACCTGAAATTTGCTTTCATTTTGACGTAAAAAAGATGGATTTTCTATGGATTATTCTAAAGATTGTTAATACTATAGGCTTAGATAGATGTAGTGTTTTCTTTTTTGCAAGGAGGCAGACTATGAGTAGTATAGGTGCTATTTCTTCAGGCTATAATGATTATTCAGCATATTCGACTATAACAGGTGGCGGACAGATAAACAAGGCATCCGAGGATGCAGCAGGACTGGCAATACAGGAAAAAACAGAGTCTCAGGTAAGAGGACTTGATCAGGGAGCAGAGAATCTTAAGGATGGAGAATCTCTTCTTAAGATCGAGGATGGTGCTCTTGACCAGGTTACAGATTACCTTCAGTCCATAAAGGAATTGTCTGTAAAGGCCATGAACGGAACCTTGTCTGATGATGACAAGCAGTCAATCCAGGCCCAGATAGAAGAGTACATGAAGGGCATTGAGGATATTGCAGGAAATACAACCTTTAATGAGAAGCAGCTCCTTAATGGTGATGATAAGCTCTCAGTTGCCACAGATGGAAATGGCAATGAAAAGCAGGTATCAACAACAGATTCAACTCTTAAGGCTCTTGGAATTGAGAACTATGATGTCACAAAAGAGTTTGATATGACAGACATCGACAAGGCTCTTGAAAAGGTTACTTCTTCAAGGACCGAGGTCGGCGCACAGACTAATGGAGTTGATTACGCTCTTACCTATAATTCCCATGCAGCTCTTGAGCTTAATGGATATCAGATGGACAAGGAAGAGAGCAATAGTATAGAAGCATATCAGAAGATGAAGACCCAGCAAATGCTGGAGACATATCAGAATACTCTCCAGAAAAAACAGATGGAAGATGATGAGCAGCAAAAGCTTTCAGTATTCATGTAAATAATGGGAGGATTCATATAAAAAGGGTGCCTGCGTATATCATATGTACGCGGGCATCTTTTTTATGCTTTTATGCCAAATAATTGTAAAAAACATATCGCTAAAAGTGTCCGTGACACAAAGACAAGTGTCTTTTGGTGGTAAATTCTTGATTTATATTAATCAATTGTAGCGATTTTACTGTCCAATACTTGACATAAAGTAAGATAAATTCTACACTAAACAAGGCTTGCATAATAGAAGTTGATCTTCAGGTGCAATGACGTACAGGATTTGTGCGTAATTGCATTTTTTATGTTATAACTTAATAATTTAGCACAGCAAAGCGTTAACGCTTTGTGGGGATGAACATGCAAGACCTAAGATTTTAGAAATGGGTTGGAGACGCTATGAATACTAAGACTTTGATGTACATTGTAAAGAGAATTCTCCTTGCAATTGTTACGATTTGGGTGGTTATTACAGTCACTTTCTTTGTAATGCACGCTGTTCCAGGCGGACCATTCACTGGTGAGAAGGCAGTTAGTGAAACTGTCATGCAGGCAATGGAAGCTAAGTATGGCTTGGATAAGCCACTTGGAGTGCAGTACATTACATATTTAGGAGATATTGTTACCAAATTTGATTTTGGTCCTTCACTTAAGCAGAGAGGTAGAAATGTCAACGACATCATCCTTGATGGAATGAAGACATCTGCCAAGCTCGGACTTATTGCTGCAGTAATAGCACTTATCTGCGGCGTTATCCTTGGATCTGTTGCTGCACTTCGCAGAAACAAGCTGATCGACAGGATCATCATGATCATCACAACTGCATTTGTATCTATGCCTTCATTTATCATGGGCTCACTTCTTCTTATTGCATTCGCCATTAACCTGAAGTGGTTTCCTGCAAATGGAGCTTCAAAAAATGGACTTGTCCTTCCTGTAATCACTTTGTCACTCTATCCAATGGCATATATTACAAGGCTTACAAGATCTTCAATGCTGGAGGTTCTTGGTCAGGACTATATCAGAACTGCCAAGGCCAAGGGTGTATCCGGCGTTAAGATCATCTTTGGACATGCTCTTAAGAATTCACTTATTCCTGTTATTACTTATTTCGGACCTATGCTTGCGGGTATCGTTACAGGATCTCTTGTAGTAGAGCAGATCTTCGCGGTTCCAGGAATCGGACGTGCCTTCGTAAACAGCATCACAGGTCGTGATTACCCTCTTGTTATGGGAACAACTATTGTTCTTGCAACACTGATCGTTATCATGAACCTTGTGGGCGATATCATGTACAAGGTAGTTGATCCGAGAATCACATTAGAGTAATCCGATAAACCTGAAAATAAAGTATAGGAGAAATAAAATGGATATTTCAAAACTCAGTGCCCAGGTAAATATGGATGATTTCATTCCTGCTACCGAGGCTGAAAAAGAATATATGGTACAGATGCGACCATCATCTACTTTCTTTAAGGATTCTGTAAAGAGACTTCTTAAGAACAAGGTTGCAACAGTTTGTTTCTTTATTATTGTGATCATTACACTGGCAGCTATCTTTATTCCTATGTTCTGGCCTTATTCATATGACCAGATGCTTGGAATGACACCTGGTAAGCCAGTTGATAATAGCTTTAAAGATCTTAGACCTTTTGAATATGGAAGATCTGAGATAAAGAGAATGGAAGCAGGAGAGAGCGTTATTCCTCACGTATTTGGAACTGACTCTCAGGGAAGAGATTATTTCATCCGTGTGGTTTACGGAACCCGTATTTCTCTTGCAGTTGGTTTCTTTGCCAGCATCATAGTTCTTATTATAGGTATGACAATTGGTTCTGTTGCCGGATATGCCGGCGGAGTCGTGGATCTTGTGATAATGCGAATAGTAGATATCATCTATTCGCTACCGGATATGCTCATGGTTATCCTTCTGTCATCAGTTCTTAAGGTTGTTATGGAGGGTGCCCTGGACGGAACGGTATTATCCAAGATCGGATCGAATATTATCAGTTTATTCATCGTCTTTGGTGTACTTTACTGGGTTTCAATGGCAAGACTCATAAGAGGACAGATATTATCACTTCGTGAGCAGGAATATGTTCTTGCTGCTGAGGCGGCAGGTGCCAAGGGCAGGTGGATCATCTTAAAGCATCTGATCCCTAACTGCTTCTCAGTTATCATCATTTCAACAGCACTTCAGATCCCAAGTGCCATCTTTACAGAGAGCTACCTTTCATTCCTTGGACTTGGTGTAAATGCACCTATGCCTTCGCTTGGTTCACTGGCATCTGATGCCCTTAATGGTATTTCATCATATCCTTACAGATTGGTCATTCCGGCAATTGTTATTTCACTTATCGTTCTTTCACTGAACCTTTTCGGTGATGGACTTCGTGATGCGTTTGACCCTAAACTGGACACTTGATTAGGAGGCAGGAGAGATGAATTTATTAGAAGTAAGAGATCTGCATACCTCATTCTTTACTGATGCAGGTGAGGTTAAGGCAGTTAATGGAATATCCTTCAATCTGGACAGAGGTAAGGTCCTTGGTATTGTTGGAGAGTCAGGTAGTGGTAAGTCAGTTACAGCATATTCGATCATGCAGATCCTTGCAGGTACCGGAAAGATAGTTTCAGGTTCCATCAAGCTTGATGGACAGGAACTGGTTGGCGCAGGCGAGAAGGTAATGAAGACAGTCCGTGGTAACAAGGTGTCCATTATCTTCCAGGATCCTATGACAAGTCTTAACCCTACATATACAATCGGACATCAGCTGATGGAGGCAATTCTCCTTCATACAGATAGAAATAAGGAACAGGCAAAAGAACGTGCCATCGAGATGCTTAAGCTCGTTAATGTCAACGAACCTGAAAAGAGAATGAATCAGTATCCTCACGAGTTCTCAGGTGGTATGAGACAGAGAGTTATGATCGCTATGGCTCTTGCATGTGAGCCTGATATTCTTATTGCTGATGAGCCTACAACTGCGCTGGATGTTACTATCCAGGCTCAGATCCTTGATCTTATGAAGTCACTTCAGAAAGAGCTTGGAATGGCCATCATCATGATCACACACGACCTTGGCGTTGTAGCTCAGATGTGTGACGAAGTTATCGTTATGTACGCAGGTTCAATCTGCGAGCAGGGAACAGCAGATGAGATATTCTATAATCCCTGCCATGAATATACAAAGGGACTTCTTCGTTCAATTCCTACAGAGGGAAGAGAGGGCAAGAAACTTGAGCCTATCACAGGTACACCTATTGACCTTCTCAATATGCCTAAGGGATGTCCTTTTGCACCAAGATGTGACAATGCTATGAAGATCTGCCTTCGTGAGAGAGCAGAGCGCATGCAGATCAATGATGATCATGCTGCAGGCTGCTGGATGAATGTTAAGAAGCTGATGGAAGGCGGTGAACAGTAATGAGTGAGATTTTAACACAGAAAAACCTTGTGGATATCAAGCACCTCAAGGAATACTTCAATGTAAACGTTGGCTTCTTTAAAACCAAGCCACTTAAGGCTGTAGATGATGTGTCTTTTTCTATTAAAAAGGGAGAGACTCTTGGACTGGTTGGAGAGTCAGGCTGTGGTAAGACAACAGTAGGACGTACTATTTTAAATCTCTACAAGCCTACAGATGGTGAGATCTGGTACGATGGTAAGCTAATAAAGACTAAGGAAGATATCAAAGAATTCCGTAAAAAAGCTACTATGGTTTTCCAGGATCCTTATTCATCACTAAACCCAAGAATGACAGTATCAGATATTATTGCTGAGCCTTTGGATGTACATGGTCTTTATACTACCAAGGAGCAGAGAAGAGACAGGATCCTTGAACTTATGGGATATGTCGGACTTAACTCAGAGCATGCTTCAAGATATGCTCACGAGTTCTCAGGCGGACAGAGACAGCGTATCGGTATTGCAAGAAGCCTTGCTGTTAACCCAGAGTTTATAGTATGTGATGAGCCTGTATCAGCTCTTGATGTTTCAATTCAGGCCCAGGTTATCAATATGTTTGATGAGCTCCAGGAGAGACTAGGACTTACATATCTCTTTATTGCTCACGACCTTTTGGTAGTTAGACATATCAGTAACAGAATAGCAGTTATGTACCTTGGAAAGATGGTTGAGCTGGCTGATGCAGATGAGATCTACAACAATCCACTTCATCCATACAGTAAGTCACTTCTTTCTGCAGTTCCTGTTCCTGATCCTAAGATTGCAAGAGCTAATCAGAGAATTGTTTTATCAGGCGATATACCTAGTCCTTTGAACGCTCCATCTGGATGTCCATTTAGGACCAGATGTGCATACTGCAAGGGAGACTGCGCAGAGAGTATGCCAGAGTTTAAAGAGGTTTCAAAGGGTCACTTTGTTGCATGCCACCATGTGGCTGATATCAACTAGTTCATATATGTGATATGCAGATAACTGTTTATCATGTTTATGATATAAAAAACATTCATAATAAGGAGGAAAATTATGAAAAAGAAGTTAGTTTCTTTGGTACTTGCATCATGCATGGTACTCAGCCTTGCTGCTTGTGGTCAGTCAGGCACAAGCACTGAGACAGCTCCAGCTGATACACAGGCTACAGAGTCTGCACCAGCTGATAGCGCAAACGCAGATGCTCCAGCAGCTGAGCCAGTAGGCGAGCAGGTAATTAACGTTTGCCTTGCTTCTGAGCCTGCATCACTTGATCCAGCACTTAACTCTGCAGTAGATGGTGCTACAATGATCAACCACCTTTTCTCAGGTCTTGCTAAGTGGGGACTTGATGCAAATGGTAACCTTGAGCTTCAGCCAGACTGCGCTCAGGAACTCGTTGAAGGTGTTGAAAACGAGGATGGAACAGTAACTTACACCTACACACTTAAGGATGGTCTTACATGGTCAGATGGCCAGCCTGTAACTGCAGGTGATTTCGTATTCGCATGGAACCGTGCTGCAAGCCAGGCTCTTGCTGCTGACTATGGTTACATGTTTGAAGTTGTTGATGGCTATGCAGACATCTGGGCTGATGGCGCTACAGGCGATGAGAAGCTCAATGTAACAGCTATTGATGACAAGACACTTGAAGTAACACTTGTAAACTCTATTCCTTACTGGAATGAGCTTCTTGCATTCCCTACATACATGCCTGTACGTGAAGATGTTGTTGCTAACGAAGCTTGGGCTACAGATCCTTCAACATATGTAAACAATGGTGCTTACACAATGACAGCATGGGATCACAACTCAGTTATCACTCTTACAAAGAATGAGAACTTTGTTGATGCTGACAAGGTAACAATGAACCAGATCAACTTCTATCTTTCAGATGATGCTAACAACCAGCTCGCAAACTTCGAGAATGGTGACTGGCAGATGATCGATGATGTTCCTACAAACGAGATCGCTTCTCTTAAGGAGACATATCCTGATGAGTTCGTAACAGCAGGTCAGCTTGGTACATATTATGTATGCTGGAACATCAACGAAGAGATCCTTCCTGCATCAAGCACACTTACAGGTGCTGATAAGGCTAACGCAGAGAACGAGATCCGTAATGCACTTGCACTTCTTATCGACAGAAACTACATCGTTAACGATATTGCACAGGGCGGACAGGTTCCTGCTTCTTCATTCGTAGCTATGGGTCTTACAGATGCCGACGGATCACAGTTCTATCAGAACGCTGGCCCAAGCAGCAGCTTCGCTGGATACTATGATGTATCTGAGGCAGCTTACGAGGCTAACTGGAACGCAGCACTTGATACTCTTAAGAAGTACTACACATTTGATGAGGCTACTCAGCAGTTCACAGATTTCCCAAGTCTTGTATACCTCTACAATACATCAGAGGGCCACAAGGCAATTGGTGAGGCTATTCAGTCAACATTTGCTGGTATCGGCATCACAATGAACCTTGAGAACCAGGAGTGGGCTACATTCCTTGATACACGTAAGGCTGGTAACTACTCAATCGCTCGTAACGGTTGGCTTGGTGACTACAACGATCCTATTTCATTCCTTGATATGTGGACAACACAGTCAGGTAACAACGACGTTCAGTTTGGTAAGGGCGACAACGCTAATGTTGCTGCATACTCACTTGACCTCACAGACCTTGGCTATGACACAAAGGTTGAGAACGGAACATGGTCAGAGACATATGATGTACTTATTGGCGACATCAAGACCTGCACAGACACTAAGACTCGCTATGAGCTTATGCACAGAGCTGAGGACCTTCTTATGTCAACAGGTTGCATCTGCCCTATCTACTACTACACAGACCTTTACATGATCAACAAGAACGTTCAGGGCTTCTTCTCAAGTCCTCTTGGATACAAGTACTTCATGTACTGCACAATTACTGGCTGATCATAGGTTAAGCTGATTATTCAAAGAGCCACGGGATTTCCCGTGGCTCTATTTGATTTGTATATGGTTTTAAATTATAAACAGAATTATCAGTTTTTCTTGTTGCCTCCAAGATAGTACATCTTGCCGTGCATACCTGCCCCATTAGGATTGTAAAGACTCTTAAGAAGATCTCTTTTGGCCTCTTCATAAGCATCTTCATTTTTCTTGGTGTAAGTATTAAGCTCTTCACCAAGAGCAGAGATCTGATGCTGCATAATGGCCATGGTCTTGGCCATGTTTTTCATGATCTGAAGAACAGAAGACTGGTTTTCAGTTATGAAGTTGCCCATGCGCTCTTCAGTTACTCTCATTGCATAAACATCAGAGAAGGCAATTACTGTATAGATGGCGGGCAGCTGCATAAGTAGTCCCAGCTCACCAATACATGCACCAGGTCCGATGATGCCAAGGAGAACTTCATTTTCGGTTCCATAGCCTACATACATTTCAGCCCTGCCTTGTATGATCTTATAAAGATCAAGATTGACTTCACCTTCCTTGAGGATAAGACTATCAGCTGGGAAAGTGACAATGGCTTTTCCTTCATAGGTGTTATCACCTATGGCGTTGTTTTGCTTATTGTTATCCATACCCGCACCTCTAATAGTTTTTTGCTAATAATATTATACATGTTTTTTGCATTTTCGTTTGACGCTTTTATGTAATAAGAATATAATTACAAACTGTGTTAAAATGTAGCACTAAGATTGTTTTTGAGGAGAAGATTATGAAAAAGGATAAGCTTAAACCAATGCTGTTTTCCAATTTAAAGAGCTATACAGGAAAGCAGTTTGTGAGTGACGTAGTGGCTGGAATAATTGTTGCCATCATCGCACTGCCACTTTCTATTGCTCTGGCTCTCGCATCTGGAGTAGGACCGGAAGAAGGTCTTTACACTGCAATCGTTGCAGGATTTATCATTTCCTTCCTGGGAGGAAGCAGAGTTCAGATAGCTGGTCCCACAGCAGCTTTTGCCACCATTGTAGCTGGTATTGTTGCTACAAAGGGAATGGAGGGTCTTGCCCTGGCAACGATTTTTGCCGGTATCCTTCTGATACTTATGGGACTATTCAGACTGGGTTCACTTATTAAGTTTATTCCATATACTATTACAACCGGCTTTACAGCAGGAATAGCGGTTACAATTGCTATCGGACAGGTCAAGGATTTCCTTGGACTTACATATCCGGCTGGAACAGCAACTGTTGAAACTATGGATAAAGCTGCTGCTATCGTAAAAAATATATCAACCTTCAATCTTCAGGCACTTATTGTAGGACTTATCTGTCTTGCAATCCAGATTGTATGGCCCAAGATCAACCAGAAGATTCCCGGATCACTTATTGCAGTAATCGTTGGAATTCTGATGGTCAAGTTCCTTAACTTGAATGTAAATACTATTGGAGACCTCTATGAGATAAAAGGCGCGCTTCCAACCTTAAAGGTTCCAGCCTTCAGCCTTTCAACTATCAGGTCTGTGGCAGGAGATGGCTTTACAATAGCTATTCTTGCGGCTATAGAATCTCTTTTATCCTGTGTTGTAGCAGACAGTATGATCAACTCACACCACAGATCAAACATGGAGCTTATTGCACAGGGTGCTGGTAATATAGGATCAGCACTCTTTGGAGGAATCCCGGCTACTGGAGCTATTGCCAGAACTGCTGCAAACATTAAAAACGGCGGACGTACACCTGTAGCAGGAATGGTTCATTCCCTTTGCCTTGTACTGGTTCTTTTAGTCCTGATGCCTTACGCAGCACTTATCCCTATGCCAACAATTGCTGCAATCCTGTTCATGGTGGCTTACAATATGTGCCAGTGGAGAACTTTTGTACATCTTGTTAAGACAGCTCCAAAGAGCGACACCATTGTACTTGTCATCACATTTGTACTTACTATCGTATTTGACCTTGTTGTAGCTATTGAGATCGGCATGGTTCTTGCCTGCCTCTTATTCATGAAGAGAATGAGCGAGGAGTCAGGAATCCGCGGATGGAAGTACTATGATCCAGACGATGATCCAGATGGTCCAGAGCTTAAAGAGATACCCAAGCACGTAAGAGTATATGAGATCAGCGGACCAATGTTCTTTGGTGATGCGGACCTTATTGCAGATATCAGTATCAAGGATTTCACAAGAGCACTTGTTATACGTATGCGTGGTGTACCAGCAATTGATGCAACTGCCATGCACTCCTTTGAACAGCTCTATGAAAAGTGCAAAAACAATGGCGTACAGCTTGTATTCTCACATGTAAACGAGCAGCCACTTAGCACCATGGAAAAAGACGGATTTGTAGAACTTGTAGGAAGAGAAAACTTCCTTCCACATATTGATGAAGCTCTTAAGAGAGCAGCAGAGATTTAAACAATGCACCGGGGATGATTCCCCGGTGTTTTTTTATGAGAAAAAATAAAAAATGAAGGGAAATATCCTAAATGTGATGAAATTATATTAAAATATTATTGTGATATTGATGCTTTTGGGTAGCCACGTTTTTAAAGAGGTGACTGAATGGAAAAAACAAATAAAACCGGCTTCGACAGATATCTTTCTCCGTTGCACGTTTGGGCGCTTTCCTTCGGATGTGCAGTAGGATGGGGAGCTTTTGTAATGCCAGGAACAACGTTCCTGCCCTCAGCAGGGCCAGTAGGAACATGCTTTGGGCTTATCCTTGGAGCCTTTGTCATGTTCATCATTGGTATCAACTATCACTTTCTGATGAACAGATTTGATGACTACGGTGGAACCCTTACTTACACCGTCAAAACACTAGGCTACGATCATGGATTCATGAGTGCCTGGTATCTGATGCTTGTTTACATAGCTATCATTTGGGCCAATGCATCGGCACTTTCACTGATCAGCAAAAATCTCTTTGGCAGTACATTTCAGTTTGGCTTTTATTATAAGATACTTGGATATGATGTCTATTTTGGGGAAGTTTTGCTGTCCATAGCAGCTGTGCTTATCTGCGGATCGCTGTGTATCAACTCAAAGCGACTTGCTGTTTCGGTTCAGGCTGTCTTTGCCATTGTTCTGGTTCTTGGAATAGCAGTAGTGGTAACGGCAGCTGGAGCTGACAGGAGTGTTATGCACACAATTCCTGAGCCGATGTTTGCTCGTAATAATGGAACGCCTCTTCGTCAGTTCCTTTTCATAGTAGCTCTTTCTCCCTGGGCCTTCGTGGGCTTTGAATCAATTTCTAACTCCACAGCAGGCTTTAAGTTTTCTGCAAAGCATTCGCTTCTGATCATGACAGCAGCTATTTTTACCTCTGTCTTTTCCTATGTTGCGCTGTCTCAGCTGGCAGTTAAGGCATTTCCAGATGGTATCACAAGATGGGATGAGTATATGAGAAGGCTTGGAGAATTTGACGGCGTTAAGGGCCTTCCGACTTTTTACGGCGCATACAGCGCTTTGGGAAATGTGGGCGTACTCATTTTGGGAACAGCTGCACTGGCAGCTATTTTAACAGGCCTTATCGGTAACTTTATAGCCGCATCAAGGCTTCTTTACTCCATGGCTGATTATGGAATGCTACCAAAATGGTTTGGCGAGGTTAACTACGATTTCATTCCCAGAAATGCACTTTTATTCCTTATGGGGATATCAACTTTGATCCCTTTCCTTGGAAGGACTGCCATTGGGTGGATCATAGACGTCAACACCATTGGTGCTGCAATTGCGTACGCATACACTTCTGTGGATGCTTATCTTATTGCAAAAAAAGAGAAAAACACTGAGATCATGGCCACGGGAATAGCCGGGGCTGTATCATCTGTTCTTTTTATGGTCTATTTCATGCTTATCTATGCAGATGGTATGTCCACAGAGAGCTACCTTATCCTGGCTACCTGGAGCATCCTGGGATTTCTTTGCTTTAGGATAGTCTTTGAGAGAGATGGTAAAAAGCGCTTTGGCAAATCTACCATTGTGTGGATAGGTCTTTTGTTCCTTATATTCCTGACGTCCCTGTTGTGGGTTAAAAGAGCTACTGATGAGATGACTGCACAGGTGGTTTCTGAGATCAGCTCATATTATGAACAGCATGCCGGGGGCAGGAGCGTAAGCGAGATTGAGGAAACGGAAAACTATATAGCTGGCCTTCTTGCTCAGACTGACCTTAAGATCACCAAAAACATAATCGTTCAGATGAGCCTCAATATCGTATCTCTTGTGATCATGTTCAGTATTTACACTATCATGTCAAGGAGAGAGCATTCTGCAGAGATTGAGATTGCCAAAGCAAATGAAAGAAGCCGGGCTAAGACTGTCTTTTTATCCAACATGTCCCACGACATCAGAACTCCCATGAATGCCATAATAGGGTATATCGACCTTGCAGAGAATGAGGCATCGACCTATGAGGAACTTAAGGAATACCTTTCTAAGATCAAGGCTTCCAGTAAACACCTTCTTGCCCTTATAAATGACGTACTGGAGATGAGCCGAATTGAGAGTGGAAAGATGGAGCTTGAGCCAGTTCCGGTGAATCTAAAGAGCACAATGGATGATCTTAGGGATCTTTTTTCAACTCTTATGAGAGAAAAGAAGATCGAGTACATTGTGGATACAGAAGAAATCAGCAATGAGTACGTGTACTGCGATAAAAACAGGTTAAACAGGGTACTTCTAAATCTTGTGAGTAATGCCTACAAGTTCACTCCTGAAGGTGGCAAGGTCACAGCTTCGGTAAAAGAAAAAAAGCTAAAGATAAAGGGAAAGGCATTATATGAGATAAGCGTAAAGGACAATGGAGTTGGAATGTCCAAGGAATTTGTAAGCAAGGTCTTTGACGCTTTTGAAAGAGAAGACGATACGGCAGTAAGCGGCATACGTGGAACCGGCCTTGGAATGAGCATTGTTAAAAGAATTGTAGACATGATGGGCGGAACTATAGATGTTAAGTCCGAAAAGGGAAAGGGCACAGAGTATGTCATAAAGCTTGAACTACAACTTCAGTCAGAGGAAGATATAAAGAAGGCAAAAGAGTCCCAGGCAAACAGGCCAAGTATCATGGATTTTACTGGCAAAACAGTTCTTTTGGTAGACGACATGCCAATAAACAGGAAAATTGCAGAAAAGCTTCTTGAGCGCAGTGGCTTTATTGTTGAACAGGCTGAAAATGGCCAGGAAGCAGTTGAAATTGTAAGAAATAGTACCCCGGGGCATTTTGACGTTATCCTTATGGATGTCCAGATGCCACTTCTTAACGGCTATGAAGCCACCATGGCCATAAGGAGCCTTCCTGATCCCTTGGTTTCCCAGGTGCCTATCGTGGCAATGACAGCCAATGCCTTCTATGAGGACATCCGAAAAGCTAAAGAAGCAGGAATGGACGGCCATATAGCCAAGCCAATTGATGTAAAAAAGATGCTGGAGGAGCTTACAAGGATCCTTGGCTAAATGTTTACTTGAAAACACAATATATGGTATAATGTGTTTACAAGTCATACAAATAGAGGGGGATCTACGCATGAAGAAGATCTACGTACTGGACACCAACGTTTTGATTCAGGCACCTCACGCTCTGAAGTGTTTTGATGATAACGAGGTCGTTCTTCCGCTGGTAGTCTTGGAGGAGCTTGATACTCACAAGAGAGATGAGGGTGAGAGAGGAGCTAATGTCAGAGAAGCTATCAGGATCTTAGAACAGCTGCGGGGCGCAGGAGATCTGGTAGCTGGTGTGGAGCTTGATAATGGAGGACTTCTCAGGGTTGAGAAGAACTTCAAGGATGTGGAGCTTCCCAAGGATATGGCAGACTATAAGTCTGACAATCGCATTCTGAAGGTGTGCAAGGGACTTAAAGAGACTAGTAAGGAACAGGTAATTCTGGTTACCAAGGATATTCTGATGCGTATAAAGGCTCAGCTCCTTGGCATTAAATCAGAGGATTTCACAACCGAGCAGGTTGCAGGAGGAGGAGATCAGTACAGCGGCAGAATTGATGTATATGCCCCTGAAGATGTATTTAAGGATTTCAAGAAAAAAGGCATTCCGGTAGACAAGATTTACTGCTGTGATGAAGATGGCAACAAATATGCTCCGGAGCTTTATGAGAACGAATTTGTAATAGTAAGAGCAGATCAGTCCCTTTCCAAGACTCAGATGGGAAGAGTTTCAAAGGGCATGATCAAAAAGCTTGAATACGAAAAGAGCCAGCCATACGGCGTAAAACCAAGAAATGCCGGTCAGTACTTCCTTCAGGAAGCTCTGATGCAGCCAGCTGACGTGGCTCCTCTTGTAATAGTCAAGGGTATGGCTGGAACAGCCAAGACCTTCTACTCACTGGCTGTAGGCCTTGAGAAGATGATCAACCGCCCAACAGGTGAGTACAGAAGAATCCTTGTGTGCAGACCAAATTCCCAGTTTGATGACGACATCGGATTTTTACCTGGTGATGAGCAGGAGAAGATTTCGCCACTTATGAGGCCTATCATAGATAACCTTGAGCAGCTCATTGATTCCAATGAGGAAGAGAGATACAAGGATGAAAAAGAGCTTCAGGGCAAGACTGATGAAGTCTTTGAAAGAGGTATAGTTCAGTGTGAGGCCCTAAACTTCATCAGAGGCCGTTCCATCTTAAAGACCTACCTCATCATTGATGAAGCCCAGAACATGACACCTACTCAGGCCAAGGGTATCATCACAAGAGCAGGTAAGGACACCAAGATCATCCTTCTTGGAGATCCCAACCAGATTGACAGACCTTTCCTTGATGAGAGGACCAACGGACTTTCTTATGCATCAGAGCACATGAAGGGAAGCCCCTTTGCATGGCAGATATCTCTTTCTGCATCAGAGTGTGAGCGAAGCCTCCTTGCTATGGATGCTATTGAGAGAATGAAAGATAAGGGCTAAAATATAGCAATTTACTGGCACCGTGATGCTTTCGCGATGCCAGTTTTTTTATGCTTGACAGCCTGCCTGAATCGGTTCAGGATGCATCCTAAGAAAAACAAAAGATAAGGGCCAATCTCTTGACGCTTGATCACACAAGCTCAGAGATGGCCCTTTTTTATTATGTCTTTGCCAAATTCCTTTTGAAGTTTTTCAGTCATGGCATCAAGTTTTTGTTGTTTATCACGGCTTAAAGCAGCGGGATACTCTAAATCCTTATTGTCACTTGGCATCATATTGTTGTCAAAGAGGCTTAGCTGCTGGTAAGAACCATCGTCAAGCTTACTTACTCCAACGCCCACAAGACGCACGGTTTCGCCCTTTATAAAAAGACCTTCATCCCCAAGAAGAAGCTTGTCACAAAGCTCTTTTGAATACTTGTAGATCCGCTGTTCATCGCAGATGGAACTCTCTAACTGAAGCTGGGCTGAGTGGCGCTTGAAATTGCCGGTCTTTACGGAAACAGTGACGGTTCGTCCGTAGACCTTGTCTCTTTTAAGTCTTCCGGAAACCTTCTCTGACAGGAACTTAAGGATTGGAACGATATCTTTATCGTATCCATCTGCGTTTAAGTCGTTCTTTAAGGTGGTCTCGTTGGAATAACTCTTGGCATCTTCGTAAGTATCTGTCACCTCGGCGCTACCAAAGCCGTTGGCGCTTCTATAGATATAGCTTCCTGCGTTTTTGCCAAGGAAAGATACAAGCATCTCAGGGTCTGAAGTGGCAGCATCGCCAATTGTCCTGATACCAATATTCTGAAGTCTTGCAGCAGTCTGTTTGCCACATCCAAAGAGGTCTCCTATGGGGAGTGGCCACATCTTATCTGGAATCTCCTCCGGGAAAAGAGTGTGTATCCTGTCAGGCTTGGTAAAGTCGCTGGCCATCTTGGCAAGGAGCTTATTACAGGAAATACCAACGTTTACTGTAAATCCCAAAGTATCTCTTATTTCATCCTTGATCTTTTTGGCAAGGCAGATCGGATAAGGGCAGTCTTTTGTTTCAAGGTAACCATAAACTTCTTTTAAACCTGAGATATCTACAAAAGCTTCATCAATTGACATCTGCTGGACAAGTGGAGAGTACTTGT
>Ga0256405_10002780_pt1 | contig 38361 bp, 32 predicted proteins | sample RumenRJG_02DNA_FD_189096 | JGI IMG/M metagenome (GOLD analysis project Ga0256405, IMG submission 189096) | Bovine rumen microbial communities from Lethbridge, Alberta, Canada - RJG_02 | ecosystem: Host-associated > Mammals > Digestive system > Stomach > Rumen | place: Canada: Alberta...
TCCAGTTCCGCGATCGTATCAAAATAGTATAACCACTGTAGATTCATTTCCCCTCTGCCTGTCTTCTTGTCTCCAGGGTGTTAAGTACTACATCCAGTGAAATCAGGATCAGTCCCGCAAAAAACGCAGGTTTGAAGGTTTCATGCAGCAGCAGTGCGCCGAGCAGTGCGGAAAACAGCGGCTGCAGGGGATAAAACAGGGAACAGGTGCTTGCCGGAAGTATGGAAAGCGCTCTGGTCCAGGTGACCTGTCCCAGGCCCGATCCCACGAATCCGAGATAAAGAAGTGCAATGATGCCGGCTGTATTCGGATGGACCGGCTGCGTCAGTGCGCTTGCGACCGCCACCGGGATGTTGAAGATCAGGCTCAGCGTCATGGAGACTGTCGTCACGACCACCGGAGGGTACTTCGCAGTGACCTTCCGCATCAGGACAGACGCAGTCCCGAAAGAAATGACTCCCGTCAGAACTGCCAGGACACCGAGGAGTTCCCCCTGGGTCGAGGCACCCGACGTAATGACGAAGGTCCCTGCCAGCGCCAGTATCAGACAAAGGATCTTCACCGGAGTGATCCGTTCTTTCAGGATCAGTGCCGCCAGGATCGTGACAGCCACCGGCGTCAGTGCATTGATCAGGGACGCCATGCTGGAGCCCGTCAGCAGGATGCCCAGCTGGATCGACTGGATCGTTACAAAATAACCTAGAAAACCGATAATGAAGAAGTATTTCATGTCTTCCCGCTCGATCCTGATCGGGAAATACTTCGCCGACATCAGCCAGAGCGGGATCATGGAGATCAGGCACCGCAGACTTGCGACCAGGAAAGACGGCATGCCGTTTCCCGCGATCCCCCCTGCGACATAGACGCTGCCCCAGATAAAGAAGGTAATGAAGATCAGCCCGTAGGCCTTTGTCTGCCGCGCGGTATCCATTGCATCTCCAGTCTGTCTTTTTTAAAAGACGGTGAAGGCACTGTGGCCTTCACCGTCCGTGTAAGGCTGATATTACTTCGCCAGCTCTTCCTGAAGGGTGGTTCCAAGTCCGCCGACCTTGCTGTCGATCTCTGCATACAGAGCCTTGACACCGTCAAGTGCAAGGACCTCATCATAGAAGGAATCCGGATACTCGATCATGGTCATGCCCTTCTCTTCCAGCGCCTTCTTGTTGGAAGCATCGATATCCTTCAGCTTTGCGCTCATGTCAGCCAGAGTCATAGCCATAGCCTCTTCAAGAGCAGCCTGGTAAGCCGGATCAAGGGATTCCCACTTATCCTTGTTGATCGCAAGCTGGTTGCAGTACAGGATGTGGTTCGTGAATGCAAGATACTTCTGGACTTCCTGGAAGTTTGCGCCGGCAACTGTATCAGCCGCGTTCTCTTCTGCGTCGATGGTTCCGTTCTGCAGGGAGATGTAGACTTCGCCCCATGCAAGCGGGGTGGGCTCTGCGCCGATCGCGCTCCAGAATGCCATGTGGTTCGCGTTCTCCATGGTTCTGATCTTCAGGCCCTTGAAGGAAGCAAGGTCCTTAAGCTCGGTGTTGGAGGTGGTCAGACGATAGGTTGCGTTCTGCAGGAAGCCAAGCGGATGAAGGCTGGCAGCCTCATAAGCTGCAACGATCGCCTTGTGGGTCTCGCCGTCGCCGTTCAGGACAGAGTCGATCTTCGCGCCGTCATACTTTGCGAAAACCATCGGAAGGTCGAAGATTGCCATCTCCGGAACGAAGGAGACCAGCGGAGCGATCTGGGAACCGACAATGTCGATGTCGCCGGACTGGGTCTGACGGATCAGGTCAGCGTCGCCGCCGAGGTCGCCGTTGCCGTGATAGTCCAGGGTCAGCTTTCCGCCGGTGATAGCGTCAACGTTCTTTGCCAGAGCCTCGTTGAACTGCTGAAGAGCTGCGCCGTTGGAAGAAGTATCCGCAAGGATCAGTTCCACGTCGTCAAGTGCGGAATAGTCACCGCTGGCTGCCGGAGCTGCTGCTTCGGTTGCTGCCGGAGCTGCTGCTTCGGTTGCTGCCGGAGCTGCCGCTGCGGTGGTCTCAGCCGGCTTGCTGCCGCCGCAAGCTGCAAGGGATGCTGCCATAACGCCTGCAAGTGTCAGAGCTACGATTTTGTTGAGTTTCATTACTTTTCCTCCTCTGATTAAGAAAATGATGAAAAATATGTTTCCCCGGGGCCCGGCAGCGCCGGGTCCCCGTGCAAACCACTTTAGCTTCTCCGGCAGAGCTTCGCAAGGAAAAACACCGGAAACAATTTTGAATCCTTTATGAAGAACGCGCCCTTATAAGGCACACTCTTCTGTCACGTTCAGACGCGGCCGAGCAGCGCAAGGCTGACTGCCGGGATATAGACGATCATCGCCAGGGCAATCAGGAAGGCCACAATGAAGGGCACGGATTTCTTCGCGACATCCATTGGCGGGCACTGCGCCAGGTTTCCTGCGACGAACATATCCAGACCAAACGGCGGGGTTGCCAGACCGATGGACAGGCAGCAGACCAGAATAACACCGAAGTGGACATCATCGACGCCGAGGCCCATAACTGCCGGCAGAAGCACCGGAGCCAGGATGATGATGGCGGGGCCGGTATCCATGACCATGCCCAGGATCAGGAACACGACGACGCAGACGGTAAGGACCGTAAAGCTGGTGTGGAAGTTTCCGAGGATGAAGTCCTGGACCACCTTGGTAGCCTTAGTCAGGGACAGCACGCGGCCGAACGCGGTCGCGAACGCAAGGACGAATGCCAGACCGCCGTAGGTCTTGACCGCCGCGCACAGGAACCGGTACATGTCGTTGAACTGGATGGACTTGTAGATGAACAGGGAAACGATGACCGCGTAGAACACGGAGACCGTAGCTGCCTCAGTCGGGGTAACGAAGCCTGCGTAGATACCGCCGAGGACGATGATCGGGCAGAGCAGAGCCCAGAAGGAATCCCTGAACAGGGCGCCGAAGCCGTTGACGGAAAGCTCATTCATCTTCGCCTTGATCAGGTTTCTGTCCTCACCCTTGGTGATGCAGTAGAAGACAGCGTAGATCATCATGAAGCCGCCGATCAGGATGCCCGGGATGATACCTGCGAGGAACAGGGCGCCGGTGGAAACGCCGGTGGCCAGGGAATACAGGACGAAGGGGATGGACGGCGGGATGATAACGCCGAGACCGCCTGCGACCGAGATCAGACCTGCGGACCACACCTTGTCATATCCGAGGCTGACCATGAACGGGATGCACATCGCGCCGACTGCTGCAGTCGTTGCGGGGCCGGAACCGGAGATCGCGCCGTAGAACAGGCAGGTCATGATGACTGCACAGGGGACGCCGCCCGGGAATCTTCCGACGAAGTATGCGAAGAAGTTGAACAGCTTCTTGGAGATACCGCCCTCAGCCATGATGACACCGCCGAGAATGAACAGCGGGACCGCAAGGATCGGGGTGGAGTTTGCGCCGGAGAAGGTGTTGTTCAGCAGCTGAACAATGGTGCCGCCCTTACCCAGCAGCATGATCGGAGCAACAGAACCGAGGATCATGGACACGCCGATCGGGATGGATAAAGCAATTCCGACCAGGAAGACCACAAAAACCATCATCGCAGCCATTATGCTTCTCCTCCTTTCACAGCCTTAGCTTCCTCTTCGGCATCCTTCATGGTCTGCTCGATCGCGGTAAGCTCTTTCTCATTGAAGTGTTTCGCGTGGATGATGATCATCTGGATGCCGCGGAACGTTCCGAGTCCGAATCCGATCAGCATGAACAGATAAACGATCCACATGGGCCATCTCATTGCGGGAGAAAGCTCTCCGGAAGACATGATACCCTTCGGCCCGAAGATGACGCCGTAGGAGTGGTAGCAGAGAAGGGCCATGGAAAGCATGACGACAACGTCGACGAAAAGGCTCACGGTCTTTCTCATGACATGGGGCATAAGGTCCAGAAGGACGTTAACGCGAAGCATGTTGCCCATCCGGATGGTATAGGGCAGGGAAATGAAAACGGACCAGATCCACATGAAACGGTCAAACTCTTCCGCCCACTGCAGGGATGACAGGAACGGCACTTTACGTACGACGACCTGGATCATACTGATGCAGGCAATGAGGACGAGGCAGACGACCAGGAAGGTCTCTTCCATATGCTCATCCAACCATTTAATCATAGACAGCCTCCTTAAAGGTTCTTGAAATTCTGCAGTTTTACTTTCCGGCGATGATGTCGAGAAGCTCCTGTCTCATCGCTTCCACCGGTGCCTTGCCGCCGGTCCAGAGCTCGATCTGTGCCGCGCCCTGATACAGGGACATGCCGAGACCGTTGAGGATCTTTGCGCCGCAGGCTTCCGCATCCAGCAGGAACTGGGTCTTGGCCGGATTGTAGCAGGCATCGAAGTACAGCTGGCTGGCCTTCATCTCTTCCTTCGGCATCGGGCTCTCGCCGATGTGGGATCCCATGCCGATTCCGCTGGCGTTCAGGACGACATCGCAGGCAGCGATCTTGGAGAAATCACCCTTCGGGACAAATTCCGCGACCGGAGCGAAGTTCTTGTTGATGTCATCGACCAGGGACTGTGCGAACTCCGGATAGAAGTCGGTGATGTAGATCTTGCGTGCGCCGTAGTAAGCCAGAACTGAGCACATCGCGCGGCCTGCACCGCCGGCACCGAAGCAGAAGAACACGCACTCGCTCGCCTTGATCCCGCCCTCTTCCGTGATGGAAGTGTAGAATCCGACGCCGTCCGTATTGTAGCCCTTCAGCTTTCCTTCAGGAGTCTTGACAACAGTGTTGCTGGAGCCCATCTTCTCGCACAGCGGATCCAGCTCATCAAGATACTTCAGGACCTCGATCTTGTTCGGCTTCGTTACCGCGAACCCTGCGAAGTTCATGTAACGAAGTCCGTTGACGATGTCGCCGAGGTGCTCGTTGCCGGTCTCAGTGTAGAAATAGAGCATGTTGAGCCCTGCGGCCTCGTAACCCTTATTCTGCATTCTAGCAGCAAAGGACTGGCGAAGCGGATCTCCGAGCAGCGTGATGAATTTGGTATCGATATTGACATTCATAAACGCAACCTTCCTCCTCTGATATTTTTTCAGCTGCATATTCCAGCGGGAATTCCCGTCAAATCCCCGTTAAGAACCAAAAATGAAATTACTCGATTCCGTTGGCCTTGAAGTAAGCCTTCGCGGTATCCAGGCATCTCTGAGCGTGGCCCCGGACGCCGAATTCCTTGATATGCGCAAGGTGCGGAAGCTCGATGGAAAGCGGGATGTCCGGCATGCCCTTGATCATGGAAGCGATGTCGATATCTCCCTCGCCCACATAGAAGCGGGCCTCTCTCGCGGTGTAGAGCATCAGGTCGTCCTTGATGTTGTCCAGGACAACGTCTCCGTCCGGGCCGGCCGGTCCGTCGCAGAGATGGATGAAGTTGAAGTACTTCCGGGGGGTGCGGGCCAGCTCGGCGCCGGTCACGCCTGCGCGTCCTGCGTGAAGGGTGTCGACCATGATGTAAAGGTTGTCAGCGCCGACGGTATCGACCAGGGTGATGGCTTCCTGAAGGTTTCGGACGCCTGCCCAGGGAAGGAACTCCACATTGTACTTCAGGCCGTACTTCTTCGCCATCTCGCAGATCTTTCCGACCTTCTCAATATAGAAAGCCTTGTCTCTGGTCCAGATGCTGCCCAGGACGTCGGTTCCGCCGAGCTCTGCAGCCTTCTCGAAAGCCGGCTCATACTCGTCGATGTCAAGATCCGGACGGACACGCGCCAGCTCGATGTCCATCAGCGGCATGTCATATTCCTTCAGTGCCTTTTTCGTCGCCTCGAACAGTTCCGGATCCTTGTCCAGCAGGAACTCGGGCTCTCCCGGAAGATGCATCGGGATCGTGCGGAGGCTTACATAATCGTAACCGCACTCTTTTGCGATCCGGATCTGATCCATCGGGTTTACACCCGGAATGGTCAGATATGCGAGGGAAAATTTCTTTGCCATAGGTTTTCCTCCTTATTGATGAGAATCTTCACAGCAATTTGAAAACAGTTTTATGAATCCGGGACGCCTTGTATTTCTGCAGGAACAATTCAATGTGCAAATTGTTCAAATCGTATTTTTTCTGACATAATCATAATTGAAATTATGCACAACCGTCAAATGGCAGTTTTTCATATATCCATCGAAACCGTTCATGAATAATCAATTTTATTCATAATTCATCGTTTGTATCCCATCATCGTCCCGCAAACCCCGCATTATGTATGTTTTTCATCAATTGGATAGATAAAATCTATTGGATTATCCTCTGTCCGCGAGACTATACTTAATGCATAGTACGGACGGAAAAGCCGCCGGAAAAGTCTTCAGAATCTGCTATTCCATTCATAATTAAGGAGGAAACAGCTATGAACCACCCGTCTTCCATCACTCTTTGCGAGGTCGGCCTGCGCGACGGACTCCAGAACGAGCCCACCATCCTGACCACTGATCAGAAGGTAGAGATCCTCCGCGGTCTCGTTGATGCCGGTTTCAAGGTTATTGAGGTCGGTTCCTTCATGCATCCGGTCAAGGTCCCGCAGATGGCCAACACCGACGATGTCTTCAAGGCGATCGGCGGAGAGATCCCCGGCGTCCAGCTCCGCGCGCTGATCCCGAACAAGCGCGGCGTCGACCGTGCTGTTGCCTGCGGCTGCAAGAAGGTCAAGCTGAATGTTTCCGCCAGCAAGATGCACAACATCAAGAACCTGAACCGTACCCCTGCGGAGAGCGTTGCCGGCTTCAAGGAGGCCTGCGATGCGGCAGCTGCTGCAGGGATCGAGATCTCCGGTTCCATCTCCATGCCCTTCGCTTCCCCGTGGGAAGGCCGGATCCCGGTCTCCGATGTGGACGAGATCATCGAAGCCTACCTGAATGTCGGCATCAACGAGATCTCCCTCTCCGACGCTTCCGGTATGGCGACGCCCTACGGTGTCTATGATCTCTGCTCTCACGTCCGTGAGAAGTATCCGCAGTGCACCTGGTGGCTCCACTTCCACAACACCAGAGGCCTCGCGGTGGCGAACATCATCACCGCAATGGCAGCCGGCATGACCCAGTTTGACAGCTCCTTCGGCGGTCTGGGCGGATGCCCCTTCGTCCCGGGTGCCGCAGGCAACGTCTCCACCGAGGATGTCCTTCATCTCTGCGAAGAGGAGAACATCGAGACCGGCATCGACATCGTGAAGATCATCGAGATCTCCAAGAATCTCAAGGGAATGCTCGGCCACAGCCTGGAGAGCTACATCCTCCGCGCCGGCCGTTCCAAGGATCTGATCGCTGCAAAGTCCAGCTGATCCTCTCCCGTTCCGGTTCTCTGCACCAGTCAGAAGGCGCATCACCTTAGCAAAATAAAAAAGCGGATCCCGCGAGGGGTCCGCTTTTTAATCTTAATCATTGTTCATGCCGGCAGATCATGAAAGGACCTGAACGCTTACGCGAAATACTTGTACAGTCCGAACACGATCAGGAAACCGGTGATCAGCGGAAGGATGTACTTGAAATAGAACCGGAGCGCCGGGGAGACCTTGAGTCCTTCCCCGATATTGACCTCCTTCAGATAGTTTTCAAAGCCCCAGCCGTACTTCGAAGTGCAGAACAGGGCGATCAGGAAGGAACCGACGGGCAGCACCAGGTTGCTGACATAGAAGTCCTCCAGATCCATGATGCAGTTTCCTGCCTTCAGCGGTTCGATGAAGCTCAGCACATTGAAGCCCAGGGCACAGGGGACCGAACCGACTGCAATGATGATGCCGTTGATAAACGCTGCCTTCTTCCGGTCCGCGCCGGCGAGATCCACAGAAAAGCTGATGATGTTCTCGAAGACGCCGATCATCGTGGAAAGGGCCGCGAAGAACAGGAAGACAAAGAACAGACTCCCCCACAGTCTTCCCTGGGGCATGTTGTCGAAGACCTTCGGGATAGTGACAAAGATCAGTCCGGGGCCGCTGTCCGCGGGGATCCCGTAGGCAAAGCAGGCGGGGAAAATGATGAGGCCCGCCACGATGGCGACAAAGGTGTCCAGGGCTGCCACGATGACAGCCTCGCCCGCAAGACTCTTGTCCTTCCCGATATAGCTTCCGAAGATCTCCATGCCGCCCATGCCGAGGCTCAGAGTAAAGAAGCTCTGGGTCAGCGCCGCATATACCACGTTCCCGATACCCTGGTCCCGGAAATTGTCCGGATTCGGCATCAGATAGAATTTCAGGCCCTCCGCTCCGCCGGGAAGCATGATGCTGTTGACGCCGAGGATCACCATCAGGACGATGAGTGTCGTCATCATGACCTTCGTGATCCGCTCGACTCCGTTCTGAAGCCCCGCCGCGCACACCACCATTGTGATCACCATGACGATCAGCATGGAGCGGATCAGAATGCCGGGACTCGACATCATCTCCCCGAAGGCCGCGGAGAGCGAGTCCGCGTCCCCGTTGCTCAGCCTGCCGGAGAACATCATTCCCGCATAATGCAGGATCCAGCCGGAGACCACCGAGTAGAACATGAGCAGTACATAGTTTCCGGCCATGGCAAACCATCCGAACACATGCCATTTGCTCCCCGCCGGTTCAAGCTTCCGGTACGCCGGATAAATGCTGACCCTGCTGGCGCGTCCCACCGCGTACTCCATCGTCAGCACCGGAACGCCCAGGATCACAAGGAACAGAAGATAGACCAGGACAAACAGGCCCCCGCCGTAAAGTCCAGTGATATAAGGAAATCTCCAGACATTTCCTATTCCGATGGCGCACCCCGCAGACAGCAGGATAAAGCCGAGGCGCGATCCGAGCTTTTCTCTCATATACATTCCCCCCTTAAAAATCAAGTCCCGTCTTCAGGGCTGTATTCCTTTAAACGGGTGAACCCTATTATAATCCTTCCCCTCCGGTCTGTCCACATGATCGTCCCCGCCCCCCGCCTCTGCCGCTCCCCCTGACCCTGCCGCCCCCTGACCCGGACGCGCCTTAAATCGCCGCATAAAAATATTCCGGATACTTTTCAAAATTCTGCCCCCGTATTAAAATAAAGACATATCCGGACAAAATCCGGAACTGCAGATCACAGGAATAACTGAAAGGAGCTTCTTCACTATGGCTAAATTTTTAGGACGTCTTTTCACCCTGGCAGCTGTCGCAGGCGCAGCCGCAGCGGCAGTTTCCTACTATCGTCAGTACCATGATTTCCACAAGGATCTTGAGGAAGAGTTCCACGATTTTGAAGATGAAGCAGATGACACCGTCACGGAAGCAGACTTTGCCGAAGACGGCGAGCCTGAAAAGGAAGATGCTCCGGACCGCAGCTATGTCACGCTGAACGCGGACAAGGATGAGTTCACCCTCGCCGCCAAGGATACCCTTGAGGCCGCAAAGGGCATGGCCACCAGCGCAGGCGCAGTCCTGAAGGATGTGGGCCAGATCATCGCCGAGAATCTCCGCGAAGGCAACTACGTCGCAGGAGACACCGTGAAGGCGACCAAGGAAAAGGTCATGACCGCTGTCCAGGATGTGACCGAGCGCCTGAAGAAGGCCCCGGAAGCAGCCGGGGACGCCGCGGAAGAGGCTGCCGACACCGTCGAGGAAGCGAAAGAAGCTGCAGCGGACGCTGTCGAGGACGCAAAGGAAGTCGTGGAAGATACCATCGACTCCGTCGCGGACGAGGCTTTTGCCGCAAAGGATGAAGCAGCTGAAGTCGTTGAGGAAGCGAAGGAAGCAGCGGCCGATGCCGTCGGGGACGCGAAGGAAGCCGCCGAGGACGCTGCCGAGGCAGTCCGGAAGGCGACCAACGTCACGGAGGAAGATTTCTAAAACAGAATCGCACCATCATGAAGACAAAAAACACAGGCCGGAAATTCCGGTCTGTGTTTTTTATTTTTACTCAGACAGGCAGCGCCTGTACCCGTTTCTTTTTCAGACAGGCATCGACTCCGCCCGCATTATCTTACTCCCGTCAGGTCAAACCTCGGGATGAAAGCCGTGCCCTTGCTGTCCGGCTCCTGCACATACCCGTTCAGCAGTCCCTTCTCCTCAAGATAAGCCTCCGCCCTCTCCCGCTCCCTGCGGGTCAGGGTCCGGTTAAGTTCCGGATATTCCTGGATCTCACGGAGAGGTGTGTACTGGAACATGAGGCTGACCCAGGTCTCCGTCCCGAACTGTTCCGCGATCCGGTCAAGCACCGCGAAGCTGTTCTTCAGATGAAGCGGCAGCACCAGGTGCCGGATCATGACGCCGCGGACCGCCAGCCCCCGGGCATCCAGCTGAAGGTGTCCGCACTGCCGGAGCATCTCTTCCACCGCCGCATAGGCCGTCTCCGGATAATCCGGGGCGCCGGAAAACTTCCGGGCCAGTTCCGGATCCGCATACTTGATGTCCGGAAGCCAGACGTTCACCAGTCCCTCCAGCCTGCGCAAAGTTTCCACTGATTCATACCCGCCGCAGTTGTACAGCACCGGGATCCCCGGCCGGTACAGGGACAGTGCCTCCGCGATCACCGGAGCCCAGTGGGTCGGTGTCACGAGGTTGATGTTGTTTGCCCCCTGTTCTTCCAGCTCCCGGAAGATCTCCGCCAGCCGGGAGACGGTGATCTCCTCCCCGAAGGAATGGCGGCTTACCTCATAATTCTGGCAGAACAGGCAGCGCAGACTGCAGCCCGAAAAAAACACGGTGCCGCTCCCCGCCGTCCCGCTGATACAGGGTTCTTCCCCGTAATGCAGCGCTGCCCGGGCGATCTTCGGCACCGCTCCGCTCCCACAGAAACCGGGGCGGACCGTCCGGTCCGCCCCGCATTTTTTCGGACATACTGTGCAGTGTCTCAGATCCATGTCCTTAAACTCCGGGCCTGCGCCCGCGTGTGTCAGGTTCATGCCTTCGGCAGCTTGAAGGAGCTCTTCAGAGAGACGATCCGGTTGAACACCAGGTGCTCCGGCGTGGAATCCTTGTAGTCCACACAGAAGAAACCGTTGCGGACAAACTGATAGCTGTCAAACGCCTTCGCGTCGCTGAAGTTCGGCTCCAGATAGCACTCCTTCAGGACAGTCAGGGAATTCGGGTTCAGGTTCAGGTTTCCGTTCTCGTCCAGCTTGCCCTTCTCCTCGTCCACGATATTCTCGTAGAGTCTGCACTCGGCAGTGATCGCGGTGGACGCGTTGACCCAGTGGATGGTGCCCTTGACCTTCCGGCCCGTGAAGCCGCTGCCGTTCTTCGTCTCGGGATCGTAGGTGCAGTGGACCGCGGTGACATTGCCCGCTTCGTCCTTATCCACGCTGACGCACTTCACGAAGTAAGCGCCCATCAGGCGGACCTCATTGCCCGGGAACAGACGGAAATACTTCTTCGGCGGGACCTCCATGAAGTCCTCCTGCTCGATCCAGAGCTCGCGGCCGAAGGGGATCTGCCGCTCGCCGAGATCCGGGTTCTCCAGGTTGTTCGGCATGGGCAGGTACTCCACCTGTCCTTCCGGATAGTTGTCGATGATCAGCTTCAGCGGATGAAGGATGGCCATCATGCGGGCCTTCTTCAGCTTCAGATCCTCGCGGATGCAGTACTCCAGCTGCGCATAGTCAACAGAAGAATTGGCCTTCGCGACACCGCAGAGATCCACGAACATCTTGATGGATTCCGGCGTATAGCCGCGGCGGCGCAGGGCTGCGATGGAGACCAGGCGCGGATCGTCCCAGCCGTCCACGATGCCGTCCTCCACCAGCTTCTTGATATAGCGCTTGCCGGTGACCACGTTGGTGAGATAGAGCTTCGCGAACTCGATCTGTCTCGGCGGCTCCTCAAACTCGCACTCATTCACGACCCAGTCGTACAGCGGACGATGGTCCTCGAACTCCAGGGTGCAGATGGAGTGGGTGATGTGCTCCACAGCGTCCTCGATGGGATGGGCAAAGTCATACATCGGATAGATGCACCACTTGTCGCCGGTGTTGTGGTGGGACTCATGGGCAATACGGTAGATGACCGGATCACGCATGTTGATGTTGGGGGATGCCATGTCGATCTTCGCGCGGAGGACCTTGGCGCCGTCCGGATACTTTCCTTCCTTCATCTCTTCAAAGAGACGCAGGTTCTCCTCGATGGAACGGTTGCGGTAGGGGCTCTCCTTGCCGGGGGTCGTGAAATCGCCGCGGTACTGGCGGATCTCCTCAGCGCTGAGGTCGCAGACAAAGGCCTTGCCCTTCTTGATCAGCTTCACGGCGCACTCGTACATGGTATCGAAATAATCCGACGCGAAGAAAAGGCGGTCCTCAAAATCCGCGCCGAGCCATTCCACGTCAGCCTTGATGGATTCGACGAACTCTATCTTCTCCTTGGTGGGGTTCGTGTCGTCGAAACGCATGTTGAACTTTCCGTGGTACTCCTGGGCAAGTCCGTAGTTCAGAAGAATGGACTTGGCATGGCCGATATGCAGATAGCCGTTCGGCTCCGGTGGGAACCGGGTCTGCACGTGGCTGTATCGTCCGGACGCGAGATCCTTGTCGATCTCGATCTCGATAAAGTTGCGCTCTTTGCGCGCGGGAGTCGTCACTTCCCTGCCGTCAATCGTTCTGGTCTCTTCGCTCATATTTATCCCCCTCCGTTTTGTTTACGGTAGTTCTCTGTAATGTGTTTCCCGTTTTCCGGTATTAAATTTCGCGGTACGGACTGCCGTTCCCCGCTTCTTACGGGACGATCTCCGTCACGGCCCACCCGTCGTCCGTCAGGGACATTACGATGTGCGATCCCTCCGTACCCGGAAGAACCATGGTCCCGGCTTCCGGCGAAAGCTTCGTAAAATCCGTCCCGGCCACGGCCCTGCTGAGTTCTTCCGTGAAGAGCTTCTCTCCGGGATACCGTTCCTTCAGTTCGTCCTCGCTGGTGAGCTCGACGTCCTTCTCCACAGTCACCGGATAGGATATCCGGTCCGCCAGGGACTCAAGATTCTTCGCGCGGAAGCTGAAAAACACTCCGATCGCGGCTTCCATGGCGTCCGGATCCTCGCAGGCTGTTCCGGCATCCTCCAGCTTTTCCGCCGTGAATTCTCCGTCCTTTCCGCGCTGCCCCGTCACCAGGACACCTTTCCCGATCAGGATTCCTTCCTTAAGACCGGTCATGTCCGGGTCCGTGCCGTCGTCCGTCTGATGATGGATCTCCAGCAGTTCTCCTTCCTCCGTCTGCACCAGAATGGTATGCATGGTCCCGTCGACGATCACGCCGCGGAACTCCTCCGCCGTGCTCTCCGGCTCTGTGCTCTCCGTCTCTGTGGTCTCAGGTGCCGCAGAGGTCTGTGCCGGCGCGGCCGAGGTCTCCGGCGCGGGTTTGTTCCCGCATGCACTGAACAGTACCGCAGCGGCCGCGAGGACGGCTGCTGCCGGTATTATGATCTTTTTCAAATTCGGTTTTTCCTCCGTTCCGGCGGCAGGATAACCTGCCTCGAATGAAGCTATTCTACTTCATTTATACTGCTTTCGCAATATTTTGACGGCTTTCGAAGCCAAAAACGCTCCCGCAGGGTGTGCGGGAGCGTGATTCTGTATGATCAGAGTATTCCGCGGTGATCATAATCGGTTCCGCGGAGGCGGTCAGAATCTGCGGTACCGGCGGTAACGCCGCGCGACGAGCTCCGCCACAGGCATAGCGGTGTATTTCCGGATAAAATCACCGATCGCCGGGGAAAGCTGACGGCGGACCAGCATCATGCTGTTCTCCGTCACCGGCACCGTCTCCGGGATCACCCGCTCCACCACGCCGAGCTTCAGAAGGTCCGCGGACGTCATATGCATCTGCTCCGCAGCCTCCGGCGCGCGCTTTGCGTCACGGTAAAGGATGGCGGAGAATCCCTCCGGAGAAAGGATCGAATAGACCGCGTTTTCCATGATCCAGACCTCATCCGCGGTGGCCAGCGCCAATGCACCTCCGCTGGAGCCTTCGCCGATCACGATAGAAAGGACCGGCGTCTGCAGGGCGGACAGCTTTCTCAGATTGTCCGCGATGGCAAGGCCCTGGCCGCGTTCCTCCGCGCCGATGCCGCAGTATGCGCCGGGCGTATCCACGAAGCAGATCACCGGCCTGCGGAACTTTTCCGCCTGCTGCATCAGCCGCAGTGCCTTCCGGTATCCCTCCGGATTCGGCATGCCGAAGTTGCGCTTCTTGTTTTCCGCGAAATCTCTTCCCTTCTGGATCCCGATGACCGTCACCGGTGTCCCGTGGAAGGAAGCGATACCGCCCACCACTGCCCCGTCGTCTCCGAAGCAGCGGTCTCCGTGCAGTTCCATGAAATCCGGGAACAGCGCGTGGATGTAGTCCAGGGCGCGGGCGCGGTTTTTGTTTCTCGAAAGACGGACCGTCTCCCAGGCGGAGCGTCCGCTGCCGTCCGCGGAAGCTGTTTCCGGCGCTGCCGCATCCCCGTTTTCATTCCTCTTATCTCCGAACAGGTGGAACTCCCCGGCGGCGTTCGCGTGGCCGAAAACTGCCGCGCGGATCGTGGAAGCCGTATGGGAGACCAGTCCGCCGCGGTCTTTCTCGTTCTCCGCGGTCTCCACCGCGAAGGGCGCCGCGGAACCGTTCCCGTCCCCGTATCCGTGAAGGCGCAGGATCTGCGCGAGGACCTTCTTCTGGTCCTTCCGCTCTACGATGGCGTCCGCGAAGCCGTGCTCCAGCTGGAATTCCGCCTTCTGGAAGCCCTCCGGAAGAGTGCCGCCGATGGTCTGCTGGATGACTCTCTGTCCGGTAAAGCCGATCAGGGCGCCGGGCTCCGCGAGGATCATATCGCCGAGCATGGCAAAGCTTGCGGTCACACCGCCCATGGTCGGATCCGTCAGGAAAGAGATGAACAGCTGGCCGGAGGCCTGCAGGCGTCCTATCGCCTCGGAGGTCTTCACCATCTGCATGAGGGAGATGATGCCCTCCTGCATTCTGGCGCCGCCGGAGCAGGAAAAGATGATCAGCGGAAGCTTCTCTTCCTCCGCCCGCTCCGCGAGCCGGGCGATCTTCTCGCCCATGTTGTGGCCCATGGAGCTCATGAGATAACGGGCGTCGCAGACGCCGATGGCGCAGGGGATGCCTTCGATCTTCATCCGCCCCGTCACCACGGCCTCGTTGAGACCGGTCTCCTCCTGAGCTTCAAGGATCTTCTCTTCATAGTCCGGGAAATCCAGCGGATTCTGCACCGGCATGGTCTTGTCCCACTCCGTAAAGCTTCCCGTGTCGGCAAGCATCAGGATCCTTCTGTAAGCGCGGAGCCGGAAATACCCGCCGCACTCCGGGCAGATAAAGAGATTCTTTTTTACGACCTCCGCAGAAAGCACGGCGCCGCACTTTTTGCATTTGCCGGTCTTAGGGGAAGCATCTTCCTTCCCTGCTCTTTCCGGTGTGCGGGTCTTAAGCTTTTCCCCGGAAGTCTCCCCGTCCCGGAGCTCCTGCGCCGTGCGGGGTCTGATCTTTGACATTATTCCCTCGAACATGTAACTCAAACCTTCTTTCAGCCGATCATGAAGGTCAGTTCCGCTTCCGCGGCGATCTCATCGCCGACATAAGCCACTGCCTTTCCTTTTCCCACCGGCCCCTTTACTTTTATGATCTCGGTGACCAGCTTCAGCTGATCTCCCGGCACCACCTTCTTCCGGAAACGGACATGGTCCAGGCCGCCGAAATAAGCGGTCTTTCCCTTGAACTCTTCCTTCACGAGGATCGCCACCGCGCCGGTCTGCGCCAGCGCTTCAATAATCAGGACGCCCGGCATCACCGGCTCTCCCGGAAAATGCCCCGCAAAATACGGCTCCGTGAAGGTCACGGACTTATAGCCGACCGCCCGTTCTCCCGGCACCAGCTCTTCGATCCGGTCCACCAGAAGAAAGGGATGACGGTGGGGCAGGATCTCCTGAATTTCCTTAATTCCCAGCATGATTTCCAGCCTTTCCTTACGCTCACGCAAACTTCTTCATCACGACCGACGCGTTGTGGCCGCCGAATCCGAGAGAATTGCTGAGGGCTGCGCGGACATCCGCCGCACGTCCGCTGCCCTTGATATAGTCGAGATCGCACTCCGGGTCGTCCTTCTCGAGGCCCACCGTGGCGTGCATGAATCCGTCGGAGATGGTCTTTGCGAGGACCACAGCCTCCACGCCGCCGGCAGCGCCCAGCAGATGTCCGATCATGGACTTGGTGGAGCTGACCGCAAGACGTTCCGCCGCATCGCCGAAGGCAAGGCGGATCGCGCGGGTCTCGGAAAGATCATTCATGTGGGTCGATGTACCGTGGGCATTGATGTAGTCGATGTCGGAGGGCGCAAGGCCTGCGTCGCGGACTGCCGCAGCCATGGCTGCCGCCGCGCCGGAGCCGTCCTCCAGAGGCGCCGTGATGTGGTTTGCGTCGCAGGAAGCGCCGTAGCCGGCCATCTCCGCATAGATCTTCGCGCCGCGCGCCTTCGCGTGCTCCAGCTCCTCAAGGACCAGGATGCCCGCGCCTTCGCCGATGACAAAGCCGCCGCGCTCCGCGTCAAAGGGAATGGAAGCCCGTGCCGGGTCATCCGTGGTGTTCAGCGCCGTGAGCTGCGTGAATCCTGCCACGCCCAGGGGCGAGATGCAGGCCTCCGCGCCGCCGGCGAACATAATGTCTGCGTCGCCGTACTGGATCGTGCGGAAGGCTTCACCGACGTTGTGGGTACCGCTGGCGCAGGCCGTGACGATGTCGATGTTCTTTCCCTTCAGTCCCAGATGGATCGCCACATTGCCCGCGGCCATGTTGGAGATCATCATGGGGATGAACAGCGGGTTCACGCCGCCGGGACCCTTTGCGTCGAGACGCCGGGTCTCCTTCTCCGTCATCACCAGTGAGCCGACGCCGGAACCGATGGCGCAGCCGGCCCGGAAGGGATCTTCCTTCGTCATGTCAAGGCCGGAATCCTGCATCGCTTCCTTTGCCGCCGCCACCGCGAACTGCGAGAAGCGCTCCATGCGCCGCGCGGACTTCGGGTCCATATACTTCTTCGGGTCGAAATCCTTTACTTCCGCCGCCAGCTTCGCCTTGAACGCCGAAGCGTCAAAGGCCGTGATCGGGCCGATCCCGACTTTTCCTTCCTTGCAGGCATTCCAGAACGCTTCTGTTCCGATCCCTGTCGGCGCTACGGTTCCGAGTCCGGTAACCACTACTCTTCTGCCCATTTGTTTCCCTCTCTTTGGTATATCTCGGATTTGTCTCATAAAAATCCGGAACGCCTGGCGTTCCGGTTTCTGTGCCGGATATGATCAGAGACCCATGCCTCCGCCGACCTCCAGCACCTGGCCGGTAATATAAGATGCGTCATCGCCCGCGAGGAACACAGCTGCCGCCGCGATGTCTTCCGGGGTTCCGATCCTCTTTAACGGGATCTCCGCCAGGATCGCTTCCTTCACCTTGTCGGAAAGGACGGACGTCATATCGGTGTCGATATAGCCCGGTGCGATGGCGTTTACAGTGATGCCGCGGCTTCCCAGTTCCCGGGCCGCACTCTTCGTAAGGCCGATAATGCCGGCCTTGCTTGCGGAATAGTTAGCCTGACCCGCGTTGCCGTGGATCCCGGAATAGGAAGAAATGCTGATGATCCGGCCGCTGCGCTGACGGAGCATACGCTTCGCGGCCAGCTGCATGCAGAGATACGCGCCCTTCAGGTTCGTATCCACCACCCGGTCGAACTGCTCTTCCTTCATGCCGATCAGAAGCCCGTCGGAGGTGATGCCTGCGTTGTTCACGAGGATATCGAGGCCGCCGAACTCCTTCAGCACCGTGTCGAACATCGCAGCCACAGAAGCTGCGTCAGCCACATCCGCCTGCACCGCAAAGGCGGTGCCGCCGGCGGCACGGATCTGCTCCACGACCTCCGCAGCCTTCGCCTCAGAGCCGTTGTAGTTCACGGCCACGGAAGCGCCTTCCGCCGCGAGACGCAGGGCGATGGCGCGGCCTATCCCTCTGGACGCGCCGGTCACCAGCGCCGTTTTTCCGCTCAGCTTCTGCATTTTTCCAGGTCCTCCGCAGTCTCGATGTTGATGACCTTCGCTTCGCGGTCTATCTTCCGTAAGAAGCCCGCGATGGTCTTTCCGGGGCCGATCTCCACAAAGGTATCCACCCCGTCGGCAAGCATCCCGCGGATGCTCTGTTCAAAGCGCACGGAACCGGAGACCTGCTTCACGAGAAGCGGCACGATCTCTGCGCTGTCAGTCACATAGGCGCCGGTGAAGTTCGCCGCATAAGGAATCACCAGCGGCCGGATCTCCACGCCGGCAAGGTAAGCCCCCAGCTTTTCCCCGGCCTCCGCAAGAAGTCCGGAGTGGAAGGGCCCGCTGACATTCAGCGGAAGCACACGCCGCACGCCGGCTGCCTTCAGGGCGTCCGAAGCCTGCGCGAGGGCCTCTTTTTTCCCGGAAATGACGATCTGTCCCGGGCAGTTGTAATTTGCGATCCAGACATCCGCGATGGGAGCGATCGTCTCCTCGACCAGTGCAGTCTCCGCGCCGACCACGGCAGCCATGCCGCCGACGCCTGCCGGGACCGCCTCCGCCATCAGCTTTCCGCGCACCTGCACGGTGCGGACAGCATCGTCCGCGCTCATGGCGCCCGCCGCATAAAGGGCCTCATATTCGCCGAGGCTCAGTCCGGCGCACACATCCGGCTTAAGGCCGGTCTTCGCCACTGCCTGAAGCATGGCGATGCCTGCCGTCACCATGGCCGGCTGGGTAAATTCCGTCCGGTCCAGACGGTCGTTCGGGGTGAACAGAAGCTCCGGCATATCCATGCCGAGAAGCTCCGACGCCCGGTCGATCACGGCCTTCGCGTCCGGATCCGTCTCATAAAAGCTCCGGGCCATACCGCATTTCTGCGCGCCCTGTCCCGGAAAAAGAAATGCTGTCTTAGACATACTGCGCCGCCTTTCCTGCCAGTGCGTGGAACTCATCCATGATATCGCGGATGATGTCGGCGCAGGGCTTGATATCCTTGATCATTCCGGCGATCTGGCCGGCCATGACCGTTCCGTTCTTCACATCGCCGTCCTGTACCGCTCTCCGGAGAGAACCGAGCGTCAGAAGCTCCAGCTCCTCCAGACCCTTTCCTTCCGCCTCGAGCCGCAGGTATTCCCGCGTCATCTCATTTCTGAGGGAACGGATCGGGTGTCCGTGGGACAGTCCGGTCACCGTGCTGTCGATATCCTTGGCGCGGATGATCCGCTGCTTGTAGGCATCGCTCACCACCGCCTCCGTGCTGTTCACGAAGCGGGTCCCGATCTGGACCGCCTCCGCGCCCAGCATAAAAGCAGCCATCATTCCTCTGCCGTCCGCGATGCCGCCGGCGGCGATCACCGGGATCTTCAGGGCGTCCACGACCTGCGGTACCAGTGTCATGGTCGTCGCCTCTCCGATATGTCCCCCGGACTCCATTCCTTCCGCGACGACAGCGTCAGCTCCCAGGCGTTCCATCAGGCGCGCCTGGCCTACGGAAGCGACCACCGGGATCACTCGGACACCGGCCGCTTTCCAGTCCTTCATATATTTGTCAGGGATCCCGGCGCCGGTGGTAACGATCTTCACGCCTTCCCTGATCACGATCCCGGCGACATCATCCGCATAAGGAGACATCAGCATGACGTTCACGCCGAAGGGGCGGTCCGTCATGCTGCGCACGTCGCGGATCATATCCCGCACGACCTCTCCGGGCGCGCTGGCGCCGCCCAGCAGTCCTAGACCGCCGGCTGCGCTGACTGCGGCAGCGAGATGCTGCTCCGCGACCCAGGCCATGCCCCCCTGGAAGATCGGATATTTGATCCCGAGGAGATCCGTTATTCTTGTCTTCACTTCTTAATTACTCCTCAACGCCCTTGTTCTTCAGATAGGTAAGGACGCTTCCGACAGTGGTCATCTTCTCAAGATCCTCGGTGGGGATCTCGATCTCGTACTTCTCCTCCAGAGCCATGATCACCTCGAACAGATCCAGAGAATCCGCGCCGAGATCATCCTTGAAAGAAGTCTCCTCGTTGATGCTGTCTGCGCTGACGCCAAGCTGCTCCGCAAGCATGTTTTTGATTTCTTCGAACATAATAACCCTCCTGAATTGATATAAATTCTTCTTTTACCAGTAAATTCTGTTTAAAACCTATTTCAAAGACCCGGAAGTGTCAATAAACATTCCGTACCTCTTTGTCTAAATGAACCTTCGTACCGGAGCACGGTTCCGCTTCCCGGGACTCAGTACCGGAGCACCGCAGCGCCCCAGGTCAGTCCGCCTCCGAAGCCGGAAAGCACCAGGAGATCGCCTCTCTGCAGCCTGCCATCCCGGTTCATCTGGTCCAGAAGGACCGGGATGGTGCCGGCTGAGGTATTCGCCGTATCCGGAAGATTCATCGGGAAACGGTCCAAAGGCATCTCCAGCCGTTTTGCCGCGGCCTCGATGATCCGCGCGTTGGCCTGATGCAGGATAAAGTATTTTACTTCTTCTTTTTCCGCCCCCGCTTTTTCCAGCGCGTCCCGGATGCAGGCCGGCACGGTCCGCACCGCGAAACGGAACACTTCCTGCCCGTTCATGGTGAGGTAATGGTCCTCCGGGAGCGTCCGGCAGGAAAGCACAGCCCCCTTCGATCCGTTCGAGCCCATGGAGAAGCTCAGGATATCACCGGCATCCTCCACATCTGTCGCCGCAAGGACCGCGGCGCCCGCTGCGTCTCCGAAGAGAACGCAGGTGGAGCGGTCTTCCCAGTTGAGATACCGGGTCACCATGTCCCCGCCGATGATCAGTGCGTATCTGCAGCGCCCCATACGCATCATGGACTCTGCCGTATACATGGAATACAGGAATCCGGAGCATGCGGCGTTCAGGTCAAAGCAGACCGCGTTCACCGCGCCGATCCTTGCCTGGACCCGGCATGCCGCGCTCGGCGTCACATAACCCGCCGTGGCAGTCCCGTAAATGATCAGGCCCAGTTCCTCCGCGCTGATGCCGGCCCGGGCAAGGGCCTGCTCTGCCGCAGCCGCCCCCAGCACATCAAGTTCTTCCTCCGGTCCCGCGATATGGCGTGCGCCGATCCCGGTCCGGGAACGGATCCATTCATCGCTCGTATCAACCGTCTTTGCCAGCTCGTCATTCGTGACCGAGCGTACAGGGAGCGCAGAACCGGTTCCCGCGATTATGATCTTCATATTTGATTATTCCATCCTTCCTGCGGAAACACGTCCCGATTTCAGGGCCGCGCCGCAACTGTACGCATGATAATCGCTTGATAAATTTATGTCAAGCCCTGCAGGGGGCCATTCAGACATTCCGGCAGCGAATGCCTAAAAAAAGACAGGGCCTCCCGGTCCTGTCTTTTTTGTCGGAAACAGTCTTTCTAGTTCTCTTCTTTTTCCGTATTGTTGAGTTTTTCCTGACGCTTTTTCTCACAGAGCGGGCATCGTCCGCAGATCTTCAGGTAGGCGAGTTTCCGTTCCTGTACATACTCATTCCCCTGAACCTCTGCATCCGCGATATGTCCGCAACCAAAAAGGATCGTAAAAATGGCCACACTGCTCACCTGTCCCTTTCTGCTGCCTGCGGATTAAAATACGGATTCATTATACACCAGAAAAATAATGAATGTGAACAGGTTTTGGTGAATTAGTTGACCTTCCTTATACTTTTTGTCCATGGACATTTGGGTCAGTCCCCGGCTTCTCAGATCCTCGCGACGCCGGAACGCCGTGCGGCTTCCGCCACTGCCTTCGCCACCGTATCCTTCACGATCGGATCAAAGGCCTTCGGAATGATATTGTTCTCGTTCAGTTCGCTCTCCGGGATGACAGACGCCAGGGCCATGGCAGCCGCCATCTTCATCTCCTCGTTGATGTCCTTCGCGCGGACATCGAACACACCGCGGAACACGCCCGGGAACACCAGCACGTTGTTGATCTGGTTCGGATAATCGCTGCGTCCGGTGGAGATGATCTTCGCGCCGCCTGCGATCGCGTCCTCCGGGAAGATCTCCGGGGTCGGGTTCGCGCATGCAAAGACGATGGCGTCACGGTTCATGGTCTTCACCATCTCGGTGGTCACCATGTTGGGACGGGAGAAGCCGAGGAACACGTCTGCGCCCTTCAGCGCGTCCGCCAGCGTTCCCTTCTCGTCCTTCAGATTCGTCACCGCCAGCATCTCCTGCTGGGCCCAGTTCAGGCCTTCATAGGCGGAGCTCATGATGCCGAAGCGGTCGCAGAGCACCAGGTTCTTAAATCCGTAAGCCAGAAGAAGCTTGGAGACCGCGATGCCTGCGCTGCCTGCGCCATTCACCACGACCTTCACCTCTTCCTTCGTCTTTCCCACCACCTTCAGGGCGTTGATCAGTCCGGAGAGGACAATAATGGCCGTCCCGTGCTGGTCGTCGTGGAAGATCGGGATGTCGCAGATCTCCTTCAGCTTCCGCTCGATCTCAAAGCAGCGGGGCGCGGCGATGTCTTCCAGGTTCACGCCGCCGAAGGAACCGGACAGCAGGTACACAGTGCGGACAAACTCGTCCGCGTCCTTCGTCTTGATGCACAGCGGGAAGGCGTCCACGTCGCCGAAGCTCTTGAACAGGGCGCACTTTCCTTCCATGACCGGCATGCCTGCCTCGGGGCCGATGTCGCCGAGGCCGAGAATTGCCGTGCCGTCCGTGATGACAGCGCAGAGATTCCATCTGCGGGTCAGCTCGTAGGACTTGTCGGGATCCTTCTGGATCTCAAGACAGGGCTGCGCCACTCCGGGCGTATAGGCAAGGCTCAGCTCTTCGGAAGTGCCGCAGGGGGCCTTCGCGATGACCTCGATCTTTCCTTTCCATTCGTAGTGTTTCTTCAGGGATTCTTCCGCAATGGACATAACTGCTCCTTCCCGGATCATCTGCCGTCCTGATCCGGAAACGTTCCGGCGGCTGACAATGATCTGAACTCAAATGATATATTACTGAGAAAATTATAACATGAATCCGGACCCCCTGCCACACATTAAACAGAATCCGCTTCAGAGAAGGTGTATATTTCCCCGCGGACTCTTTGTATTTTGCCACTGTGCATTTATAATAGGAACAGAACCACAGGAGGTATGTCTATGAGTCTCTGCCCCATCTGCGACAGAAAACTGGTCGGAAACATCTGCCCGTCCTGCAAAAAGATCATCCGGAATCCCCTGGTGATCCCGGACGGGATACGCCTGAACGAAAGCCATTACGGGAATGACGATATGTGCGAATTCCACGCGAACGACCGCCACATCCCCTTCATGAACCAGCGGCATCCGGAACAGGAACCCGAATGCTCTTACCATGACCCGAACTTCGAAGAGAAGCTGCCGACGGCGGCGGATGCCGTCAGAAAGACCGTCTTCACGCAGATGAAACCGCGGAAGAACGTTCTCAGCATCATTCTGACCATCGTCCTGATCTACTTCCTCATTTCCATCTTCATGTCAGCATTCCTGTTTATCACAAAGATCATTTTCTGACAGAAAACACCGCGGAAACGCCGGACTGATCCGGTATTTCCGCGGTGTTTTTCAGTGGAGATGACGGGAGTCGAACCCGTGTCCAAAAATCAATTCCCTGTTCTTCTACTATCATAGTCTGTTCTTTGACATTCCCTCCGCCGCACGGGAGCAGACACCCTTACGGTTTCAGTAGCTTCATCATACGCCCGCGCAGGCAAAGCTTACTGCGCGTCGTTTCTCACATAGTCGGCGCCTGGGTCCCGAAGTGTGAGTGCATCGGGTCAGACGGCAGCACTCAGGCTGCGATTGCTAATTCGTCGTTAGCGTTTATATTTAAGTTTGCCGTTTAACGCACTGCATGCGGATAGCTTCACCAGCTGCATGATCCCTGTCGAAACCGGTACATCCCCAATTTCTGTATCCGTAATACTATCACAGATTTCCGCAATTCACAAGCCGGACAGCGGACTCAGTACTTAATCGCGCCCTTGAAGTTCCGCTCGAAGTCCCGTCTCTGGTCGTTCTTCGCGATGCTCTCCCGTTTGTCGTACTTCTTCTTACCCTGTGCAAGGCCGATCTCCACCTTCACCAGAGAACCCTTGAAATAGACCTGCAGCGGGACCAGCGTCAGTCCCTTCTCCTTGATCTTTCCCACCAGGCGGCGGATCTCCGACTTGTGCATGAGGAGCTTCCGGACACGCAGCGGGTCCTTGTTGAAGATGTTTCCCTTTTCATAGGGGTTGATGTGCATCTGGTTGATGAACACTTCCCCGTTCCTGATCTCGACCCAGGCTTCCTTCACGGAACACTGGCCGAGACGGAGGGATTTGACCTCCGTCCCGAAGAGCTCTATCCCGCACTCAAAAGTCTCCAGAATAAAGTAATCGAAGCGGGCCTTCTTATTGTTCGCAATCAGCTTTATGCTTTCCTTCGGCATTATTCCTCCTTCCCCGCGGGCACGAAATCCACGGTCCGGGCCAGACGGTCAGCGGCAGCGCAGCGCACGCGGATCTTCTCGCCGAGACGATACCGTCTGCCGGTCATCTCGCCCACCAGCTCCCAGCGGTCTTCCAGGAATTCGTAGTAATCATCCCGCAGTTCGTTCACGCGGATCATACCTTCCACGGTGTTCGGGAGTTCCACATACAGGCCTGCCCTGGTGACGCCGCTGATCACGCCGTCAAAGGTCTCGCCCACGTGCTTCTCCATGTACTCGCACTTCTTGTAGCGCAGGCTCTCCCGCTCCGCCTCGTCCGCGCGGCGTTCCAGACGGCTGGTCTGCTCCGCCACGGCCGGAAGGATCTTCTCATAGTGCTCTGCCCGTTTCTCGTTCAGATCTCCGTGCAGATTCTCCTTGATGATGCGGTGGATCTGCAGGTCCGGATATCTCCGGATCGGGGACGTGAAGTGAGTATAGTACTGCGCCGCGAGACCGAAGTGACCCGTGCACTCCGTATTGTAGGCCGCGCGCTTCATGGACCTCAGAGTGACGCGGCTGATCAGGTTCTCCGCGTCCGTCCCTTCGATATTCTTCAGAAGCTTCTGGATCTCCTTCGGATGGATCTCCCCGTTCCTGCTGCGCATGGTCAGGCCGAAATTGTTGACGAAGACCGCGAGCTGCCGGATCTTCTCCGGGTCCGGCTTGTCGTGGACGCGGTACAGGAAGGGCAGCTGCCGCCAGCAGTATTCCTGCGCCACCGTCTCGTTTGCCGCCAGCATGAAATCCTCGATCAGGCGGGTCGCGCTGTTCCGCTCGCAGGCCCGGATCTCGACAGGTCTCCCCTTCGGATCCAGGATCGCCTTGCTCTCCGGGAAATCAAAATTGATGTATCCCCGGTCCGCACGGCGCTCCCTGAGAAGATCCGCCGTCTTCTTCATCTCCTTCACCATGGGGACGATGTCGGCGAAAGCTGCGCAGATTTCCGGATCATCGTCGATGATCTTCTGCACATTCGTGTAGGTCATGCGGTGCCGGGTCCTGATCACGGTCTCACAGATCTCGTGATCCGCGATCACACCCTGGGGGTCCAGCTCCATCAGGCAGGAAAGGGTCAGACGGTCCTCCCCTTCATTTAACGAACAGATCCCGTTGGACAGCCGGTGCGGAAGCATGGGCAGCACCCGGTCCGCCATGTAAACACTGGTGGACCGGCGGAACGCCTCCTTGTCCAGGGCGCTGAGCTCCGGCACATAGGCGCTGACGTCCGCGATATGGACGCCGAGCTCTGTGTTTCCGTTCTCCAGCTTCCGGACCGAGACGGCATCGTCCAGGTCCTTCGCGTCCTCCCCGTCGATGGTAATCGTCAGGAGGTCTCTCAGGTCCTTCCGCCCTTCCGCGGCATCCGCGGAAATGCGGTCCGGCACCTGCTCCGCCTCCTTCATGACCTCCGGCGGGAATACATCCGGCAGATCATAGGCTTTGATGATCGAGAGAATGTCCGTCCCGGGGTCGTTCACGTGGCCTATGATCTCCTCCACCACGCCCTCGGGTTCTTCCTGCCGGTGATTCGGGAATCTGGTCACCCGGGCCACCACCTTGTGTCCGGTGACCGCGCCCTTTTCTTTTCCTGCCGGGATATATATGTCCTGCGTGATCCGCTGGTCGTCCGGCATCACCAGGCCGAAGTTCTTCACCCGCCGGTAATATCCGACGATCCGCTCATTGGCGTGTTTTACGATCTCCAGGACCACGCCTTCGGCGCTCCGGAAACGCTGTCCCGGCTCCACAGAAATGCGGACCGTATCCCCGTTCAGCGCTCCGTGGGTATTCTCCCTGCCGATAAACACATCCTGGTCCATCCCCTCCGCCCGGACAAAGCCGAAGCCCTTGGGGTTCGCCATAAAGATGCCGGCAGTCTCCTGACGCTGGGGCTTCCCGTATTTTCCCCGGCCGGAAACACGGATCTTTCCTTCCTCCACCAGGGCGTTCAGGGTCTCCTCCAGCTCCCCGCGGCGGGATTTCGGCACGTCAAGGAACACCGCGATCTCCCGGATCCGCATGGGTTTGTACATCGGGTCACTCATCAGGGCCAGAAGCACGTTCTTTTTCTGTTTTAACTCCTCCGGTGTCATGGTGCCTCCTTTCCGAATTTAAATCTGCCTGCGGGACTGCGCTGAGATAAAACTTATGTCCGCCTGCGAAGCCCCCGCTGAGATAAAAAGGCTGCCGCTTCCGCGACAGCCTCCGTTTACTTCTGTTATGAATCCGGACCGGGATTTACTTCACGATGTTCAGGACGAATGCCAGGACCATGAACAGGACCGCAGCGGCCTTGGTCATGTTCTCGAGCGTGCCCTCAACGGAACGGCCCTTGTTCTTGCCCCAGTAGGAATCAGCGATTCCGCCGATGGTTCCAAGTCCGCGGGTCTTGCCTTCCTGCATCAGGACGACAACGGTCAGGAAAACACAGACGATAACAAAAGCGATCGAAATAAGCGTATTTGCCATAATATTGCTCCACTCCTCTTTCAGAAACACATACAGCAGAATGGTATCACAGAAATCTGTCTATTTCAAGCAGTTTCTTATGTCTCCCTGTTCCGGTTTCAGGCTCTGTTCCGGTTTCAGGCTCTGTTCCGGTTTCAGGCTCTGTTCCGGTTTTCATGCCCTGAGATCGATATCCATGCGCTTTTTCAGCTTCTTAAGGATCGACGCCACCATCTGGTCCACGGCCTCGCCGGTCAGCGGCTCGTCGCCCGGGGTGAAGGTCAGGGTGAACGCCATGCTCTTCTTTCCCTCCGGGATCTGCCCGCCGCGGTAGATGTCGAAAAGCTCCACATCCGTCACGAGCCTGCAGGACTCTCTGATGCAGTCCTCCACCGCGCCGCAGGTGCAGCCCTCGTCCATGACCAGGGCCAGGTCCCGCTTCTCCACAGCGAACTTCGGCAGCGGGTTGAAGGTCGGCTTCTTTCCGAAGGCATCCCTGAGGAGGGCCAGGTCGATCTCCATAAGATATGCCGGGACGCGCATGTCGGTCCTGTCCGCGATATCGTAGGCCAGCTTTCCGAGGAAGCCGATGCGCTCATCGTCCCAGAAGACCTCCGCCGTCTGGTAGGGATGCAGGAACGGGAGGACCGCCGGCCTGTAGCTGAACTTCAGGAACAGGGCGTCCGCGATCTCCTCCGCAATGCCCTTCAGGGTGAAGAAGGTCTCGCTCTCGCCGAACACGCCCACGCAGATGGTGGGACGCTCGTCCGGATACTCCTTCAGCGGGAGCTCCTTCGCGATGAAGCGCCTGCCGATCTCGAACAGCCGGCCGGACAGGTTTCCGCGCTTCTGGTTTCTCGCGATGGCCGCGATCATCTGCGGCACCAGGGTGGTCCGCATCAGCGACAGATCCTCATTGATGGGGTTCATGATACGGATCGCATGACGCTCCGGCGCGTCCTCCGGAAGCTTCAGAAGATCCAGGTCCGCCGGAGAGAAGAAGGAATAATGGATCGCCTCGCTGGCTCCGGTGCCGCAGAGGGCCTGCTTCAGCTTCAGCTCGATCTTCTGCTGCAGGTTCGTGCCGCCGGCCGTGACCGCCGCCGTGGGCATCAGGGTCCCGACGACGTGGTCGTAGCCGTACTCGCGGATCAGCTCCTCCGCAATATCCTGGTAGGACTCCATGTCCTCGCGGTAAGCCGGCACCCGGATGGTCAGCTCGTCGCCGCTGATCTCCGGCGCCATGTCGAGATTCGTCAGGATGCGGATGATGTCGTCGTCCGGCACGGTGATGCCGAGGACGCCGTTCACCTGCCTGATGCTGGCCTTCATCTCCCTGGGCTCCAGGGAGTTTCCGGTATTGCGGTCCACGCGGGTCCTGGAAATGGTTCCGCAGCCCAGCTCCTCGATGAGGTGCAGGGCGCGCTTGCTGCCCATGACCGTAGCGTACTCGTCGACGCCCTTCTCATAGCGGGAAGCCGCGTCGGAGGTCTTTCCCAGGGCGCGTCCGGTCTTGCGTACGTTGTCGCGGGCAAACTTCGCGCACTCCAGGATGACGGACTTCGTGTCGTCCCGGATCTCGGAATTCAAGCCGCCCATGACACCGGCCAGACCCACAGGCTTCACGCCGTCGCAGATGACCAGGTTCTCATGGTTCAGGGTGTACTTGTTGGAATCCAGCGTCACGATCTTCTCGCCGTCAAAGGCTCTGCGGACATTGATCACGCCGCCCTCGATGTAATTCTCATCATAGGCGTGCATCGGCTGCCCCAGCTCCTTCAGGACATAGTTCGTGATGTCGACGATGTTGGAGACGGAATTCATGCCCACCAGGGCCAGACGCCGCTTCATCCACGCCGGGGACTCCCCGATCTTCACGTCGTACACATACTGGCCGATGAAGCGCGGGCAGAGATCCGGCGCCTCGACAGTCACATCGAAGCCCGGCTTCTCGACTTCCGTCGGATGATATTCGATGGACGGCATCTTCACCGGCTTCCCGAGGGCCGCTGCCACCTCGCGGGCCATACCGTAGATGCTCTGGCAGTCCGGGCGGTTCGCAGTGATGGAGATGTCAAAGAGCCAGTCGTCCAGACCGGTGATGGCCTTCACATCCGCGCCGGGCTCCGCGTCCTCCGGGAGCACCAAAAGGCCGTTGTAGCCTGCGCCCGGATAAAGGTCCTCGGTGAGGCCCAGCTCCACGCCGGAGCAGAGCATGCCGTGGGAATCATAGCCGCGCAGCTTTCCTTTCTTGATGGTCATCAGACCCTCGACCGTCTTGTGGTCCTTGCCGGTCATCACGACCTGGGCGCCCACCAGGGCCAGCGGGAACTTGCCGCCCGCGCAGACATTGTCCGCGCCGCAGCACACCTGGAAGGTGCCGTACTGTCCCGCGTTCACGGTCGTCAGGTGCAGGTGGGTGTCCGGGATCGCCTCGCAGGTCTCCACCAGGCCGACCACGACGTTTTTGATGTCCGCGCCGACTTCCCTCAGTTCCTCCACCTCAAAGCCGCAGTCAAAGAGCTTCTTCTCCAGCTCCTGCGGCGTGATATCGATATCCACATATTCCTTCAGCCAGCTGAAAGGTACTAACATATCCTATATCCCCCTTCCTCAGTCATTGATCTGCTTCAGGAAACGCAGATCGGATTCAAACAGGAGCTTGATGTTGTTGATGCCGTACTTCAGCATGGCGATGCGCTCCAGACCAAGGCCGAAAGCGAAGCCGGAGTACTCGTCGGAATCGATCCCGCAGTTCTCCAGGACCTTCTTGTTGACGACGCCGGCGCCCAGTACCTCGATCCAGCCGGTGCCCTTGCAGAGACGGCAGCCCTTGCCGCCGCACTCGAAGCAGCTCACATCGACCTCGACAGAGGGCTCCGTGAACGGGAAGAAGGAGGGTCTCAGGCGGGTGCTGGTCTCCTCGCCGAAAATGCGCTTCACAAAGACGTCCAGCATGCCCTTCAGGTCGCAGAGGGTAATTCCCTTGTCCACCACCAGGCCTTCCATCTGGGTGAACATCGGAGAATGGGTCGCGTCGTCGTCAGAGCGGAACACCTTGCCCGGGGAGACGATCTTGATCGGCGGCTTCTTGCTCTCCATGACGTGGATCTGTCCTGCAGAGGTCTGGGTGCGCAGCAGGAATTCCGGAGACAGGTAGAAGGTATCCTGCATGTCTCTCGCCGGGTGGTCCTGCGGCGTGTTCAGCGCCGTGAAATTATAGTAGTCGGTCTCGATCTCGGTGCCCTCATAGACCTCGAAGCCCATGGACGCGAAGATGTCGATCAGCTGGTTCTTCACCTGGGTCACCGGGTGAAGGCGGCCTTCCTCGACGCGGACCGCAGGCTCGGTGACGTCGATCTTCTCCCGCTCATAGCGCATCTCCAGCTGCTTTGCGCGGACGGCGTTCTCCATGTCCTTGAAATGCTCCTGCGCCCAGTCTCTCAGGACGTTGACGTTCTTTCCGTAGGCCGCCTTGTCCTCCTTCGGAACGTTCCGCATTTCCTTCATCAGGTGTCCGATCTTCCCTGCCTTGTTGTCCAGGAAAGACTTTCTGAACTCATAGAATGCTTCCGGCGTTGCGAACTTCGCCGCGCCTTCCCGGATCTCCTGCCGGATCGATTCGATCTCCCGGCTCAGTTCTTCCAAACTCTGCATGGTGCTCTCCTTTTCAGAAATAAAATAACCGTCCCCTCATCTCTGAAGGGACGGTTTCAATGACCGCGGTACCACCCTGCTTCTGCCTTTCGGCAGCGCTCATTCGTCCGTAACGGGGACAGCCGGCAGGGCCTACTGATTTCTGTTCAGCTCTGCTGCTCCGGCGTGAAATTTCACACATCGGGCCCTCGGAAGGACTTGCAGCCGGTGATCCTTCTCTCTGTTTCCGGGGTGCCGAGGCTACTTTGCGCCATCAAAGCAATTGACTTTCCCCATTTTAATCACCGGGCAGGTTTTTGTCAACCTGTGCGCACAATTCACGCAGTTTACAGGCGCCCCGGCTTCACTTTTTCCGGCCGGGGCGCCTGTCTGTTTACTCCATATTTTTCCACCGGAAGTTCGGGATCACGTCGGACCACCTGGAAATTCCGATGATGGCCTTCGCGAACTCCGTGTTTTCCAGCGTCTCGTTCTTCTTGTCGATGTTCTTGAACACCACCCAGATCTTCCGTCGTCCCGCGGAAATGATCTGGTCGCCTACGTCCATGCGGCAGCTCCAGAGACCGAAGGAACAGGAGGTGCGCACCTCAGACGGCGCGTCGACCTGACGGCTCAGGATAAATGCGTCGATGTAGGGGTTCGAGTCCGCAATATAGTAGGCGTACGCGTAAGCCGCCGCCTGGATCTGCTCCACATTTCCCCTGGAAGCGCTGACCGCGGTGAAGCCCTGCTCGGAAAGGATCACGCGGCGCACATTGCCCGCCGGATCCAGATAGTCCCCGGTGCAGAGGTAATCCGTCAGCACGTTCAGGTTCTCGAAATCGATGACCTGGGTGTTCAGATTTGCGGTCACCGCGCCGGTGTTGTGGTCATCCCAGAATTCCGGCTCCACCATCGGGTACGGATAGGGGTGATAAGCCATGTTCCAGTAGATGTTTCCGCCTTCCCGGATCTGCCGGTTCACCTCGTCCATAAGTGCCTTTCCGGAGTAGTGGAGATTGTCCGCCGTCGGGTCGTTCCAGTTCTCGTCGATGGAGAAGAACACCCGGGCGTTGGCGGAAGCGCTGCGGATCGCCGTGTAGATCACACGGAAGGACCGCACATATTCCTTCGCGTAGGTGGTAAGATCCATCGGCCCCGTGTAGTTCCAGTTCTTATTGTTGTTGATCTCATTTCCCACGATCCAGTGGGCCACTCTACCGTAATTCGGGTTCTCACCGTTGTAGCGCTCCGCCAGGAACGAAGCCAGCGCGCGGGTCGTCTCATAGCCTTCCTTCGTGGAAGTGTTGAATCCGTAATAGAACGCGGACGAGGATTTCTTTACGCCGGGATATACCAGCTCCGGCATGCGCTCGTTCCAGCCGTTCAGGATGATGGCCGTGACCACCATGCTCTTGTTCGAGAAGGCGCTGATGGTCTTGTCATATTCCGCGATCTGCGCTGCGTCGAACTGATAGGTCTTCCCCTCGTAGGTATAGTTGATGCCCGTACCGTTGGTGATGTGGGCAAAGTTGAAGTTCACATTCACATGCTTCACGCCGAGGTAAAAGGCGTCATCCAGCATATCCATCTGTACCAGCAGGCCCTTCTTCGTGAGGGCGTCCTGATAAGGAAGGCGGCTCTTCGCTATGGTCTCCGGATTCGTGATATATGCACGGTTTCCGATCTCCTGATACTTTCCGTTCAGCCAGACCGCCGCCGCGAATCCGGAGTAAAGCCGGGTTTCCGCGGTACCCTCGTTCAGAGGAAGCCGGAAGCTGAACTCTCCCGCTTCATTGGTGCTCATCACCGGCTCGCCGGTGATCCCGTCCTGCCAGGGCTGCAGCGCGAAGAAATAAAGCTTTCCGTCCTCCGCGGAGTATTCCCCGGTCACCTTTCCGCTCACCGCCACGGTATTTCCGTCCGCGATCGCCGCGGTCAGGTAAGCGGTCTCCGTCGGCACCGGATCCGGAACCGGAAGGGTCTCGCCGTCAGCCGCGGTCTCGCCCAGGGCGGTACCGTCTGCCGCTGTCTGGCCTGCTGCGCCGGCCGCCTGGCCTGCCGCAGCTGCCGCCTGGCCTGCCGCTCCGGCATTTTCAAGGCTCTGACCCGCCGCGTCTGTCTGGTATACATGCGGCAGGGCACCTGATGTCATATTCTGCGTCGCTTCATATCCGCCGGGGCGTTCCCCCACCGTCGCCGCATGCGCAGGCGTCTGCGTGGAAAACGCAAGGGACGCCGCGAGGATCAGGAGCGCCGCGCAATCCTTGATCGTAATCGTTCCGTCATTCATAACTTTTCATCTCCCGTAAATCTAAACTGTCGTCCATAAACTATTCCTTGCAAATGGAAAGTTTGTTTTTTGCGATAACCATCCGTATCATAGCCGGCAGTCTAAGTCCAGTTTTGTCCTTATGACACCCAAAGTATAGGAAAACTCCCCGGACAGGACAAGTCCGGGGAGCCTTACGTTTCTTTAAGCTTTTCTGAACGAAGATGAACTTATCGGAAAGAAATGGACGGAATCTTTAAGGAAAGGGCAAAGGTGATTCCTTCATACGCGGTCTTCGGAGCCAGCAGCTCCGACCCGTATATCATGGCCGCCCGCTCGCATACATTCCCCACGCCGACGGTCTGTTTCACGAAATCCGAGTCGTGGAATTCCCCCGGGACTGCGGCCAGCTCCGCCGCCGAGTGCAGGCGGAAGATGCCTGCGAACATGCCTGCCACCGCCCGGAGCGCCGGTTCCTTTTCTTTAAGATCGATGGTCGCCACTTCCATGACTGCTTCCGGGTCGATCCCGTTTTCCTTAAGAAACTCCGTAGCGCGGCGGACCGCCTCCGCCGGGTCAAAGTCCTTTTTACAGCCGCAGCCCAGGCTCAGACAGCGGGGAACCAGACGGAGGATCTTCTCCCCATCCTGACCGAACTGTTCCCTGACCGCTTCCGCGGAACGGTATGTCACATAAATACAAGCCGGGAAGTCCGCAGTCTTCATCCCCAAAAGCTCAGTCTTCGTCCCGCAGCCTTCAGTCTTCATCCCGCAGCCTTCAGTCTTCGTCCCGCAGCCTTCAGTCTTCTCTGCCGGTTTCTTTGCCGAATGAACCTCCGGCGGCACAGGATCAGATTCTTCCTCTAATAAGATCAATCCCTCCGGCAGTTCCCCCTGCACCGGAACATCGCTGAAGAATCCCACATTCTCCCCGCGGAGCAGCGCCGCCGTCACTTCCTTTGCGAGGACACGGTCGGTTATCGTGAGAAAGTGCTTCTCCGCCCAGACATCCACCGCGAAGACATGATTCAGGTCGCTGGCGGTGGAAATGACCGGGATCCCGCCGGTGATCTCCGCAGTCAGCTCCGCAAGCCGGTTCGCGCCGCCCACGTGGCCGGAAAGCAGGGGCATCGCATAGCGGCCGAATTCGTCCACCGAAACCACTGCCGGGTCTGTATATTTATCCATTATATACGGGGCGATGCCGCGCACTGCGATTCCCGCGGCGCCCACAAAGATCAGGGCATCCGACTCCCGGAACGCCTTTCCGACCGCTTCCCGAAAGCCGCCGCGCACCGCCGCAGCATCCGCAGAGGATTCTTTCCCGCCTGTCAGAAGACCTTCCGCCCGGGAATCCTTCCAGCCTGTCCGAAGACCTTCCGCCCGGGAATCCTTCCCGTACCTCTGCAAAACCGCCGTATGTCCAAGCCCCGCGTAGGCATCGCAAAGCTTCTCCGCGAGACGCTCACCCCGGTCCGTAAATGAAAACAGCGCGATCTTCAACCCGGTCCCTCCAAGATCCATCCGGACAGGCAAGCATATTCCTGCCGGGATAACAAATGAAGGCGGTTCCTTCCGGAACCGCCTCCGCCTCGTTACTGATTCAATTACTCCTCTGCCGGAGCCTCAGTATCCGTGTAGACAGTCTCATCGCCCTGCTGCTGCGGAACTTCAAGAGCCTTCATGCTCAGGGAGATCTTTCTGTCATTCTCGTTGAAGTCAACGATCTGAGCCTCGATCTCCTGGCCGATCTGAAGGACATCCGCCGGCTTGTCGATGTGTCTGCGGGAGATCTGGGAGACATGAAGCAGAGCGTCAACGCCCGGCTCAAGCTCGACGAACGCACCGAAATCGGTCATGCGTGCGACTCTTCCGTAAACGATGTTGCCGGGAGCATACTTCTCTGCAGCGTTCAGCCACGGATTCTGCTCCGGGAACTTCAGGGACAGGGCAATCTTGGTGCCCATGATATCCTTGATCAGAACGGTGACATGGTCACCGGACTTGAAGACCTTCTTCGGGTTCTCGATGCGGCCCCAGCTCATCTCAGAGATGTGGAGCAGACCATCAGCGCCGCCCAGATCAACGAACGCACCGAAATCGGTAACATTCTTGACAACGCCGTCGACAACATCGCCCGGCTTGATGCGCTCAAAGAGCGCCTTCTGCATTTCAGCCTTGCGCGCCTGCATCAGCTGCTTGCGGTCGCCGATGATCCTTCTTCTGCGCGGGTTGAACTCGGTGATAACGAACTCGATCTCCTGATCCTGATACTTGGTCAGGTCTCTCTCATAAGAATCGGAAACGAGGCTGGCCGGAATGAACACTCTGGCCTCTTCAACCATAACGCTCAGACCGCCATTGAGGACCTGGACTACCTTCGCGGTAAGGACCTCGTGGTTGTTGAAAGCTTCTTCCAGACGCTTATTGCCTCTGTCAGCAGCCATTCTTCTGTAGGACATGGCGACCTGTCCGTCACCGTCATTGACCTTCATGACTTTCGCTTCCAGTTCTTCGCCAACCTGGACAACGGTCCGCAGGTCAAGGCTGTTGTTGTTGGTATACTCCTGGCGTGTGATGATACCGTCAGACTTATACCCGATGTTCAGGATGATCTGATCCTCCTTAACACCGATAACCGTTCCCTTGACGATTTCTCCTGTGTGAATTGTCTTGATTGACTCTTCCAGCATCTGTTCAAAACTCTGATCCGACAATGGTTTGGACCTCCTCAATGATATGTTTGGGTGTTGAAGCACCCGCTGTAATGCCAATACGATCGCAGCGTGCAAGACAACCCGGAATCAGATCCGCCGCTGTCTGTATAAAGAATGTCTTCTTACACTCGTGGCTGCAGATCTCCGCAAGTTTCCTGGTGTTCGAGCTGCTCCTCCCGCCGATGACGATCATTGCATCAACATCGGAAGCGATCTCCTGAGCCTCGCTCTGCCGTTCCTGCGTGGCATTGCAAATCGTATTAAAGCAAAATATATGATACCCCAAATTTATACAATCCGCAATAATTTTATTAAATTTCGATAATTTATACGTTGTCTGTGAGACAATACTCAGTGACTCTGCACGGTCAGGGACCTGACGCACCAGATCCTCAGCAGATTCAATGACTGCCGTGTCCTCGCGGCCCCAGCCGCGGATCCCCTCTACCTCCGGATGATGCGGGTCTCCGACGATCACGACGCAGTTCCCCTTTGCGTTCTCCGCCTCCACGATCCGGTGGATCTTTTTTACAAATGGACAGGTGGCGTCCACCACCTTCAGCCCGTTGTTTTTACACAGCTCGTAGATGTCCCTTCCGACGCCGTGGGAGCGGATGATGACGGTGCCTTCCTTCAATGCTTCCAGCGCCGCCCGATCCGGGAGCACATGCACGCCGCGGGTCTCCAGATCCCGCACAACTTCTTCATTATGAATAATAGGCCCGTATGTGTAGACCGGCCCCGTTTCCTGCTCCGCCTCCCGGTAGACCGTGTCCACCGCCCGGGTCACGCCGAAGCAGAAGCCCGCCGTGCGGGCGAGGATGATGGTTTTCATGGTGTACTCCTGCGGACGATGCTGAGGATCTTCTCAATGACTTCCGGAATGGTCAGATCCGAAGAATCCACAAGGACTGCGTCCTCCGCCTGTTTTAACGGAGAAGTCTCCCGGTGCATGTCGCGGTAATCCCGCTCCGCGATGTCCTTCGCAATTGCATTGATGTCCGGAGTCTCCCCCTTCTCGACCAGCTCCTTGTAGCGGCGCACCGCCCGCACTTCCACACTGGCAGTCAGATAGATCTTGGTCTCCGCATCCGGAAGGACCACGGTGCCGATATCTCTGCCGTCCATGACCACCGGCCGGGATTCCGCAAGCTTCCGCTGAAGCTCCACAAGCTTTGTGCGGACTGCGGGATAAACGCTGGAAGCGCTTGCCATGTTTCCGACTGCCTCGGTCCGGAGCTCTCCAGTCACATTTTCCCCGTTCAGAAAGACCTGCTGCGCTCCGTCCACGTAATCCAGCGTGACAAAAGCATCCCCCGCCGCAGCGGAGATCTTTTCAGCATCGTCCGCTTTGATTCCCTTGCGCAGGAAATACACCGCCATGGCGCGGTACATCGCCCCCGTATCAACATAGACCCAGCCGAGTTCCCGGCTTACCGCCTTCGCGATGGTGGACTTGCCGGCGCCCGCAGGTCCGTCAATGGCAACTGCCTTCAGTTTATCCATGGTGTTACCTCTCTTCTTCGATTCTTAACCCGTATTCTATCCGTTGGAATGCATAGTTGCTGCAGTTCTCCGTGCATATTCTGGGCACAATTATAAGGTCTTTTTCCAATCTCATCAATCTTTTCCGCCGATACATACCCTGTCCGGCGCAGGTTCTCCTCTTTTTATTCTTACTCCTGCCCTTCATGGTATGATGTAGAAAAACGATCTGTTCTGTTTTATTTCTCAAACGACGAGGAAACACAATGATCACCATCGGCATTGACATCGGCACTACCACCATCAGCGGCGCGGTCCTGGAAATCTCAGGAGCCGCTCATCCTGCTGCCGGGCCGGCTTCAGGCTTCGAAGTCAACTCCACTGCCGGCTGCACATCTCATCCGGCTGCAGCTCCCGCTGCCCGTCTTCTGCATGCGGAAAATATTCCTAACGACAGCTTTCTCCCGCCTGACGTCCCCGGCGCCCGCGTCCAGGACGCGGAGCGTATCCTGTCCCTTGCTAAAGAACTTCTGGACCGTCTGCTCGACTTCTGCTGCCGGAATGGACACTCTGAAATCTCTGCCTCCACAGGCATTGACGGCGGGACGGGTGAAACTCCCGCTGCCATTGGCCTTACCGGGCAGATGCACGGAATCGTCTACACAGACTGCGCCGGACGTCCGCTTAGTCCTCTCTATACATGGCAGGACCAGCGTGGGGAAACGGTCCGGGAACAGATTCTGGGGAAAACCGGCATTTCCGTTCCGGGCGGATACGGCTTCGCGACTCATTATTACAACATGATCCATGGCCTGGTGCCGGAAGGAACAGTCTCCTTCTGCACCATCATGGATCTCTTCGGTATGCACCTCACCGGAAACAGCCGTCCCCTGATGCACAGTTCAAACGCAGCGTCCCTGGGTCTCTTCCATCCCAGCAGGAATCAGTTTTTGAAGGAATCGCTGAAGACCTTGTTTGGCAACGCAGCGGAGTCCGCAGCTGGCGGGTCCGGGGCATCTTCTTTCATACCGGACTTTTCGGAAGAGATCCGGGTGATCGGACATTACCACCGGAACCCGGACATCAGCAGCTGCCGCGACTCACAGGTCTCCGTCTCCTGCCATGGTATCCCGGTCACCAACAATTGCGATGATATCAAGATTACCAGCAGTTTCCGCAGTATCCCGGTCACATGTGCCATCGGCGACAACCAGGCAGGCGTTCTTGCTTCTGTCGGCACAGCGCCCGGAACTCCGCTTGTCAATTTCGGCACCGGCGGCCAGGTCTCTCTTCTCACCACCCGTTATTCCGAACTTCCGGGCATCGAGACACGTCCCTTCCTTCCGGGGCTTTATCTGATGGCCGGCTCTTCTCTCTGCGGCGGCC
>Ga0256405_10002781_pt1 | contig 38354 bp, 31 predicted proteins | sample RumenRJG_02DNA_FD_189096 | JGI IMG/M metagenome (GOLD analysis project Ga0256405, IMG submission 189096) | Bovine rumen microbial communities from Lethbridge, Alberta, Canada - RJG_02 | ecosystem: Host-associated > Mammals > Digestive system > Stomach > Rumen | place: Canada: Alberta...
ATATGGGATATTTACCATTGAGGGCTTCTACCTCTTTTTGATTTTTACCATGAAGAATAGTAGCTATACTTCCGACATTCCCGATTTCCCATCCCTCTTTAGGTGTAAGCATTTCTTTGAGGGCGGATTGAAAGAGGTCTTTGGCGGCTTGGAGTTGGGACGCGGCATTGGCTTTAAGGGCATCAATTTTCGCAAACTGATCATCTAAAAGAGCCACTATCCGCTCTTGCTCGGAGAGAGGGACTATGGGCAATTTAATATTCGTCAAGTCACCTATTTTGATATACTTAATTGTTGAGCCTACACTATTTTTTCTTAAAGTCTCTATATAAAGCTGTAAAAACCAATATATAAAAATAGTAGAATAATCTACACCCTCTTTGATTTCTATTATATAAGTTCGCTGATAGGCATTAAATTTCCCCTTGTAATACTTGACATTTAGGTCTCCATTACCGGCAACTAATATGCACTCACAATCATAGGCATATTTGTTAATCCTCAATATATCACGGGAGCAGGTAAAAAAAGGATACAAACCTCCCTCATTTGCAGCATTGGCATCAAGTTTGCCCGTGATTATTTTAGCTATATCTCCTAATTTCACTTCTCTCATAGCAGTTCACGGATTTGGTTGATAAGTTCAGCGGAGTCCGCGTTGAGAGACGCGATGGTATCAAGGATCTGCGACGGAGTGCGGTCGTCGATGATCTCGGGCTTATTGGGGTTCTTGACGGACAGGTCGTAGTCCTCGCCTAAAGTAGAGACATCCAGCAGCCATGAGTTTTCCGTCTCCGGTTTGGTTTTCTGGAGTTCCACGAACTCTGCCAACTCTTCTTCTGTAAGCGGGTTGGTCTTACCGAGTGTACGACCTAAATTGAGTTGATAATACCAAATCTTTTTGGTAGGTGTACCTTTGGTAAAGAACAGGACGACCGTTCTAACACCGGCTTGGAACACACCGGCAGGTAAATCCAAAATAGTGTGTACATTACATTCCTCCAGCAGTTTGCGACGTACAGCGGCTGCATCACCGTTGGAGAGGAAAGTGTTCTTGATGACGATACCTGCACGACCGTTCACTTTGAGCATCTTGATGAAATGCTGCATGAACATATATGCCGTTTCGGAGGTCTTGATTTCGAAGTTCTGCTGTACTTCGGCACGCTCTTTACCGCCGAAAGGAGGATTCGCAAGGATGACATTCTTGCGGTCTTTCTCCGTGATGTTGGTGAGGTTTTCTGCGAGGGTGTTTCCATGTATGATATTCGGTGCCGCGACCCCATGGAAGATCATGTTCATCGTAGCAATGATATACGGCAGCCCCTTCTTCTCCTTACCATAGAAAGTATCGTTTTGCAGGGTTTCCACATCACCAGAAGATTTGATTTGATCCTTCATGTATGCAAAAGCCTCACAGAGGAAGCCGGCAGAGCCACAAGCAGGGTCATAGACCGTTTCACCTATTTGCGGGTTAACGACCTTAACGATCGTGCGGATAAGCGTACGCGGCGTGTAGTACTCGCCACCATTACGTCCGGCATTACCCATGCGAGAAATCTTATTTTCATAGAGAACGGTCATCTCGTGGCGGTCGTCGGCTGACTGAAAAGCAAGCTGATCCACCGTATTGATCAATTCGCGCATGTTATAGCCACTATTGATCTTATTACGGAGTTCCGAGAAAATCTCGCCTATCTTATATTCCAACGTATTGGCAGAAGAAGCGATATTCTTGTATCCCTTGAGTGCCGGGAAGAGTTTGTTATTAACGAAATCCACCAAGTCGTCGCCGGTCAGAGCGTTAATAACATCCAATTCGCCCTTAGCATTTTTGGGAGCAGCCCAAGCCGACCAACGGTACTCGCCTACTATAAGACGCTTATAGGTTTTGCCGGTCAGTTGTGCCTGCAATTCCCGTTCGGTCTCGAGGTCATCGAGGTACTTGAGGAAGAGCAACCACGATGTTTGCTCAATATAGTCTAATTCGGTACTACATCCCGCCTCATTCCGCAGGATATCATCAATGGCATTAAAGGTAGATTCGTATTTCATAGATAGAATTATATTTTATTCAGGAATAGAGTGGTCCCACAGGCCTACTCGGGACAGATAGCGGATGAGGCGGCGGGCATCGGGGGAGCCGAGGGAAGAGGCATGGAGGAGCATGATGGCGGCTTCATCGAGAGGGACGACGGAGAGGGTGTCGAGAGCAGCGGTGTCACCTAAATGGAAATAGGCGGCAGCACCGGTTATACACAGGGCATCCATGTCGTCCTCAAGGTATGCGCGACGCGCGTAGAAGAGTAACGAATCATTGCAATAATACAATGAGTTAGCGAAATACGGAATGGTATCCGGAACGGATGCTCTCTCCTTAGAAGCAGAAGACGATCCAGACGTGCACGCGGTGAGCGTGCAAGCAGTTAATACTATGTAAAATATGCGCCTCATAGGGTGGTATCGGAAAACTCTCCCTTTTTTCTTGCCCATGTCAAAAAATTGTTGTACCTTTGCACCCGCAAAGGTTTTTGGCAAAAATAAGTGGGATCAATAAAAGGGACCTTTTTTTGACCCACCTATTATTTTTTCACCCATCCCACCTAAACAGCAAAAGAAAAACGGCCGCAATGATGCGACCGAAATGCAAATAATCGGGATTAAATGCCGACGAAAATAGAAAAAAGAAAGTCCATAAATAAAAAAAGCCCCCTGATTCTTGCATATGTCATTTTTTTTTCTTACCTTTGCAGGCGGAATGAGAAAGGGAATCATTGCGATAGGGATGCTGTGGGCATGGGTGATGGGAACATTGCCTATGGAGGCAGCGGAGAAGCAGGCGACGCAGAAGGAGAAAGCGGAGAAGCAAGCGCTGGATGTGGATTACCGGTTGGGAATTCGCGGCGGGGCGATCATGCCGGACGGGAAAGTGGATGCGATGGTGGGGACACCGGGCGCATGGGTACCGTCTGCAGGTGCGGATTTCTCGGTTAGCTTTGCACCCGATTGGCAGAGTTTACGAGACTGGAACAATGCCCGGATCGGTGTGGGAGTGAGTTGGTGGAAGTTAGGGGTTACGGGTTACGGGTTACCGGTTACGGGAGATATTATGGGGCATGCGATAGCGCCGTATGCGTTTGTGGAGATTCCTTTTTATAAGAGTAAGCATTTCGAGATCGGTATTCGGCCGGGCGTCGGATGCTCGTTCATCACAAAGACCTATTACAACACGACGACCGAGGAACAGCGGTATAATGAACTTCAAGCGCCGGGCATCAACCGGTCGGTCGGTTCGGTATTCAACTACTATTTTCCGGAAGAGCTTTATTTCAATTTTCCCATCAAAGACGGCTGGACGATCGGTATCGCCGGCGGATGGTACCATATGAGTAACGGCAGTATCAAGCAGCCGAATTCGGGGTATAACATCTTTTGCGGAGAGGCTGCTCTCCGCAAGAGGATGAAAATGAAAGATGAAAGGACGAAGGAAGGGACGAAGGAAGATGAAAGGAAGAAGGAGCGGAAATATGAGATTGAGTTGGCACTCGGAGGAGCGGCGCGGCAGGTGTATTACAAAGACCGACAGACGTTCTTCTGCTCGGAGATACAGGTGGCGGCGTACTGGCGGGCGCATAGGATCTTCCGTTTAGGCGGAGGTATCGATGTGTTCTACGACGGCGCGTATTACGACCGGCCGACGAAGTTCGGCAAGACCTATCTGAAGGGCGCGACGCAGGCAGACTGCTGGCGTGTAGGCGTGAGTGTACAGCCGGAGTTCGTGATGGGTAAGTTCACGGCGGGTTTCCATTTCGGTGTCTATCTGTACGATCCGGTGAAGAACCGTGAGGTGGAGAGTAAGGATGCAGAGGCACATGCGGACCTATGGGAGAACGGAAACCTGCAGCATAAGGGGATATTTTACAAATATGATCTGCTGAATGCCGGAAGCGCCGGTTACCCGGATGGGTGGCTGTACACGCAGATAGCGCTTAGATATCGCCTACCGTATCATCTGTTTGTGCATGCGACTATGAAGGCGCACCTTACGAAGGTGGAGTTTGTAGCCGCAGGAATCGGAATATTCCTTTAAAATGAAAAATGAAAAATGAAAAATGAAAGGAGATTATTTCGCGGTTTTAGTCTTTAGCTTTTTAACCGTTGAAACGAGCATTGCAATAATCTCTTTCAAGTCCTCATTCAATGAATTAAACTCAGCCTCTGTAATATAATTAGAATGTCGCAGAACTTCTAACCAATATTGTGTTTCATCAGCCTCTTTTAAGGCTATATTAATTTTTGTAAGATAATCCGGATCTGTTTGGGCATTTCTACTTTCTCTTAGATTTGCTCCAATACTTGTACCACTACGAAGAATTTGCTTGCTCATGACAAATTCTTTTTTTTCTTCACATAAATATCTATTAAAGTTAACGATACGTACCGCAAAATCTAAACTTTTCTTGTGCAACATAGTCCTTCATCCTTTCATTTTTCATTTTTCATTTCTCAAGAAGCTTATCTTCGATAAGATAGATGTATTCGACGGGGACGCCGCAGTCGACGAGGATCTTGCGGTCGGGCCGATAGAGGGCAAAGAAGTCCTTGGTGGATTTAGCCATCTGGCGCGCCTGGCGATAATATTCAAAGGCCATCATGCGGTCTCCTTTGAGCATAAGACAGTGGGCATAGTTGAGATAGTCTTCGACCTTGTCCGATCCGGCTCGGAGGAGTTGGACATAATAGTTCTCCGCCATCTTCGGATGGGACCATAAGAGTTCCCTATTCCCCATTTTAAGATAGAGTTCCACGAGTTCCTCTTCCCGTTCGGGTTGGTCAGCGACCATGACGTCGTAGAGCCAGGTGGAGGGGAAGATCTGGACGAGTCCGGCGATATATTCCTGTTCGGTCTTAGGTACGAAAGCCTGGATAGATCCCACTTCATCTCCCATACCCATTTTCTCAAAGAGGTCGCGTAACATCTGCGGCAGCTGGTTGAGTGCTTCCTGCATTTTGGCGTCAGCACCGGAGGGCATGATAGACCGAATAACGGCGCACATGACTTGGAAAGCATGTTCGCTGGCATCATCCATCTCCAAGACCTTATTGGTGAGTGCTTCCCTGAGTTGCGGGAAGAAGGGCATCCGGACGTCGTATTGGATGAAGAGGAGGAAAGCGTTAGCGAGACACTGGTCAGCAACGATCTCGTTGTCGCAACCGATGCCGTCGATGATAGCCATGACGGAGTCGATATTAAAACACTCCCGGAGATTGCGCATGAGGGAGTTGACGGCCATGAGGGAGACGGACATGCGCTGCTCGTCATTGAGGGCGTCATGGAGCCAGTCATAGTCTTCGGGACGAAGCTGGAGACTGTTGGCGAAATAATTCATGACGGACTGGGGCGAGTCGGCATTGAAACCGTGCATAGTGGGCGACAGACCCCGTTGCACCCGGATGGCGGCATAGACGGCGTCGAAGAGCTGGTAGGTATCGCCGGTGAGGGCGGTGAGCACTTCTCCGGTGTTCTCATCCTCGATATTAAGCCAACGCGCGAAGAAGTCGTTGTATTTGGATTGGATATCATTGAAGGCCTCCTCATAGGGGTTATTCTCCCCGAGTTCGGTGAGCCATGCGCGTATGACGACGAGTGCATGATCGATCATGCATTCACCGAGTGCGCGTTCAACGGTATTGACTTGTTCGTCTAATGTCTGGGCCATCAGATTATTTACGATTGGACGATTTACGATTTACGATTTATTTACGATTTGGATCTATTTACGATTTAAATTTCCTCACGGATCAAATAATCGTTACGGGAGGGGCTGTTGCGGATGACGAGTTCGGCAAGGAATCCGGCCAGGAAAAGCATACATCCGAGGATCATCATAAGGATTGCGATATGGAAATAGGGGTTGACGCCGACCAACATCGCTTGTGTGCCATGGGAGAGGGCGTAGAGTTTCATACCGCCTACGACGAGGACAGCGATGAAGCCGATGAAGAACATGAGGGAGCCGACCAGTCCGAAGAAATGCATAGGTTGCTTACCGAACTTATTGAGGAACCAAATGGTCATGAGGTCGAGGTAGCCGTTGACGAAACGGTTAAGACCGAATTTCGAGGTGCCGAACTCCCGTTTGCGGTGCTGCACCACTTTCTCACCGATCTTGGTGAATCCGGCGTTCTTAGCGAGGTACGGGATATACCGGTGCATCTCAGAGAAGACCTCGATATTCTTGACTACGTCCAAACGGTAGGCCTTGAGGCCGCAGTTCATATCGTGAAGCTTGATGCCGGTGACTTTGCGTGCCGTGGCATTGAAGAGCTTGGACGGGATATTCTTGGTGAACTTGTTATCGTACCGTTTCTGCTTCCATCCGGAGACGAGGTCAAACCCATCCTCTTTGATCATGCGATAGAGTTCCGGAATCTCATCGGGGGAATCCTGCAGGTCGGCATCCATGGTGATGACCACATCGCCCTGTGCGGCCTTGAAACCGCAATAGAGAGCGGCGGATTTGCCGTAGTTGCGGCGGAAGCAAATGCCGCGGACGACTGCGTCGTCATTGGAGAATGTAGATTGGAGATTGGAAATTACTTTCCAGGAGTCATCGGTGGAGCCGTCGTTGACAAAAATGACTTCGTAGGAGAAATGATTCTCCTTCATGACCCGTGCGATCCACTCATAGAGTTTAGGCAGCGATTCCGCCTCGTTGTATAAAGGAACAATTACCGAAATATCCATAATTCATAAAATTTGCCGCAAAATTACAAAAAAATTTTGACATATGCAAAAAAATTTGTAACTTTGCACCCAAAATGTGAATAACCATGAGAAAAACGTTTTTATTTCTATGTATTTCCCTGTGTTTGATGGGATGTTCGAGTAAAGCGAGTAAGGATACGGTGACGTACCCTATTATGCCGGTAAGGATGAGTGCAGAAACGATGCAGATAGCGCTGACGGATTATGTTCCGGCGCTGTATGCGGATACGACGGTAGCGCAAGAGATGACGATCGTGGATAACGGTAGTATCCAGAACCTGACGGTGACGAGTGCAGCGGGTGAGCGCTATGACATCCCGGTGCTGCCGAACAAGCCGGTGAAACAGTCGCTGGTGGCAAGCAAGTACGAGGACGGGAAACTGTATGTGTCGTTTATGCAAGGCCACGGAGAGAAGGTGAAGATGGTGGCGTATATCGACAATGGGCGAATGGAGATTGGAGAATGGAGATTGGAGAATGGAGATTGGATATTGGATTTGTCAGCCGTCAGCCATCAGCCATCAGCTATCAGCGGTAGAAGTTACCTGCGGGTATTTGCGGCGGATGAGGAATATGTGTATAACGACTTGCTGCTTCCGATGGAAGACGGGAAGATCATCACGGATGCGAAGCAGTTGAACCGCCATGACCAACAGGCGCAGGTGCTGTACTCGCTGATGATCGACCGTTTCTATAACGGGAACACGGCCAATGACCGGAAATTGAACAGCGAGGAAGTGCTGGATATCGTGGATTATCAGGGTGGAGACATCGCCGGTATCACCAAAAAGATCGAAGACGGATACTTCGATAACCTTGGCGTTAACACCTTATGGATCAGTCCGATCACACAGAACCCGAATGATGCATGGGGATGCTATGTGTTCAAGAACGGAAACAAATATGACCCGTCGAAGACCTACACGAAGTTCAGCGGTTATCACGGTTACTGGCCGATCTATGCGACGCAGTTAGACAACCGTTTCGGAACGGATAAGGAGTTTAAGACCTTATTATCTACCGCGCATGCGCACGGGATGAACGTGGTATTAGACTACGTAGCGAACCATATGCATATCAATTCTCCGACGCTGCAGGCGCATCCGGATTGGCATACGGATTCTCTCCTACCCGATGGACGGCGTAATTTCGAGTTATGGGACGAGGCGCGTCTGACGACGTGGTTTGATAAGCATATCCCGACGTTAGACCTGGAACGCCCGGAGGTTTGCGAGGCGATGACGGACAGTGCGCTGTACTGGTTAGAAGCATTTGAATTAGACGGTTACCGTCACGACGCCTGCAAGCATATCCCATTGGATTACTGGCGTATGTTGGGTCAGAAGATTGCATCGAGATGGCCGGGACGACCGATATGGATGATCGGCGAGACATACGGAAGTCCGGAGTTGATTGGCAGTTACGTGAAGAGCGGAATGCTGAATGCACAGTTCGATTTCAACGTCTATTTCACGGCACGGGAAGCGATCTGCGGTCTGAAGCCGATGAGCGAGGTGATGGACAACGAGTTGGTTTCTTTAGCGACCTACGGCAGTCACCACACGATGGGGAATATCTCCGGCAACCACGACCAGATCCGTTTTGCGTCTATCGCAGGCGGTGCGATCGATATCAGCAGTCAAGGTAAAGAAGAAGGCTGGACGCAGGAGGTAGGTATCGGTGACGCAGAGAAAGCGTATAAGCGTGCGCTGCTGTTGGAGGTACTGAACCTGACGTTGCCGGGTGTGCCGTGTATCTACCAGGGCGATGAATATGCCGAGGTGGGCGGTAATGATCCGGATAACCGCCATATGATGCGTTTCGACGGTTTGAACGAGCAGGAAGAGGCGATGCGAGAGGAAGTAGCGGAGCTGATTAAGTTACGCAAGAGCTCGATGGCACTGCTGTACGGTGAGTTTATTCCGATGGAGAGCAGTAAAGATGAGATCAAGTACGCTCGGGTATATCTGGGCGAGAAGGTGGTTGTGACGATTAATAGCAAAGAATTAACCTATCTTATAGAGCAATGAAAAAAGTAATGTTATTGATGGCAGCGGCCTTGCTGATGGTCAGCTGCGGAAAGAAAGAAGAGAGTTTGCGTCATCCGGCGTTTGCGTATGATGCGACGATCTATGAGTTGAATGTTCGCCAGGCGACGGAGGAAGGTACGTTTGCGGCTGCAGAGGGTTTGTTACCGGTGTTGAAAGAGAACGGTATTGACATCATCTGGGTGATGCCGTGCCAGCCGATCGGTGTGATTACCCGTAAGGGCAGTTTAGGCAGTTACTACTCGATCATCGACTACTGCGCGATTAATCCGGAGTTTGGTGACCGTGCCGCTTTTGAGCATTTCTTAGCTGCTGCACACGAACAGGGTTTCAAGGTGATCTTGGACTGGGTAGCTAACCACACGGCGCCGGACAGCGAGTGGACTCAGCATGAGGGTTGGCATTACCGCGACAGTGCCGGTAACCTGATGGTTCAATACGACTGGACGGATATCTCGAAGCTGAACTACGAGAATCAGGACATGCGGAACGAGATGCTGAAATGCATGCACTGGTGGATGGACACGATCGGTATTGACGGTTTCCGTTGCGATGTAGCGGGTGAAGTGCCGACGGATTTCTGGAACTGGGCTATGGGTGACTTGCGAAAGAGTTATCCGGAAATGTTCACGCTTGCCGAGGACGAGGACAAAGCGGATGAGTTGACGGAGAGTGCGTTTGACATGTACTACGGCTGGACGCTGCACCATATCATGAACGATGTAGCGCAGGGTAAGGCAAGTGTAGAAGATTTGTGGAATTACTTCGCCAAGGCAGATACAACGATACGTAAAGACGCTATTCGCATGAATTTTATCTCCAATCATGATGAGAACAGTTGGAACGGCACGGAGTTCGAGCGGATGGGTGATGCGGCTCAATTGTTTGCTGCTTTCTGCTACGTAGTACCGGGAATGCCGATGATCTACACGGGTCAGCTGGTAGGTAATCATCACCGTCTGGCGTTCTTCGAGAAGGATTTAATTGACCGCGACGAGGCGTATGCGATGGGTGCGTTGTATCAGGAGTTGAATGCACTGCGTGCCAACAACCCGGCGCTGCAGAGTCCGGAGGTAGGTGCACCGATGGAGCGCGTTGCATGTGACAACGAGGCGATCTTCGCTTGCCGTCGCGTGAAGGGCAATAACGAGGTGCTGGCTGTGATGAATATGAGCGGAGAAAAACAAAACGTCACGCTGGAGACCGGCGAGACGTTTGAGTTAGATCCGTGGAGCTACGAGATTATGCCATCGCTCCGTTAACCTGGATCACTTGTCCGGAGACGTATGATGCAAGGTCGCTCGCTAAGAAGAGAGCGACCTTTGCTACTTCTTGGGGTTCCCCACCCCGTTTCATGGGGATGATGGAGACGAACTGTTTGAGGGTCTCTTCGGGCAGGGCTTTGGTCATATCGGTGATGATGAATCCCGGTGCGATAGCATTGGCACGTACACCGCGGCTACCGAGTTCCTTGGCTACGGACTTAGTGAGGGCGATGATGCCGGCTTTGGAGGCGGCATAGTTGGCCTGTCCTGCGTTTCCGTTGATGCCGACGACGGAGCTGAGGGAGATGATGGATCCGGCGCGCTGACGCATCATGACGGGGGTCACGGCGTGGGTGAAGTTAAACGCCGATTTGAGGTTGACTTGAATGACCTGGTCCCATTGGGCTTCGGTCATACGCATGAGCAGGGTGTCGCGTGTGATGCCGGCGTTATTGACAAGGATGTCGATGCGGCCGAAGTCTTTGACCACATCATCAACGACGGCGTGTGCGGCATCAAAATTAGCGGCATCGGAGGCATAGGCTTGTACCTTGACACCGAGTGCTTTGAGTTCATTGGAGGTCTGGATAGTGAGGTCATTGAGTTCCAGATCGGTAAACGCAATGTTCGCTCCTTCGCGTGCAAAAGCGAGTGCGATTTCTTTTCCGATACCTCTTGCTGCGCCCGTGATCAGGGCAGTTTTTTCTGTTAGTAACATAAAAAACGTTAAACTGTTAAATTGTTAAAACGTTATTCTTCTTTGATGGGGAAGATTCCTGTGGGGTTTAAAATGGTGTATTGGCTCATCTCCTCGTTGGAATCGAATCCGACGCCGGTAATGATACTCTTCTCCCGTGTGATATGGATGACGGAATCGGAGTAGATACGGTGGGTTTTCTGGTTCCAGTTGAGATTCGGCGTATCGAACTGCTCTCCTTTGCGGTTCATGGCATGTACGTTTCCTTTGAGGATCCATATCTGCAGTTTCTCGTTATAATAGGCGTAGTCAGCCTTCATGGACGCCTGCACCGTGAGCAATTGGTCAAACTGCTCGAGGTAGATGCCGTCGGGAAACTCCTGGAAGGGCGGTTCGGTCTTGTCATACATGAGCCAGGTGGGTGCTTCGATGCGGTAGCGTGTGATACCGGAATCGGAGATGAGGGTCATCACGTCATGGGTGACGACCGCCGGACTTTCTTTCCTGGAAGCAGGCTGGTTGCTCTGTTCAAGGGAAGAACCTCCGCAAGCGGAAAAAAGTATAGCGAGTGTCACGAGGACACCCGCTATGAACGATTTATCGGATAGTAGTCGTCTCACCGATCCATCCTCCTACGTGGTAGGTATCACCTGAGAACTCATTGGGCAGGTCGAAACGCTCCTCTTTGGTGGGGAAGTGCTTCTTATACATGTTAATGAATTCCGTTGCCTGTGCTTCTACAGAAGGATCGACTTGTTTTGCTTTGACGAACTTATCGACAGCGGCCCAGAAAACGGTCTTGTTGAGGATACGTCCTTTGGGGTCGTTTCCGTGGAGCTGGGTAGCCGCATAGCACATACCGATGATGATATAGCAGCGTCCTTGTCCCTTGTTAAGACCGAGACCTTGGAGGGTGCTGATCGATGCGAGCGCATATTTACGTGCTTCGGGATAACGCTTGAGGTTATTATAAAAATAATAAGCGACGTTATACTGATAGTCGGCTACATCCTCGAGCTCATCTTCCACCATAGCGAGTTTGATAGCCTGGTCGTAGTACGTCACAGCCTGCTCGATATCGCCTTTCTTAGCGGCCATGGAAGCGCATCCGGCTGCGGACTCCTGGGTGGGTTGCAGTTTATGTGCAGCTTCGCAAGCAGCGAAATAAACATCACTCTCGGTGCAACGAACACGCTTATAGAGTTTCGCCACCTTGGTGAGCATGTCAAGGTTGGTGAGGTTCTCTTTTACGACTGCGTCATAGATCGCATCGAGTTTGGAGCAGTCTGCTGCACCGGAGATAGCGAAGATATTATCGACATAGTCCTTCTGTTTTCCGGCTATCTCGGCATTCTTGTTATTGGTGTTAGCTGCCTGCTCGCCAAGTGCGTTAGCGGCCATCTCGTAGTCAGCGATGAACTGCTCAGCGAGTGCATCGGGATTCTGCTTATAGAGCGCATAGGAAGCGTCCACGAGTTTGACAAGGACGGTGATCTTACTCTGTGCGCCGAGTGCTTCTACGGATTTGCGCAGGCACTCACGCGCTTCCGACATCTTGGTATCGCCGAAGAAATCGATGTAAGCGAGACCTTTTTCACCGAGGATGTAGTTGGTCGGATACTTAGGATCGTTTCCGAAGAAACGGATACGCTTGTCCTGCAGTTGTACTGCAAGGTTGGCCAAACGCTCTTTCTCAGCGGGATCGGAAGTAGCCTGGAAAAGGGCCTCAATGATCTTCGCACCGTCGGTGTAGATGGACTTGTTCGCATTCGGACAGGTGGTATATACTTCCCACCAGGGCTCGTATGCGTCGGCATACATCTTGTTTTTTACACTCTCGTGGAAGAGCGACACGTTCATGACGCATTCCTCAGTGATAACAGGATCTTCCTCCTCTACCACGGTTTGCGCCTCTACGGGCGTTTCCTGACTTACCTTAGTCGGTTTCTTTGCGCATGCGAGTGCCGGAAGGGCTGCTGCGAGCGCGAGGATTAAAAGGGATTTGATTTTCATAATTGTTAATATTTTTTTAGTGTTAGTTATCTGGTCTACTGGTCGACTGGTTGCAATAATCGTGCCAAACTATAGTTTGCGTTTGAAGAACCAGGTCTCGGCGATGGAAGCACCGATGGTGAGCCGGAGTCCGTTATCTTCGAGTCCGGCGGAGGTTCCACGGTGGGTATATTCGATGGTGGTATTGATGACAGTACCGATGGTCCACAGGGGGAATCCGATACCGATGGAGGCAGAGATTTTCTTGGCTCCGATGGTAGTAAGGTACTCATCCTGAACGCTGACACCGGCACGCCAGATCATGCGTTCCGCATAGTTTCGTCCGGCAGGGTTATGTCGATACTCGACACCTCCGGCGAATCGGTTTCGGTTTTGGAGTCCACTGTAGGAGCCGGGTAAACCGTTATAGAGGGCGTCGGCCATGTTCTGGCGCTCATAGTCAAAAGCGACAGTGAGGCGGTTATCCCAGTTATAGGACGCACCGAGACCCCAAGTGAGCGGCAGCTGCCAATAACCGGTATAGGTCTCGATATTGATATCCGTCTGGGTATCGATGATGGTTAACTCGCTATGGAGCTTCATCTTATTCTCAAAGATGGCACCGAGGTTCACGGTATGTTTTCCCCATGTATGGAAGAGTTGTGCGCCGGCACGGAAACGTACGTTGCTGACGTGGAGGTTTTCGTTTTCGACGGAGGGGTTGATGCCGGTCTCGGTGAAGGTGAGGGTGCGCATATGGTTAAGGTCACCCCACATGTAATAGACGTTCGCACCGAGAGCGAACCAGTTACAGATGTTAAAGCTCAGACCGCCGTACACCTGGCTGATGTTTCCGTCTCCGGTGTAGGTCTTGGTGAAATGAGCGGTAGAGGGGATCGAGTCATTGATGGCAATGTTATATCCCACAGAGCTATACGGGAGTAAGCCGACCGACATGGCAATCCACTGCTTATAGAGCGGGAACTGCATGGTGACGTACTCGAGGTTTCCGTTCGCTTTATTCTTCACTCCGGCGGCATCCCGATAATGGCTCCAGTTGACACTGGCTGCGATGTCGAACATGAAAGTAAGGGTATCGCAGGCGGTGAAGGAAGCCGGTTGAGAGGGGTTGATGGCTTTGTTATTTCGCATACCGAAGCCTACTCCACCCATTGCCCGATAACCGGTAGGCACATTCTCGTTGAGGTCTCCGTACGCATAACGGGAGTACGGGGAGCTGGTCATGTTCTGGGCCTGTAAGGGCGAATGGCGAAGGGCGAAAGGCGAAAGGAACGCAGCTATGATTACTATGATTCGAAATTTATTCATTCACTTTTTGTTATAGATCAAAATCTGGTTGAGACCGATGAGGACGAGATGTTTCTCATGGTGCATTTGCCGGTCTTCCGTGCGCGATGTGCGCACGTTATTTAATATATAGGGTGCATTTCCGCCGGTGAGATAGGTCTGGAAATGCGGCATTTTCTCCTGGAGTGTCCGCATGTATCCTTTGACCTCATAGGCGACACCGCGGATGACACCTGCTGCGATGGCATCGCGTGTGTTGGTGCCGAAAAGCGGGATGAGTTCTTTTTCCTCCACTTCGACGAGCGGCAGTTTCTTGGTCATGCGTTGGAGCATGGTGAACCGCATCTTGAGTCCCGGCGCGATGTTTCCTCCGATATACTCCCCTTGCGCAGTGACAAAGTCATAGGTGAGTGCCGAGCCGGCATCGATGATGAGCAGGTTTTCATTCGGACAGAGACTCTTGGCACCTACAGCGGCGGCGAGACGATCTTGCCCGAGTGTCTGAGGCGTGTCATAGCGGTTGATGATGGGCACGGGGGTGTTATGGTCAAAGAGCACGAAATGCTGTGAACGGCGATGAAGCGTATTAACGACAGCCGCTTCTATATCCACCACAGAGCTGATGATCGAGTCCGTGATGGGATAGAGGTCAAAGAGCCGCTCCACGTCCGAAGACGAGAAAGACTTAAAGATAAAATCTTTGATTATCTTCCCCTCATCGGTCATGAGTGCGACCTTTGTGCGGCTATTTCCCTGGTCAATACAGAGGTTCATGATTGGATATTGGTGATCTATTTGACCATGGAGGTATAGAGGAAACGCTTGATGGATTTCTTCGGTGTTTTCTCGAACTCCTGGGAGTAGAGCCGGAATTGGGCGATCTGCTCGTAGGTAGCGAGTTCGGAGTTGACCTGTTTGCGTGCATCCTCCATCTGTTCGGTCAGCTGTTCACGCGTCAGACCATCCTTATCGACCTCATTGTAATCGGGGCAGACGAGTGCGACGAGACGACTATCTTCCTGCTGGAGAACCAGCGATTCGAGCACGTAAGGCATGTTATTGATCTTGGCCTCGATTTCCTCCGGGTAGATATTCTGTCCGCTTGCACCGAGGAGCATGGTCTTACAACGTCCTTTGATAAAGAGGAATCCGTCTTGATCGAGAATACCGAGGTCACCGGTACGGAGCCATCCGTCTTCGGTGAAGGACTCCTTGGTGGCCTGGGTGTTCTTATAATAACCGGTCATGGTGTTCTCACCGCGTACGACGATCTCTCCGATGCCTTCGGCATTGGGGTTGAGGATCTTCACTTCCATGATGCCTTCGAGCGGTTTACCGCAGGAATACAGTTTGGATCCTTCGCAATAGGGGGTAAAACTGATGAGCGGTGCACACTCGGTCATACCGTAACCGATAGACATCGGGAATTTGATGCGGGTGAGGAACGCCTCCACTTCGGGGTTAAGCGGTGCACCGCCGATGATCATCTGCTGGAACTCTCCACCGAAAGCCTGCATGAGTTGTTCCCGGATCTTAGTGCAGACGATCTCGTCGAGGAAGGGCACTTTGAGTACCCAGCTGACGGGCGCTTTCTGGATCTGGGGCACGATCATCTTCTTGTAAATCTTCTCGAGGATAAGCGGCACGGTGAGGATGATGGTCGGCTTGATCTCTGCAAAAGCCTTGAGGAGGATCTTCGGCGACGGGGTACGTCCTACGAGCCAGGTGTGTCCCCCGGCAGAGAGGCAAGCCAGAAAGTCAAATGCGCAGCCGTAAGCATGTGCAAGCGGCAGGAAAGCGACGTGACGGCTGTTTTCCGAGACAAGGTGATGCTCATGCGCAAAACGGATGTTACCTGCCAGGCCGTTAAGCGGCATGATGACGCCTTTGGAGAAACCGGTGGTACCGGAGGTATAGTTGATGGAACCGATCTCACTATTGGGCCGGTCATCGAAATGCAGATCTTTGGGCCAATAGCCTTCGGGATGTTTCTTTTTGAAGTTCGCCGCGATGGCTTCGTAGTTAATCTTCTTGGGATCGAGCGCCAAGGAGATGGGGTGCCAGTCATTGAGGCTGACAGCAGCCAAGACCTTAGGAATCTGATCCAGCTCGATACCCTCCCAGTTGATATCGCTGATGAAAAGCAGTTTAGCACCGGAGTGGTTAACGATATGGATGGCATCGTTGGCACGGAAATCCTGGAGGATCGGCACGATGATGGCACCATAGGTGACGGTAGCCAGATAGACAGCCACCCAGTTGGTGTTATTCCGTCCCATGACGGCGACCTTATCGTTCTTTTTAATACCGCATTCCTTAAAGAGGATATGCAATTTCTCGATGTTAATGGCCAGCTGGCCGTATGTCAAGGTCACTTCTGTGCCGTAATCGGTAACGGCAGGCAGGTCCCAATGCTCTTTAAACGAGCGCTCAAAGATCTTGACAAAATTATATTTCTCTTCGTTCATCATAAGCGTTGATAACAAAAATCGCGCAAAGGTACGAATTTTTTTTCAAATATGCAAATAATTTTTACAATTTATTGTAAATTTACCGCTTCTTCAAAGGTATAGTCTTTTTCTTCCGTTTGAGAAGGCACATATCCCATGGTTTGTTCCGCCTGCTGTTGCGGAAAAGTAAAATAGGTACACGTGCACTCGCACAAGAGTTCCCCATCGGGGGACAGTATTTGTCCGACGACAATAGCAATATTGCGGCGCATCTCTTTGAGATATGCACGCAGTTTGATATAATCCTGCAAGGTAGAGACGGGTTTTAGGTACCGCATCTCCATCTTGGCCGTTACGCCGGCCGTCTTGAGTTTATGGAAGACGACCCATCCGCAGACCTCATCGAGGAGTACGGCCTGAATACCGCCGTGGAGGGTGTTGATCCAAGACTGGTGGTTCTGTGTCGGGCGCCAGATGGAGACGATGTCCTCTCCATCTTCAAAGAACCGCATTCGGGTTCCTATGGGGTTATCCGGGCTACAACCGAAACAGTTGTAGCCGGGGTAACCAATCCATGGATTTATAATTCGTTTCATTGCAGGCACTTATCGAGAGCGGCTTTGATGGCGGGCTTGTCGAGATGCTGGCCGATGAAGACCAGTTTCTGCATTCGATCGCCGTACTCATCGTTCCAGTCGGCACGCAGTTGTGCATCATCTGCCATGAGTTGCATAAGTTCCTCTTTGGGCATGGTAGCAAACCATTCGCCTGCTTTGCGGATGTTAAACTGCCGTCCGGCTTGCTCAAAGAGGTAACACATATCGTACTCTTCGGCAAAGTAGCACATGCCTTTGCATCGGATGACGTTGGAAGGCCAGTGAGCTGCTACGAACTCATCGAACATACCGAGGTCGAAGGGTCGACGCTCATAATAGACGTAGGTGTCAATACCGAATTCCGCAAGGTGGTCATGACCTTCATGATCGTGATCGTGGTCGTGATGATGATGCTCGTGTTCCTCGTGCTCATCATGATCGTCGTCATCATCGTCATCATCGTGATGGTGATGATGGTGCGATGCGTCCTCCACTTCCTGAATCCAAGCAGCCGATGTCGCCGTGCGGTCAAAGTCAAAGAGATGCGTGTTGAGGAGCTTGTCCAAGTCCACATCACAGTAGTTGGTCTCGATGATAGGAGCCGTGGGCTGAATAGCGCGAATAATAGATTTGATTCGAGCAAGTTCGTCTTCGCTTACTTCGGAAGCCTTGTTTAAGAGGATGAGGTTCGAGAACTCGATCTGCTCAATGACGAGTGCAGCGAGGTCTTCCTCCTTGGGCACAAAGTGTGCCAAAGCGTCTCCCTTATCGAACTCGTCACGGATGCGCAGGGCATCGACCACGGAGCAGATACAATCGAGAACAGGTAGGCCATCTTGCGCAAATCCGGGTACCATCTGAGCATACGAGCAGAGCGTCTGCGCGATAGGTGCGGGTTCGCATATACCACTGGCCTCGATAACGATGTAATCGAAAGCTTTTTGTGCTGCCAGGTCATGCAGTTGGGCGATGAGGTCCATCTTGAGAGAGCAGCAGATACACCCGTTCTGAAGGGCGACAAGCGAGTCATCTTGCTGACTCACCACCCCGCCCTTCTGAATGAGCGACGCATCGATATTCACTTCTCCGATATCGTTGACGATCACCGCAAAGCGAATGCCTTGGGTGTTCGTCAAGATACGGTTGAGAAGTGTGGTCTTGCCACTACCGAGATAACCGGTAATGAGCAAGACAGGTATTTTTGGAATTTCTTTCATTTTTTATCCCATTTAGAGAACTTATTCAAACACTCACTATAATTGTCAGCGACCGCTCCATGTCCGTAACGAGACGCATAATAGCACATGTATTCGAGGATACTTGCTTTGCGCCCCAGGTCACCCATGTCGAGTTGCGCACGATGGGAGGAACTGAGCGAAGCGATGAAGTCCACGTACTGTTCAAAGTTATGTCCGACGCTTGTAAGGATAACATCCGCCTGATCAGCAGCAGCCTGAGCACCCTCTTTGTCGTTAGCTTCCATGAGTTGCGCTTCCAACTCGAGGTAATCGAGCATGAGGATGGTTGCACCATATTCAGCATACGGCACGTTATAACTCGGCAGCTCTTCCTCGCATTTAGCGAGTACTTTTTGTGCTTTCTTGTACTGTCCTTCACGGAGCAGTTCCTCTGCCAAACGGGCGAACATCGAACGATGGGTATCACACATACGCATAGTGTTCTCATCGATGTAGATACCGTGTGCCTTGACGTTTCCGTACCGGAACTTATTCATCATGTTATCATACATGACTTCGGTATTGACACGTGATTGGCCATCCGCACTACGAGTAGGCGTAACGCGGTAAGCGAGACCGGTGAGTTCCATATACGGCTCCAATCCGAGGTAGTAGCTGTTACCGACAGTGGCACAGAAATAGAAGGGTCGTTTCCATTTATTGGTAGAAAGCATCTCCATGATCATCATCTCGGAACGGGTGAAACCGGATTTCTTAGCGAAATAGACGCGTTCACCGTTAGGACCCTCGATATAGAGGTTCTTGGACGGGAGGTATCCCTTATCCGCTTTTTTACCGTTTCCTTTATAGGAATGGAGGAAATCAAAGGCTTCTTTAACGGTCATCGGTTCCCCATCCGCGGTCACGACGTACTCATTCTTATTCGGCATATAATCCTTGTATTCCCAGGAGATAGGCAGTGCATCCGAATGGTAGTACGGCCGTTTCATCTGGGAAATATACCAGTCGGTCTGGAGGTAAGAGAGATTACATACGCGCAGGGAATCGCCTTCCCCTTCCACTTCCTGGTTATACCAAAGCGGGAAGGTATCGTTATCACCGTTCGAGAAGATGACGCCACCCGGTTCGCAGGAACGGAGGTAGTTCGCACCGAAGTCACGGCATACGTAGCGTTGTGACCGATCATGGTCATCCCAGTTCTGGGTAGCCATCCGGAGAGGCACAAGCAGACAAGCCAAGGTAAGCACGGATGCCAAGGCCACGGCCGGTTTCTTTCCTAACTCCTTACCCATGTACTTATAGGATATCTTCTTCGATCCACGAACCAGCCAGTCGATGAGTGCGAGTGCACCGAGACCAATCCAGATACAGAAAGCATAGAACGAACCGGCATACGCATAGTCTCGTTCACGCGGCTGATAAGGCGTCTGGTTGAGGTAAATCACGATCGCCAAGCCGGTGAGGAAGAAGAGCAGGAAGGTAAGGTTAAAGTTCCGCATACCTTCGTAGGTATGTTCCTTACTGCGTCTTCCCACCTGCCAGATGATACCGATAAGCCCCAAGATAAGCGGCAGGAAATAATAGGTGTTCCGACCCTTGTTTTCCAGCAGTTCATCCGGCAGTTTGGATTGGTCACCCAGTCGTGCATTATCGATGAACGGGATACCGGAGATCCATTGTCCTTTGGTAATATCCCCATAGGACTGCAGGTCATTTTGGCGTCCGACGAAGTTCCACATGAAATAGCGCCAGTACATGAAATGAGTCTGATAGCGGAAGAAGAACCGAAGGTTATCGCCAAAGGAAGGACAATATTCGGACCTTGCATTGGTACGACCGTAGTAATAGTCCTCATAGCGGATCTTGGTCTTCTTTCCACCTCTCTCCTTGATTCCTGCCCAGGATTTATAGGCCTTGATATGGTTCTCATCCGGCGAATACATACGAGGGAAGAAGGTGCAGAACTCCGGCTGATAGCCGTACTTCGGCTTATAACCCGTTACCACGTATTTATCCGGCTGGCCGTCCACATGCGGAGCAGCAGCCCATTGGGGCGCACCGTCTCGCACATCATAAGTCAGCGTACCGTCTCCGGCCGGTTTCACCTTCATCGGCGCATTGTAATACTGGCCGAAGAACAAAGGCCGGTCACCGTACTGTTCACGGTTGAGGTAGTACTTGAGTGCAAAGACATTATCCGGTGAGTTCTGATCCATCGGTGTCTGGGCATTGGAGCGAATGACGATCGCCGCATAGGAGCTGTAACCGATGATGATCACCGCGATCATGACGGAAATGGTATTGAGTACCTGTGCCGAGATCTTCTCACGAAGAGCGATCAAGCAGGAGAGCATACCGATCGTCACAAGAATACCCAGCACCAAAGACTCGAACAGGAAGGCAGCGCCGGAAAGCGCAAAAGCCAAGGTGAACGAGATGGCAATCAGGATCTTGCTGCGATCTAGATAGGTCTCAATAATCGCCCATACCAATGACACGATCATGATGCAGATATAAACCGCCAGACCGGTGTTAAACGGACAATGGAAGCTGTTGACAAACAGCAGTTCGAACCAGCCTGCTACCGTCGGGAAACCGGGGATGATGCCATAGAGGATCACCAGCAGCACAGCACACGAAACGAGGAATGCGCAAAGGAAACTCCACCATTTGAACTCATACCGGCGATAGTAATAGACGAGTCCGATTGCCGGGATCGTCAGCAAGTTCAACAAGTGAACACCGATACTGAGTCCCATGAGGTAAGCAATGGCAATGAGCCATTTATCCGAGCCTTCTTCATCCGCATGTTCGTCCCATTTGAGCATGAGCCAGAAGACGACGGCCGTGAAGAGCGACGAGGAAGCATATACCTCGCCTTCGACAGCCGAGAACCAGAAGGTGTCGGAGAACGTGTACGCTAACGCACCTACGGCTCCAGCAGCCAGAATACCGATCTGTCGCCACAACGTGTCCGGCTCCACCATCTTCTTCGCCAAGGCCGTGATCGTCCAGAAGAGGAACAAGATCGTAAAGGCACTTGCCAATGCCGACAACGCATTCACACACGCGGCAATCTGGCCGGGTGAGGATGCAAAGAGACTAAAGAAATGGCCCATCAGCATAAAGAAAGGTGCTCCGGGCGGGTGACCTACATCCAGCTTAGCTGCGCTGGAGATGAACTCGCCGCAGTCCCAGAAAGACGCTGTGGGTTCCATCGTAAGGAGATACGTCAAAGCGGCTACCAAGAACACCAGCCAGCCGCTGATTGTATTCCAAAACTTGAATTGTTTAACCATAATTTTTTAGATATTTATTTAAAATTTGCACATAATATCCCAAATTCGCTGCAAAGGTACAAAAAAAAGTTGAAAGTTGAAAGTTGAAAGTTGAAAGAAAGCCCCTTTGGGGCATAAAATGCATTTTTTTTAAAATAAAGTGCGTGTGCGCTTGCGTATATAAAAAAAATGTTGTATCTTTGCAAGCTTTTTATGTGAAAAGATTTATATAAACAAAAATAGAATTATGATTAAAGTAGGAATTATCGGATGCGGCTTCGTGGGAGGAGCCTTAAAAAACTGGTTAGAGAACAACAATCCGGAGTGCAAGCTGTTCATCAGCGATCCGTACAAGGGTTACAATGATGATTTGAGCGATATCGACATCGCATTCTTGCAGATTCACGTACCGACGGAAGAGGATGGCACGCAGGATTTGACGCTGATGAAGGAGTTGATCAAGAATCTGCCGGACGTACCGGTATTCGTTCGTACGACGATCTTGCCGGGTACGAGTGCCATGCTGACCAAAGAGACCGGACACAACGTATATTATATGCCGGAATTCTTGACCGAGCGTACGTTCATCGAGGACTTCAACAAGCAGACGATGGTGTTCACCGGAGCACAGGAGTTACTGACGAAGATTTTTGTCGGTAAGAAGTTCACCGTAATGAGTCCGTTGGAGGCTGAGTTGACGAAGTACATGCACAATGTGTTCGGTGCGTACAAGGTAACGTATTTCAATGCCTGCAAGGAGTACTGCGAGAAGATGGGTGCCGATTGGCGCAAGGTGCATACCGGCGTTCTGCTGTCGGGTTACATCAATGACACGCACACGTATGTTCCGGGACCGGACGGCAAGTACGGATACGGCGGTAAGTGTTTCCCGAAAGACGTTAATGCCTTCGCTGAAATGACCAAAGGCACCTCGCTCGGCACGCTGTTGGAGCATCTCCACGAGCTGAACGTTCATTTCCGCGGCGTCGAGGAGCACATCTAAATCCCCACACAAACACTACACAAACACACTACTAACCCGACGGTCAGCCGACGGTCAACCGACAGTCAAGGCTTAGATCGGTACAACATCAGTACAACCATTGTTTAATTTATTTTAGACAGATTTATGAAAATTGCAGTAGCAGGAACAGGTTATGTAGGTCTCAGCATCGCTACCCTACTCGCCCAGCACAATGAAGTGACGGCGGTGGATATCGTGCCGGAGAAGGTGGATAAGATTAACCGGCGCCAGTCACCCATTCAAGACGAGTATATTGAGAAATACCTCGCCGAGAAAGATCTGCATTTGACGGCAACCTTGGATGCCGAAGCTGCCTACAAGGATGCCGAATATGTTGTGATTGCTGCGCCGACGAACTATGACAGCCGGCTCAATTACTTCGACACCAGTGCCGTAGAGAACGTGATCGAGACGGTGCTAAAAGTGAATCCAAACGCCATCATGGTGATCAAATCGACCATTCCTGTAGGCTATACCGAGTCGGTGCGCAAGAAATATCACTGCGACCATATCCTCTTCTCTCCGGAGTTCCTGCGAGAGAGTAAGGCACTCTATGATAACTTGTATCCAAGTCGTATCATTGTAGGGACTATCCTAGACAATAGTACTATGTATCACGTAGCTAAGACGTTTGCAAATCTTCTCAAAGAAGGTGCCATCAAACAAGATGTCGAGCTGCGTATCATGGGTACGACAGAATCAGAGGCAGTGAAGTTATTCGCCAACACCTATCTGGCGCTACGGGTAAGTTACTTTAATGAGTTGGACACGTATGCGGAGATGAAGGGACTGAACACACAGGATATCATTGACGGCGTGTGTCTGGATCCCCGTATCGGTACGCATTATAACAACCCGTCCTTCGGTTACGGCGGTTACTGTCTGCCGAAGGATACGAAGCAGCTGTTGGCCAACTACCAGGATGTGCCGGAAAACCTGATCGAAGCGATAGTGGAGAGTAACCGGACAAGAAAGGATTTCATTGCCGATCGGGTGCTGGCCAAAGCCGGTTATTACGACTATTACCACAAGGGCGATTTTGATGCAGATCAAGAGCACGCTTGTACGATCGGAGTATATCGTCTGACGATGAAATCGAACAGCGACAACTTCCGCCAGTCGTCTATCCAAGGCATCATGAAACGTGTGAAAGCGAAAGGCGCGACGGTGATCATTTACGAGCCGACATTAGAGAACGGAACGACATTCTTCGGCAGCGAAGTGGTGAATGATTTGGCTCAATTCAAACTTCGCAGCCAGGCCATTATCGCCAATCGGTATGACGCGGTGCTGGATGACGTGAAGGAAAAAGTATATACACGCGATATTTTCAGACGCGATTAATGGCAGAGAAAGTAGAACATATCGGAAAAAAGGAGATTCTTTGGAGTTATGCCGGCACGTTCTTTATGATCGGTGCAGGAGTGATTCTGTTACCGTTCATCCTGTCTAACATGCCGGACGAGACGGTGGGAATATGGAGTATCTTCCAGACGATCACATTCCTCGTTCTGCTGCTTGACTTCGGTTTCCGACCTTCGTTTGCGCGTAACATCAGTTATATCTTCTCCGGCGTGAAGACCCTGCAGAAAGAAGGTGTGGCGCATGCGGACACTGATTCGGAAGTGGATTACGGTTTGCTGAAAGGCACTCTGGTAGCCATGCGGCGGTTCTACCGGTACATGGCGCTGGCAGTGCTGATACTGTTGGCAACAGCAGGCACAGCGTATTTCTATTTTATCTTGCAGAAATACTCGGGAGACAAGCAGGATGCGCTGATTGCATGGATCGTGCTAATCCTGATTAACTGCTACAACCTGTACACGTTCTACTACGATGCGTTGTTAACCGGCAAAGGATACATCAAACGCAGTCAGCAGATCAACATGTTAGGTCAAGCGATATATATCGCTTTGGCGATTGGTCTGATCTATGCCGGATTCGGCCTGACGGCGATAGTTGCGTCGCAATTGGTAGCCACGATCATCCGGCGTGTACTCAGTTATCATGTCTTCTTCTCCAAAGAACTGAAGGCACATTTAGCGTTAGCGCCTGTCAAAGAACCGAAGGAGATCCTGTCTGCCATCACGCCGAATGCAGTGAAGGTGGGTCTGACGCAGTTAGGCGGGTTCTTAGTAAACAAATCCTCTATTTTGATCGGTTCTGCCTTCCTTACATTGGAGCAAGTGGCCTGTTTCGGCATCACAATGCAGGTGATGGATATTCTGGCACGCTGCGGAACGGTGTTCTACCAATCCTACACGCCGAAGTTAGCGCAGTGCCGGGCCGAGAACGACATGAACGGGTTAAAACGTTATTACCTGTTGTGTATAGGCAGCCTGCTGGCTATTTACGCTATAGGCGGATTGGTATGGGTATTGTTTGGCGATTGGGCGATGAATCTTATCGGCAGCAACACGCATTTTGTACCGACGACGATGCTGATGGTGATGTTACTGATCAGCCTGTTAGAACATAACCACGCTGTTTCTGCCGGATTCATCATGGCGGATAACAAGATTCCGTTCTTTATCCCGTCGCTGGTGAGCGGTGCGGCTACCGTGCTGTTGCTGTGGATCTTCCTGGATCCTCTGCAGATGGGTTTATGGGGTGTGATCTTGGCACCCGGTATCGCCCAACTGGCATACCAGAACTGGAAATGGCCAAGTGTGGTTATAAAAGAATTGTGGGGAAAAAAGGAGAAATAAGAGAGCATGGAAGAAAGAGCACTGAACATCTTATACACCGTCCTATATACCGCCCTATTGGCATGGATGCTATATAGACACCAACGAAGCATAGAAGGCCGTTGGGGTATAGGCAGTTATATCTTGCTCAGTTATGTACTCTATCCTATCATTGGTGCTTTTTGGTTCTTTGATCAGGATAACATTTACGGGGATATAGAGCCGCTAAAACTCTTCCCGTTTATCTATCTGGCCGTATTACAGTGGATTGCGGTGCGCCCCATCCTGCAATATGACAGGAATCACATCCAACAGATCGAACAGCCATCGATGTCCTTTCTCAATATATTTGCTGCTATCTATATTGTATGCACCTTGCTGCAGATTCCGCATATCATAGCGAACATAGCAGACGGTATACGTAATATTATGGTTGATACAGCAGCCGGTGCAGACATGTATCTGGAGTCTCAAGCAGAGGATAGCAGTTACGATGGAAGTGTCGGTAACTTGACAGCCATTATCTTTAATATTTTTTCTCCTTTAGCGTTTATCCTGTTCTTCTACTACATGACCTTAGGGAGAAAATACCTATGGGCTATCATCGGTTTTGGTCTTTGCGTACTAATCAAATCCTTCCATTCGCTAAGTAACGGACAACGCACCGAAGTGACGATGTCCGTGATCAATATCTTCGTGGCTTATGTAGCGCTTAAACCCATCCTTTCGGATCGTATCAAACGCTATGTCCGTATTGTTTTAACAGTCCTTGCCGTCAGTATCACGATTCCTTTCATTGCACTGACGATCAGCCGATTTGGAGAGAGACAAGGTGGTACTACCGGCGGATTGGTGTATTATATCGGAGAAGCTCCGTATTATTTCAACAACTATGCATTGGATGCAGGAGGAACACGTCATGGTGATCGTACATGTAACGTGTTCAAGAAACTCATCGGAAAACCATCTCCAAACGGCATCTTTGACGTGCGTGAAGCCTACCCCATGCTCAAAATGGACGATTCGATTTTCTCCACGTTTATCGGAGACTTTGTATTGGATTTCGGAGCGACTACGACGGCTATCATCTTTATCCTGTTCAGCATTCTTTTTACACGATTAACACCGACGAATGGTCCGAATCAGATTCCTTTCCACCGTTTGATTTTGATCTATTTTGCGATGAGCGTATGCATGCAAGGCGGATTTTACCTGTTCAATTATGCATTTGAGGGGAATTTGCAGATATTGGCTATCTTTGTGTTCTATGTCTTCTTTGGACTGGACTATCTCATGCGGCATAGAAAAGAAAGGAGGTTAGCACTATGAGTACCTTCTTCTCCATCTTACTGCCTGCATACAAATGCCGATACTTGAAGGAATGCATAGACAGCGTAATGGCGCAGACCTATTCCAATTGGGAATTGGTGATAGTCAACGATGCTTCACCGGAAGATATTGAAAGCATCGCCTTGTCCTATACCGACAAACGCATCCGTTATTTTAGGAACGAGAAGAATTTCGGAGCCAAGCGAATAGTCGAGCAATGGAATCATTGCCTCCGTTTGGCCAAAGGAGAGTACGTGATTTGTATGGGAGATGACGATCGGTTGAAACCGGACTGTCTGGATCAGTATGCGCAACTTATTGCGCGCTATCCGGATGTCGCTATTCTCCATGGACAAACGGATATCATTGACGAGCAAGGTGGTTTATTGCGCCATACCCCTATGCGCCCTGAGATAGAATCTGCGATGAGTTTGTTGTATCATCGTATCGCAGATAGACGACCCCAATTCATCGGAGACTTCTGTTACCGTACAGAGGAACTACGGACCATGGGAGGATTCTTTTACCTTCCCTACGCATGGGGAAGCGATGACATATCTGCCATTCGAGCAGCCGATCTTCATGGTATAGCCAATACACAGGAAACGGTTTTTGAATATAGGGACAACAATGCCTCCATCACCAGACATCCGTATGTAGCCGGCAAATTATGCGCCATTATCAAGGAGAGCCTTTGGATATGCAAATTTCTGCGCAAACCGGCAGATAACGAACAAGACAAGCAATATCGGCGTTACGTACGTCGGCACTTAGTAACACACACCGCACGAAAATGCTATTATATCCTTTTTTAAAGCATGAATAAACGAATCCTCATAGATGCCACGAACGTGAATATCTTCATCCCGGGGGGAGGCTCATTCTGCACAAAAGCTTATATCGAAGCTTTCCTTGCGCTGTTTCCGGATAGGATCGATGTTCTACATCCTCAGGAGGCTGGTATTCGAGACAAACGATATCGAACGATAGATGTGCCACGACGGACACGTTTGCAACAAATAACAGGTGTCTGCAAGGGATATTTTCATCGGTGCGCTCCATTTATTGTCGATTATCTGCGTCAGAACAAGGACACTTATCAAACGGTGCTTATCAGTACCGGCCTGTTTGCAGGAGGTGTCATTGCCGACATTCATGCTTTGGGCATGCAGGTAATCGTGCTCCATCATAACTACGAGCCGGAATATCGCATAGATAGCAAATCGATCTTAACGTTGAAAGGACGAACGGATATGCTGGTTCGCCATTGGGAAAGAAAAGGATATCGTCAAGCAGATATCAACTTGTTCCTGACCCAAGACGATTTGAATCGCTTCGAAAAAGAATATGGTTCTCGGACCAACAACTATGTTACCGGCATTTTTGAACCCACGCAGACGCAGCAGGAATGGCGACAAGCACAGATAGACAAAAGCGCAGTTATCACCTGTGCCCTAAGCGATATACAGAACCAGGCTCCTCTGATGCGGTTTGCAGAGCACTACCTGCCGGTTTTCGAAAACACACTTCCGGATTGGAAGATACGTCTGATGGGACGCAACCCGTCTGACACCATTCGGGAAATAGCAGACAAGCATGATACGATTCTGCTCATTCCGAATCCCGAAGATATCCGTTCTTTGGCAGCGGAGAGTGCTATCTACCTCTGTCCTATGGACGCCGGAGGTGGACTGAAGTTACGTATCATGGACGGTTTGCGTGCAGGCCAACCGGTACTGACGCATGTTCGATCGGCACGAGGATACGATGCGCTTTACCAACAGCCGTGGTTCTGCACCTATGAGGATGCCGATAGTTTCCGTCAAGGCCTGGAACATATCGTGCAATATATCAACTCAAAAGATTATTCCCGCAGTCAGATACAGGCTCAATACTACGCCCTATTTGGTTTACAAGCTGGGATGGAACGACTAAAAGCCATCTTATGTCCATAAGCGTCATTATACCGACATATAAACCGCAGGACTATCTTTGGCAGTGTCTCGATAGTCTGGAAGCACAAACGCTTGACAAACGCTTGTGGGAGGTGGTATTGGTTCTCAATGGATGCAGCGAACCTTGGCTGACGGAAATCCAAGACTATGTAAAGGCGCATTTGACCATGCGGCTAAGCATCATCCAAACGGATACTGCCGGAGTTTCCAATGCGCGTAATATAGGCATGGACAACGCAGCAGGAGAATACATCGCCTTCATCGATGATGATGATTATGTCTCTCCCTCCTATTTGGAAGCATTGATACAGATAGCAGATATCGACACCATTGCCGCTTCCAACACCATCGGTTTCTCCGATGAGCAGGCACATATACCTTACTATTTGGAAAAAGAGTATAACAGCAAAGCCAAAGCAGGGAAGCAACCGTTTTATAATGCGAAAAAGTATTTCGGTGGTCCATGCATGAAATTAATACACCGGGATATGATTGGCGAACAACGCTTCGATACCCGTTTCCGTAACGGGGAAGACTCCTTGTTTATGTTTGCCATTTCGACCAAGATCCGGTATATCCGCTTTACGGACACCAACGCTATTTACTACCGGCGTTTCCGTATCGGCAGTGCTTCCAAAACATACACACGCAAGCAAGCCTTGCATAACGGATGGAAACTCATCTGCCAATACACACACTTATTTCATAAAGGGAAATATAACCGGTATTTTTACAAAACGCGTATATTAGGAGTTTTACATAGCATTCTTGTTAACTAATGGAATTGATATCTGTCATAATGCCCTCTTATAACTGCGAACACTTCATCGAAGAATCCATTCGCAGTGTGCTTGCCCAAACGTACACCAATTGGGAATTGCTCATCGTGGATGACTGCTCAACGGATAACACTTGGACTATCTTACAAGCACAAGCCGCAAAAGATAACCGCATACGCATCTTCCGGCAACCACAGAATGCAGGTTCCGGTAAAGCTCGGAATAAAGGAATGGAAGAAGCAAAAGGACGTTATATCGCCTTTTTAGACAGCGACGACTGGTGGTATCCCACCAAACTGCAAAAGCAACTGGACTTTATGCAATCCAATCGGTACGAGTTTACTTGTACGTGGTATGAAGATGCAAAGACAGATTTGACGCCTTACCATATTTCTCGTCCCAAAGACAAGCAAAACTTCCAATATATGCGTTACGGCAATGAAGTCGGCACTCCCGGAGTGATTATCGATACCCAACGTATTGGAAAAATCTATATGCCGGATTTTCGCAGAGGACAAGACTGGTGTTTGTGGCTGCGCATTTTACAACACGTTGACTACTTGCATGTATGCCCGTTTGTGTCGTTTAAATACCGGCACAACGATGCTTCCGTCACTCGCAACAAATGGGTGATGGCAAAAGCGGTTATAACAATCTATCGGAAGGAATTGAACTATTCCTATATCCATGCATTGTGCGCATTCCTATTCGGCTTTATGCCGCGTAATATCTATCGCAAATTGGACAAAGTATGCTGCAGCAAAAAATAATTATATATGGTCTCATCGCGGTACTGCTTGTAGTGCTTGAACTGATCTATTTCCGCATTGCCAATCGATTCAATATCATTGACAAGCCGAACCAACGCTCGTCTCATAGCTCGGTGGTACTACGAGGAGGAGGAATCATCTTCCTTTTCGGCGCATGGCTATGGAGTGCTTTCTTCGGATTCCATTATCCGTGGTTTCTACTCGGATTAACGCTTGTGTGCAGCATAAGTCTATGGGATGATATCCGTTCCCTTCCCGACTCCGTACGACTCGTCGCTCAGTTCACTTCAATGTTCATGATGTTTGCAGACTTCGGGATATTGAATTGGCAAAGCTGGTGGATAGTCATTTTTGCTCTTATCGTATGTGTAGGCATTGTCAATGCGTACAATTTCATGGACGGAATCAACGGTATTACCGGTGGCTATTCATTGGCCGTATTGGTTCCACTAATCATTCTAAATCATTCGCTGCATTTCATAGAAATGTCCTATCTCATGGTAGCAGCATGCGCTTGTATCGTGTTCAGTTATTTCAATTTCCGTCCAAAGGGTAAAGCCAAATGTTTTGCCGGTGATGTCGGAAGTATCGGTATCGCATTTATCGTATTGCTTCCACTGGGTAAACTGATCCTGCAAACAGGTGATGTCACGTATATCATTCTGCTTGCTGTATATGGGGTAGATACGATTCTCACCATCTGTCACCGGATTATGCTTCATGAGAACTTAGGCCAAGCGCATCGCAAACATGCATACCAACTAATGGCCAATGAATTGCATATGCCTCATGAAGTGGTTTCGCTTTGCTATATTGCGATACAAATCATCCTTTCGTTGGGACTGATTTATATCAGTCACTGGCATTGGCTTTATGCTATTGTCACTATCGCTGTTTTGTGCATAGCATATCTGCTGTTTATAAAAAAATACTATCATCTTCACGATGAATACCTGAAAAGTTTGAAATAAAATAATATACTGAATATATGGAAAGAAGAGTTAGAGTTCGTTTTGCGCCATCCCCTACAGGCGCTCTCCACATCGGTGGTGTTCGCACCGCTTTGTACAACTATCTTTTTGCGCGTCAGCACGGTGGTGACATGTTGCTCCGTATCGAAGATACGGACTCCACCCGTTTCGTGCCAGGTGCAGAAGAGTATATCCTTGAAGCCTTAGAATGGCTGGATATTGGCATTGACGAAGGACTTCGCATGCGTAACGGCAAAATTGAAGCCGTAGGCTCTCATGGCCCTTACCGTCAATCCGAGCGTCGGGAGATCTATCATACCTACGTCAAACAGCTCCTCGATTCCGGCCATGCATACATCGCATTTGACACTCCGGAAGAACTGGAAGCCAAGCGTGCTGAGATTCCCAATTTCCAATACGACGCACGTACCCGTCTCCAAATGCGTAACTCCCTCACCATGCCGGCTGAGGAAGTAAAAGCACTTATGGACGGTGGTGAGAAATACGTCGTTCGTTTTAAAGTGGAACCCGATGAGGATGTCCATGTACATGATTTGATTCGTGGAGAAGTAGTCATCAACTCCAACATCCTCGATGACAAAGTGCTCTATAAATCCGCAGATGATCTGCCTACTTATCACCTCGCCAACATCGTCGATGATCACCTCATGGAGATCTCGCACGTCATCCGTGGTGAGGAATGGTTGCCTTCTGCCCCGCTCCACGTACTCCTCTACCGTGCCTTCGGCTGGTCCGACACCATGCCGCAGTTTGCCCACCTTCCGCTCCTGCTCAAACCCGACGGAAACGGTAAACTCTCCAAGCGTGACGGTGATCGACTCGGTTTCCCTGTCTTCCCGCTCGAGTTCCATAACCAGAAAGATGGCACCGTTTCGTCCGGTTACCGGGAATCCGGTTATCTCCCCGAAGCAGTCATCAACTTCCTCGCCCTTCTCGGCTGGCACGGAAGCGGAGACCAGGAGATGTACACCATGGATGAACTCATCAAAGAGTTCAGCCTGGATCGAGTATCCAAAGCAGGTGCCAAATTCGACTACGAGAAAGGCAAATGGTTCAACCATCAATACCTCCAGCTCCGCTCCAACGAGGAACTCGCTCAGATGTTCCTTCCGGTTCTTGAAAAACATCTTCGTGATGCCGGTATACCGGAGTCCCGGTATCCCGAAAAAGAAACCATAGCAACCGTCATTGGTCTCACCAAGGATCGCGTCAACTTCGTTCCGGAACTCTGGGAACAAACCAATTTCTTCTTTGTCGCACCCACCGAGTACGATGAGAAATCGCTCAAGAAGCGTTGGAAAGAAGATTCGCCGCGTCATATGAAGGAGTTACTCGAAGTGCTCGACAATGCACCTGCATGGGATGCAGAGACCTTGGATGGTATCGTCATGCCTTGGATTGAAGCGCACGAGTACGGTGTCGGCATCGTCATGAACGCCTTCCGTATCTGTCTCGTCGGTGCCGCTCGTGGTCCCCATATCTGGGCCATCACCGATGTCCTCGGAAAAGAAGAAACAATCAAACGCGTAAAAGACGCTTTGTCAAGAATTTAACGTTTTAACAATTTAACAGTTTAACGTTTTAACGTGCAACCGAAGGAGGCACTGAAAATATATTTCGGATACGATGATTTCCGGCCGTTACAGTCGGAGATCATCGAGTCCGTCTTAGCGCACCGGGACACACTCGCCCTCATGCCTACCGGTGGAGGCAAGAGTATCTGTTTTCAGGTACCTACCCTCGTCATGGCGCAGGACGATCCCAACAGACGACTGTGCCTTGTCATCACACCGCTCATCGCACTCATGCGTGATCAGGTGGCGAATCTCCAGGAACGAGGAATCCATGCGGCAGCTATCTATACAGGCATGTCGTACGACAAGCAACGTGTCGCATTGGATAACTGCCTTTACGGGCCCTACCACTTCCTCTATTGTTCCCCGGAACGGCTTGAAAGTGAGGAGTTTCGCAAACGTTTAACCGACTTACCGATAGGCCTGATAGCCGTAGATGAAGCGCATTGTATTAGTCAGTGGGGGTATGATTTCCGGCCTTCTTATCTGAATATAGCCGCGGTACGGGAATTATTACCGAATGTACCGGTTCTGGCACTCACAGCCACAGCAACACCGGAAACCATCGATGACATCCAGGATAAACTCGGTTTTGCCGAGAAAAACGTACTGCGTAAGTCATTTCATCGGGATAACCTCATCTACGTCGTACGTCGTACGACCAACAAACCCGAACAAGTGGCCCATATCCTATCCAAGGTCCCCGGCTCAGCCATCGTCTATGTCCGTAATCGCAAACGAGCCCAAGAACTCGCCGAATGGCTCAATGTCCAATCTCCAATGTTCAATGTCCAATATTATCATGCAGGATTAACCACAAAGGAGCGCAACGAACGTCAGGAAGCATGGACACGAGGAGACACTCGCGTCATCGTAGCCACCAACGCCTTCGGCATGGGTATCGACAAACCCGATGTGCGTGTCGTCATTCATGTGGACCTGCCTAACACCATCGAGTCCTATTACCAGGAAGCCGGACGTGCCGGACGAGATGGACAGACTGCCTATGCCGTACTCCTCTACAATGCCGAAGAAGATAAAGCCAAAGCACGCAAACGGGTAACGGATAACTACCCACCTAAGGAGTTTGTCGAATCAGTCTATCACAAGACGATGGACTTCCTCCAAATAGGTGCCGGAAGCGGTTTAGGTCATCGTTTCATGCTGCACATCGATCAACTCTGCCAAGTCATGCACTTGCCTGTGTTGCAAACCTACTCTGCCCTCCATATCCTCACGCAAGCCGGGTATATCGACTTCGAAGAAGAACATGAGACCCAACCCCGTGTGCAGATCCTTGTTCCGCGACATCAACTCGGAGATTATAACCTATCCCGTGAACAAGCCGAACTTCTCGACCTGCTCATGCGTTCCTACACCGGTATTTACACCGAACTCCAATATGTCCGCGAAGCGGATGAAATATCCAATGTCCAATCTCAAATATCCAATCACCAATTATTAGTCTCTCTCGCTCAGAGAGGAATAATAACCTACATCCCCCGTTCTGTCGGTTGCTCCCTAACAATGACAAATGAGCGACAGACAGAGATCTATCTATCGCCCACTATCTATGAGCAGCGGCAGGAACGCTACATCGCCAAACTCAAAGCGATGGTGGAGTACGCTGACCAAAATCAGTTCTGCCGCGAACAACTACTCCTCGCTTATTTCGGGGAGAACAATGCTGTCCCCTGTGGGAACTGCGACGTCTGCAGGGAGTTGACGCACCGTATCTACGCGGAATAATACGCTGTCTTCACCCAACAACTCATTCATCTCACGCAACTCCTCTGCCGTAAGCGACTTATCCCGATCATTCAGTCCCATCAGCGGACCAAAGAACACCTTCGCTAACGCACGGCCAATCACCTTGCGGAAACTGAACTTAGGATTCGTCACATCTCCCTGAACCGGCACATCCAACAAGATCATATCCTTTGCTGACGTCAGCGTCTTGAATCCCATACGAACAGGAATGTTCTTATGCGGTGCCTTCGTCCCGCGTTCCCGCTTGCCGATACGGGGATGATCGATCTCAATACGGTTGGTTCCCGTCAGCTTACCAGACACCACATCCATATTGCTCTCTAACAGCAGCGTACCCTGCTCGATCGGATAACCTGTATAATTCCGGCACAGCGCATCAAAATCCGCTATTTCCACACCACGTAACTTCAAACTGATCTTCGTGTCCCGTTTCGTCATATCCGGATCACCTACAAAATCTGCCTGTAACGTGCCATCCGTACCGGACAACGCATCGACTGAGATACGCGTGATACCGTCTTCCGATAGGTTATTTCCGGCAATATGCAAATGTTTCAACGCATAATCCCATTCGTAAGTGCCGGACGGATCAGTGAAATGTACATCGTTCATCGTCAGGTCGCCTCCGAACTTCATCTCCGACAAATCATCTAGATTACCAATCACTTGCACACTTCCGTTCAAAATTGTCTCTACCTCTTTGCCATCGAGATAGTCCTCCACAAACGGCATCAAGATATCCGAATGAACATCCTGCATATTCAACTCCACATCATAGTGGCTGGACTGCATCCGGTAACCGGCTTGGATCCCCACCTTGCCTCCCGATTCCAAACCGAACTCTATTCCGGCCTTCGTCTTCTTGTTGTCGAAATACAAACCCGGGATATCCAAAGCAATATCCTCTATATGCCACTGCTTGCCATTCACCGTATCGTGATACCGAATCGCACTGTTGCTGATCTCAATGTCATCGATACTGAATGTCCACGACGATGGCTCGTCCTGCTTTGTGCTGTCCTCCGGCTCTTCGGATGACATCAGATACGTGATGATATCCGAGAAATTCATGGTGCTGTCGTACTTCTGCACTTGTCCGTCAAAACCGTCCAGCTTGATCGAACGGATCTTCACGTTCTTTCCGATCAGACGAGGATACGCCACACGCACATAAAGCTTGTCGAACGACACAAAGTCCGTCTCTCCATCCGCTTCTTTGCACGTGAATCCTTTCAGCGTGATACCTCCCGTGAACGGATTAACGATCACACGATCCACATGGATCTCACGGCCAATCCACTCTTCACCATGCGTGTTGATGATGTGTTTTACCACCGGTGAGGCAACAATCATCACAATAGTGAAGAGGAGCACTATTGCTAGTACTCCCCATCCACATTTCTTTAGAATCTTTATTGCCTTTGCTTTTTCCATTATTCAGCGGCTAAAGTAATTCTACGGAAATCTTTGATAACCACGCCTTTTGCTTTCAGCACATCCTTAACGAGCTCTTTGCTCTCGCTCATGATGTATGCTTGTTCAACCAAGGTGCTCTCTTTCAAGAACTTGTTCAAACGACCTTGAGCGATCATCTCGATCTTCTTAGCTTGAGCAGCGAGGTTAGCCTCTGCCTCTGCCGGAACTTTCGCACGGATGTCACGAGCCACTTGAGCTTGCTCCTCGGTTAACCAACCCTTTGCGGTGTTGGAGGAGATGTGATCATCGCTGTCGCAGTGAGCCGGGTTCAAACCAGCCTTGCGCAGTGCGTTCTCAACAGCTTTGTTGATCTCGTCCTGTTTGGTCTTCTCGATAGCAACCTCCAACTCGTGCTTCTTAACTTCCTCACTTACGTGATCAGCGTCGAGAGCGATCGGAGACATTGCAGCTACCTGCATCGAGATACCGTGAACGGTCTCGTGGTCAGCACCTGCCTCTGCAGCAACGAGCGAGCTCAGTTTGTTACCGAGGTGGTTGTAAGCGTCCACTACCGGTGCCTCAAGGCATGCGTAGGCAGCCAGCTCCATCTTCTCACCCGTAACACCGGAGCGCTCCGTGATGATCTCAGCAACGGTGAAGTTACCGATCTTGAGGTTCTTCAGCTCCTCTTGGCTCTGTACTTTGTTATCCAAAGCAGCGTCCAGGATCAACTTAACCATACCTACGAAGTCCTCGTTCTTAGCTACGAAGTCCGTCTCGCACTTCACGCCAACAATAGCGCCGAAGTTGTCTTTCACCTTTGCCAGTACGCAACCTTCCGAAGCCTCACGATCGCTACGTTTTGCTGCGATAGCCTGTCCGCGCTTGCGGAGCAGATCCTTCGCAACTTCGAAATCACCGTTAGCCTCTTCGAGAGCTTTCTTGACGTCCATCATACCGGCACCGGTGATGTCACGTAATTTCTTGATATCTGCTAATGTTACAGCCATAATTTTTCAATTTTCAATTTTCAATTTTCAATTTCCAATTATTCTGCTTCTGCAGAATCAGCTACTTTCTCAGCCTCTGCTTTCGGAGCAGCTTTGCGGATACGTTGACGACGCTCTTTCGGAGCCGGAGCCTCAGTAGCAGCCTGTGCCTCTGCAGCTTCCTCGTCAGCCTTCTCTACCTTGCGCTCTTCGAGACCCTCTTTGATAGCGTCGCATACAGCGGTGAGGATCACGTCGATAGCCTTCGTTGCATCATCGTTTGCCGGGATCACGAAGTCGATGTTGTTCGGGTTCGAGTTCGTATCTACGATACCGAATACAGGAATACCCAGACGGTTAGCCTCTGCAACAGCAATCTTCTCTTTGATCACGTCCACTACGAATACAGCACTCGGCAGACGAGTCATATCAGCGATAGAACCGAGGTTCTTCTCCAGTTTCTCACGCTGACGTGCGATCTGCAGTTTCTCGCGCTTCGAAACGTTATCCAGCGTACCATCGGTAGTCATCTTGTCGATCTGGCTCATTTTCTTCACAGCCTTACGGATCGTCGGGAAGTTAGTCAGCATACCACCGGCCCAACGCTCGGTGATATACGGCATGCCTACTTCCTGTGCGTGAGCAGCGATAACCTCTTGAGCCTGTTTCTTCGTACCAACGAACAGCACCTTACGGCCACTGCGTGCCAGGTTCTTCAAAGCTTCAGCAGCCTCGTCTACCTTAACCACAGTCTTGTTCAAGTCGATGATGTGAATACCGTTACGCTCCATGTAGATGTACGGAGCCATTGCCGGGTTCCATTTGCGTTTGAGGTGGCCAAAATGTGCACCAGCCTCGAGCAATTGATCAAAATTTGTTCTCATTTTGTTTTGTTTAATTGTTAAATAATTATTTAATTTCCGTTAATCTTCGTTCGCGTGCACGCACGTTCCTTATTTATTTCGTACGCATGGCCTTCGTCATCTCGTCATAACGTCATTACGTCATAACAAAAAATCTGCCATTTAACGAACAAAGACAACTGCGGAGTAATTCGATAAGAAGTCTCCGCAGTTTGGATTTGTTCCAAGTATTAACGTTTACTGAACTGGAAGTGCTTACGAGCCTTCGGCTGACCCGGTTTCTTACGCTCAACCTCACGAGCGTCACGAGTCATGAAGCCTTCTGCCTTCAACGCAGCCTTGTCTTCCGGATTGATCTTCACCAGCGCACGTGCGATAGCCAAACGCAGAGCCTCTGCCTGACCTTTGAAACCACCACCGTCAAGGTTAGCCTTGATATCGTATTTCTCAGCAACACCGAGTTTGTTCAGCGGCTGGAGAACGATATAGCGCAGAATAGAAGACGGGAAATATGTCTCGATGTCACGGCCATTGATCTCGATCTTGCCGGCACCATCATTTACGTAAACACGAGCTACTGCCTCTTTACGACGACCTAATGCAT
>Ga0256405_10002782_pt1 | contig 38343 bp, 29 predicted proteins | sample RumenRJG_02DNA_FD_189096 | JGI IMG/M metagenome (GOLD analysis project Ga0256405, IMG submission 189096) | Bovine rumen microbial communities from Lethbridge, Alberta, Canada - RJG_02 | ecosystem: Host-associated > Mammals > Digestive system > Stomach > Rumen | place: Canada: Alberta...
TTAACTATTTTTAAATTGTTAAATTATTATAATAACAATACCTGTTCATAAAAATTAAAAAACATAACTTATTATATTATTTTGAATATTAGGAAAATTTATTAACATAAAATTATACGTTGTGCCTTAAAAATTATTTTGGAAAATATATTAATTTTTCATTAATATCAAATTGTGTTGTTTTTAATACATTAGCTGGTTGTAATAAAAAAAAAGGAGGGAAAGGATGTAGTAGTTCTGGAAAAGATAAAAAAGATCCTACTATTATTAATAATGAACAAGGAACATCCGGTGATGAAAACAACAAATTACAAGATGATGAAGAAAAGAAGAAAAGAAAAAGAGAAGAACAGGAAAAAGCAGATAAATTAGTTAAGGAAAATACTGAAAAATTAGCTTTAGAAAATAAAAAAGATGGATTGAAAATGGAATTAAAAAAACTTAAAGAAGCTCTTGACAGTTTAAATGGAGTAGAAAATAAATTTTTTGAAATTAATGTTTTTAAAATAGATTCAACAGAAAATGAAATAAAAAATTGTGATAAAAACACTATTGGTTCTATTGAGCAAAAATTAAATACCGATAAAACTAATTTTGATAATAAATTACAAAATCAAATTGGAGTATTAAAAGATAAATATAGAAAATTTAAGAATCAAGACGAAAAAAATATATTTAATGTAAAACCAATAGAAGAAATTATAAAAAAAGATAAATTAGATGTTAATGAGTTTATTAGTTTAAATTCTCAATTAGTTAGTTATGAACAATTTGTAAAAAACGGTTTACCTGGTTTTATAAAAAATTTCTTAAATCAATATAAAGAAAAAGATAAATATAAAAAAAAATACAAATTAGCAAAAGCTATTGATAGTACTTTTGAAAGTCATTATGAGGAGATATATGATTCTATAAAAAGCTTAACGGAATTTAATAAGATTCAAAATAATGTCAATATTGTTAGCGATGAAGATAAAAAAGCAGATAAAATTATAAACGATAAAAAATCTGCATTAGATAATGATATAACAGTAAAAAAAGCTGAATATAAAACATTATTTAGTGAGTATTTATTAGAAGAAGTAAAAATAGCACCTAAAAATTTTGATGATTTAAATATTAATAATTTTACTGAAGTTGATCATTTAAACAATATAAATATTAAATTAACTGAATTAAATAATGAAATTGAAAATATTAAGAAAGACTTTGTAACATTTTTCATAACTGAATTTAAAAAAATATTAGAGAAAACAACTGGTTTTAACTTAATAGATCTTATTGGAAAATTTTTTATAATAAAAAAATCAGAAACATATAAAAACCAAAAAGAACTAAGTGATAAATTAGATGAAGCTGTGAAAATGTATTTAGATAAAAATATATTTGCTAATGATATTTATATTAAATTAATAAATGATGAAGAAAGCAAAACGAAATTGATAAAATATAACTGCTATGATTCGTTTGTTTCTCCAACTTGTATAGATTTAGGAAATGATGATAATATAATAAATAAAGCAAATAAGTATTCTGCTTATTATACATTTGAAAATTTTATAAATGACAATGATAAAAAATCAGGAACTGATGAATTAAAAAATATACATATAAAATATGATGATTTAATAAAAGGTGTTGATGATGATAAAAGTTATGTTTTGTTTTATATAAGAATACCTGATCAATATAATCTATATTTTAAACAATATAATTTATTTTTATTTATATCTAAAAAAAAAAGTTTAGGTGATTTTTTTAGATATGACTATATTGAAAATATAAAAATCACTAAATTTAAAGTATTAGAAATTTCTAAAAATATTAAAGATTTGTCTTGTTTTTTTAAACATTTTAAAAATTTAGAAGAAATAGATTTATCTAAATTTGATACTACAAATGTAACTGATATGGAATCTATGTTTGAAGACTGTGAAAGTTTAAAAGAAATTAATTTTCATGATACTTTTAATACAAAGAATGTAACTAATATGAAATATATGTTTAGAAATTGTAAAAATTTACAAAAAATAGATTTATCTAAATTTGATACTACAAATGTAACTGATATGGTATATATGTTTGAAAATTGTAAAAAATTACAAAAAATAGACTGTATTAATAAATTAGATGCTACTAATGTTATTAATATGGGATCTATGTTTAAAGATTGTAAAAGTTTAGCAAATATAAATTTATCTAATTTTAAAACTTCAGAAGTAACTGATATGAAATCTATGTTTGAAGGCTGTGAAAGTTTAAAAGAAATTAATTTCTCTAAAACTTTTAATACAAAGAATGTAACTGATATGGAATATATGTTTAGAGATTGTAAAAGTTTAACAAATATAGATTTATCTAATTTTGAAACTTCAGAAGTAACTAATATGAGATCTATGTTTTATGGGTGTATATTATTAGATCAAATTAATTTATCTGAAAATTTTAAAACAAGTAATGTAAATGATATGTCATTTATGTTTGAATCTTGTAAAAATTTAAAAAATTTAGATTTGTCTAGTTTTGATACTTTAAAAGTAGGTGATTTGTCATATATGTTTTCTGGTTGTGAATCATTACAAAAAATTATTTTCCCTACCAATTTTACTATAAAAAAAGGATGTAAAACAAAAGATATGTTTAAATATTGTAAAAATTTAGAAGACATAAATAAAGAGGCTAAAGATAAATTAAAAGAAAATAAAGATATTTTCGAAGGAACAAAAATAATTGACAAGTAAATTTTATTAAAAACGTATAAAATCAAAAAATATATTTCATTAAAAAATCTTATTATTAAATACTTTAAAATAACTTTTTAAGATAATCTCTTGTATAAATTATTTTATGTTTAATATTATATATGTTTTAATATTTTTAAAGTAAATTGGTACTTTTAAAGTAACAACCGGTTCGGCGTTTGACCTACTTTAAAAGTAGGCAACCAGGACTAAGTCCTGGACCATTATATTATACTATTTAATATATAATGTATTAAGGCGCTTCGCCGATTGAGAAGGTAGATCCAACGTTACGTTGGTGGCATCATTTTTGCTATATATAAATAGTAAGAAGTTGTTATGGATGGCGTTAAGATAAGACCATTATCTGATAGGGTTATTGTTAAACCATTAGAAATGGATAAAAAAACAGCAGGAGGGTTATTATTACCTGATACTAAAGAAAAACCACAAGAAGGTATTGTTATTAATATTGGAAATGGTAAAAAAGATGAACCAATGACAGTAAAAATTGGTGATCATGTATTGTTTAGTAAATATGGTGGTACAGAATATAAAGTAGACAATGAAACTTATTTAATAATGAGAGAATCTGATATTTATGCAATCATCGATGATAAGTAGTTATTAAATATGTAGTTTTAAAACATGTTAAAATTATAAATGTTAGTAAATAAAAGTTTTTTAAAAAGATAAAATATAAATTATAAAACAATTAAATTATGGCAAAAGATATAGTATTTGGAAATGAAGCAAGATTAAAAATAAAAGCAGGAGTAGATAAATTAGCTAATGCAGTAAAAGTTACATTAGGACCATGTGGTAGAAATGTAGTTCTAGAAAAGAAATATGGACCAGCAACGATAACTAAAGATGGTGTTTCTGTAGCTAAGGAAATAGAATTAAAAGATCCAGTAGAAAACACTGGTGCTCAATTGATAAAAGTAGTATCTTCAAAAACTAATGATGGAGCTGGAGATGGTACAACAACAGCAACAGTATTAGCTCAAAGTATTTTTAACAATAGTTTAAAATATTTAACATCAGGAGCTAACCCAGTAGATCTTAAAAAAGGTATAGACATAGCAGTATCTAAAATAGTAGAAGAACTTAAAAACATGTCTAAAGAAGTAGATATAAACAGTTCTGATATAGAAAAAGTTGCTACGATATCAGCTAATAATGATAACGAGATAGGTAAGATGATAGCTGAGGCAATGAATAAAGTAGGTAAAGATGGTGTTATAACAGTAGAAGAAGCTAAAGGTATACAGACTAGTGTTAAGATAGTAGAAGGTATGGAATTCGATAGAGGATACTTATCACCATATTTTGTCACTAATCCAGAGAAGATGATAGCAGAATTAGAACAACCTTATATATTAATAACAGATAAGAAAATAAGTGTTCTAAAAGACTTATTACCAGTATTAGAAGGCGTAGCACAAACAGGAAGACCTTTGTTAATAATAGCTGATGATGTAGATGGAGAAGCTTTAACAACATTAGTATTAAATAGGATAAGAATAGGATTAAAGATATGTGCTGTAAAAGCTCCAGGATTTGGTGATAGAAAGAAAGATATATTACAAGATATAGCCTTATTAACAGGAGGTAGTGTTGTTTCTGATGAACAAGGTATAAAACTAGAAGAGCTTACCTTGAATAGTTTAGGAACTGCAGAGAAAATAAACATAACTAAAGATAGTACTACTATAGTTAATGGTGGTGGTAATAAAGAAACTATAGATAGAAGATGTAGACAATTAAGAGCACAGATAGAAGATTGTACATCAGATTATGATAAAGAAAAATTACATGAGAGATTAGCTAAGTTATCAGGAGGAGTAGCTGTATTATATGTAGGAGCTTCTACAGAAGTAGAGATGAAAGAAAAGAAAGATAGAATAGATGATGCTTTACATGCTACTAGTGCTGCAGTACAAGAAGGAGTAGTACCTGGAGGAGGTATAGCTTTAATACGATGTAGTCAGAAAATAAAAGATCTTAAAGGTGATAATGAAGATCAAAACATAGGTATAAATATAGTTTATAACTCATGTTTTTCATCATTAAAGACTATATTAGCAAATGCTGGTGAAGATAGTATTGATGTTATATTAAATAATATAATGTCACAAAATGGAGATTATGGTTATAATGCTAAGACTAAGAAATATGAAAATTTCTTCGAATCAGGAGTATTAGATCCAACAAAAGTAACTAGATTAGCTCTAGAAAATGCTGCTTCAATAGCTTCATTATTACTTACAACAGAATGTGTTATTACTGATATAAAAGAAGATAAAACATGTTGTAGTCATAACGTAGAAGCTGAAAATCCTACATATTAATAGAAATAAAATTTTTTAATATTTTCTTTATAATATCATTTTATCAAAATTTATATTATAATTGTATTAATCAAATAAATATATTAGATATAAAATAATATGACTGATAATTGTAATAATAATGAAAAAAAATGCTGTTGCAATATTCAAACATGCATTGATATTTTAGTAATATTAGATTTTATTGTATCAACAATAGGTGGAATTTTAAAAAGCAACAATGAAAAAGCAGCCAATTATTGTTTTATGATTGGTGGCGGATTATTATTTTTTGCAGTTGTTCTAATAATATACAGACTTATAACAAAAAAATAATAAACTATTTATTTTTATATAATTTATCTAATATAATTAAAAACATTAATACATTTAAAATCTATTTTATTATTTTTTTAAAAATTTTTATTTCAACTCTTCAATTTCATCTAAAGATAATCCAGATAATTCTGATATTAATTTAATATCTAATCCTTTTTCTAACATATTTTTAGCTATCTGTATAGATCTATTTTTTTCACCTTCTTTTAATCCTTCTTCTCTGCCTTTTTTTAAAGCACTAGATAAATTTCCTAAATGAGTTTTTTCATAGTCAATCATAGACTGTATATGATATTTTTCAGCATCACTTTTACTCATAAATTCAAGCTTATCTAAAGCTTTTTCAACTTCTATATTTTCTTTTTTTTTAATGATTTCTGAGTTTTCTAAACATTCTGGAGTCTTTAAAAAATTAACCCAATTAGTTAATAGATCTTTTATATTCTCATCTGTAATCTTATATTTTTGAATCTCTAATAATATAATCCTCTTATTATCATTAAAAACCTCATAATCATCTTTACCTTTTTTAATAAAACATGGTAAAATCTCAGATATAGGTTCTTCTCTATCATTTATATTATTTGCTAATATCCATATAGATATCACGTTTTTATCATCATATTTGTCTCCAGTTTTATATTCTTCAACATTTAACCTATCAGAATAATATATCAATCTATTTTTTATATTTGAATCTATATAATATTGCATTTCTATATTAATCTTTATATTATTACTTGTTTTTGCCAATATATCAAATCTACAACCTTTACTTATAACACCATCTTTAGAATATTCTGTATTTAATAGTTCTAATTCTTTTATAGTAGGATTTCCTTTAAGAATAGAATTTATCAACGACATTAGTATATCTTCGTCTCCTTTTTCTCCAAATATTCTCTTGAAAACATAATCTATCTTTGGATCTAATAATTCTACCTTTTTACCAATATCTATCATATTTATATTCTACAATCAAACTTTTTCATTAGAAAGTTTCGAAGATTCAACTTTAAGTTGGTTGGTGATAATAAGTTTTATAAAAACTTTTTTTTATAAAACTTATTATTTAATTTATAAATAGATATTTGTATGAAAAAAATAATGATTTCTAGTTCTGTTATTGGAACAATTTTGACAGGTAATGTTATAAAAGCAGCTCAAGATGTAAAAATCTCAAAAGTTACAAATTTGGTTGATAGAGCAGAATATACTTTTGATATTACTAATGCTAATCTAGACAGCACTAAAAAAACTAGTACTGATATTTTAACTGAATTAGGAGTATTAAAAACTACCAATAAACCGCAAAAATTTTTCGGTAATCAAGTAACAGATATTGAAAAAAAATATTTTATTTCTGCAATAAAAGAAAATGGTACTGCTGGTGGTTTTATAGAATACAAAGAAGGTACTGGTTTTCAATCTGGTAAACAATATGAAATTTATATTGACAAGATTAAGAAACTTGATGCAGGTAAGTTAAACATTTTGGGTGGTTCTAATAATGAAATAGCTAATATAAATAGTTATAAAGCTTATCAATTGTTAAAAAAAGATCCTATAACTGAAAAAGAATTATTAGAGTTTATAAAAAATATTGAAGATAAATTCAAAGTTATTAATCCTGATACATTATATATTGACGCTGTTAAAATTAATAATAAGCCTATAGGTTCAGAAGGAAAAGATTTTAAAAATTGTAAATTAACTTTACAAGCCATATTCTTAAATTTAAAAGTTGAAATAGATACACAACATTTAAAAGATAAAATAAATATTTCTATAAAAGATGAGAATTTATTTGATGTAAATAAATTAAAAGATTCTAAAAATTTTGATAATATAAAAAATTATCTAAAAACATTATCAACAGGAAGACATGCAGAAGAAAATCCAGATTATGAAACTTTCTTAGATGTAATTAGATTAAAGGATGAGAAGTTAACACCTATTGACTTAGAAATTAAGATAGATGAAGGTGTTTATAAAACTTTATCTGGTAATACAGCATTTGTAACTGGTAAACAATATACTATCAAATTTCCAGATGATTTTTATATAAAGCCAATACCTATAAAGCCAATACCTACTAATACAAATGTTAAGGTTTTCTTTAAAGCTAAAGATGGATTTATTTTAAACGATTTAGGTGATAATATAGATGTTCAAATAAGTGCACCTGCAACAGTTGCAGATTTAATCAATAAATTAAACACTGATTTTACTGATTTAGAATTAGATATTAATGATAATTTTAACATAACTATTACTGGCTTAACTGGTACAGTTGAAAAAAATACAAAATTAGAAAATAACTCAAAAATACATATAACAATAAATCAAGAAAATAATAAATATATTAAAAAACAAGATAAGCCAGGACAACCAGAAAAAAAAGACGATGATAAAAAAGAAAATGATACTAAAAAAGAAGAACAACAACAACCAGAACAAAAACAAGTAAAAGATAAGAAAAAAAAATGTTCTAATTATAAATAACAAATATCTTACTTTTTAAGTAAGTTTAGGAGATACTATTTATGTAGAAAAGTAATTATAGATTAGCTTATAAATAATGGAATATAAGGAAATTTATAATAAAATCAGTGAGTTAGAGAGGGGGTGTTATTTTATATATGGTGATGAAGGTTATTTTATAAATAGTATTTTAGACAATATAAGTCATAATAAAAATATTTCTAACAATGCTATTTATACGTATTATGGTGAAAGTTGTAGTTTAGAATCGGTTTTAAAAGAGGTATATCAACAGTCTATATTTGATGATTTTAATGTTGTTATTATTAAAAATGCAGAAAATAATAAGTTTTTAGATAATAAGGATAACTTTGAATATATTAAAAATTATATAGATAAGTTTACTGCTAATGCTATTTTATTGATAACGTATAATAAAAACATTCCAAAAAACGGTAGTTTGTTAAAATTATTTAGTCAAGCATATATTTTTAATGCAAAAAAATTAGTTTCGAATCAAATTAAAGTGTTTATTAAAGATTATTGTAAAGAAAATAATAGGATGTTAAGTGATGATGATATATGTTTACTTTATGAGTGTTATGGTGATAATATAAGTCAAATTGTTTCTGAAATAGATAAAGGTTTTAATAAGGATAATGTAAAATATTCTCGACAATTTAATTCTTTTGAATTTTTGAATGCTGTTATTAGTAAAAATTATAAGAGGACTAGTTTAATAGTTAATAATTTTGATAAGAGTAGTCAATATGAGATAATACCATTATTAGGTCTGTTATTTAGTTTTTTTTCAAAGCTATTAGCTTTTATTAATTCTAAAAATAAAGAATCTTATCCATTTATTTATCATTCTGCTGTTAAAAATTTTACAGAAGAAAAGGTTATTAAAATAATCAATGAGTTACAGTATTGTGATGAATGTATCAAGGGTGTTAATAGTTATATTTTTGATTATTTTAAAGTTTTAAAATATATTTCTGCAGTTATAATTAATTAATTTTTTAAGATATTATTTATTTAAAAGTTTAAAAATTTTATCAATAGTTTTTAAATTTTTTTTTAATAAAAATAATTATTAGTTATAATATAGTAGTGTTTATGAAAAATATAAAAAATTTTGCTATTTATGGATTATCAGTAGGTTCATTATCAAATATATGTGCAATGGAATTTGGTGTTTTGTTGGTAGATTTTAAAAATGCATTAGAAAGTGGTGATAAAAAAGCAGGTTTAAAATTTTTAAATAAATATATATTTAGTGTACCTGATAATGCTGATAAGTTAGAGAATACTGATGGTGTTCGTTATAGGTTTTCCAAAAAAAATCAAGAAGGTGAAGAAAAAACTGAAACTTTATTCATTTTATTCCATGGTCTTGGACAATCTTTAAATAACTATAATAAAGACGATATTGATTTATTAAAAAATAATTTTAACGCAGATGTATTATTAATAGAATATAATTTAAATGATAATAAAACTAATACATTTGAAGATATGGAAGAATATTGTAAAAAAGTTGCACAATTTATATCTACAAGTATATATCAAAACAATATATTTTTTGGATATTCTTTAGGGTCTTTTGTTGGAAATTTAGTGAGAAAACATTTTAATGAAATAAATAAAAAGAAAATAGGTAATAATGAAATCACATCTAAATATATAGGATATAAAGGTATTAAAGATCTCGATGATGCAGGATCATCGTTTATAAATATACTTACAGGTGGTCATATTGATGTAAAAATTATTTTACAAATATTAAGCGGTAAAAATAATCTTTTTGGTGATCTTTTAAATAATGATGAAGAAGAGAATGATAATATTGAATTTAAAAATTGTTCAGATGTATTTATGCATTTATTAGGTGATGAAGAGTTTAAAAAAATTAAAGAACTTACGACTAATGCATCAATATTAAAAGATACTTTTGGATTTGTTAAAGAAAAAGTTGTATTTAATGATGAATTAAATAAGAAAAATGGACATTATATAAGTTTAAAAGATGATATTGCTACAATTTCAAAAGCTTTAAAAGAAAATAATGATAAAAATGTATTTTTATTCCAATGTAAAGGTGGTGATGAAGTTGTTGGTAAAGGTATGGAAGAAACTTATTATTCTTTAACAGGTGAAAAAAAAGAAGATAAACATACAGATCCAAATGGCCATAAAGGAGACAAAGAGGAGGATAATAAGGATATAGGAGATAATGATATACATAAACCTGATTATAAAGGAAAAGAAGAAGAGGATAAAGGTAAAGAAGGAGAGGATGATACACATAAACCAGAAGAAGGACAAGGAGAACAATTACCAAAACAACAAGGAGGACAAACACAGGGTGGACAAGAAGGTCAAAACGATACAAAAAAAGATAGTTCTTGTTGTTGTTTTTAGGAAACTTAAAACATATATTTATATTTTTTCATAACATATATTAAGATTATCTATTTTTATAAAATCATATTTAAAAATATTAAAGGATTTAAAGTACTATTAAAAAATAAGTATTTTTACTTTATCTATAATTTATTATTTTAAGAATTTTAAATTTTATTATTTTTATAACTTGTTAATTTATCAAATAATTAAGAAGTGGTTTATTGTGTGTTTTATGGAAAATTTACCAACTTTAAGATGGACATACTTTAAAAGTAGGCAACCAACGTGACGTTGGATCCAACAATAAATTCATTATATATTATAATATATTAAGCCGGTTCGGCGTTTGAGACTTACTTTAAAAGTAAGCAAGTAATATAATATGTTTTGTGATACTTTTACTAAAAGTATCGAATTGGTTACTCTTTAAGTAACAGGCGCTTCTCCGATTGAGAAGGAGTTGGTTACTTACAAAGTAAGTTTCTACGTATGTAGAAACATCATAAGGTCCAGGACTTAGTCCTAAAGTAAGTATTAAGGCGCTTCGCCGTTTGAGAAGGAATTGCTTACTTTTTAAGTAAGTATTTTATATTAATTCAACATAATATTTTATATGTTCATAATCAAATGGATAATTACCACATTTTTTTGATTCATTTAATATATTTTGAATATTAAAATTATCGAAATCTGTTGTAGAAACTATAGTTTTATAGTTACAAGAATTATGATAATATATGTTATCTTTTTCTTTCACAATATTACAATTATGTGCATAAGTAATTCTTTTATCCTTAACATTTAAATTCATTATTATTATTTTATCTTTAAGATCAGACCATTGGTTGGTATTGTTACTATAACAATATATTATTTTAAATAATTCTTTAGATTTATAATCTTTACAAACTGTTAAATTATCATCTATTACTTCTATTTCACAAAATTTGGATACATAATTATTTAAATATAAAATTAAATATTCTAAAGTTAAACTACCAGAGGCTTCATATGTATTATGGGCTTTTATTTGTTTATGATTTTTTAATGAAATATTACAATCTTCTTTAATTTTAGGATCACTTAAATCTACTTTATTAGTATAATCTTTTTGGTCTAAAGTTTTTTTTATTTGAAAAGGAATCTTTAATTTTGTTTCTGTTAAATCTACAATATTATAAAAAATATCAAAAAAATCTCTATAATTCTTATTTTTTATAAAATCATCAAAATTTAATGATTGAATATATTTTTCATTAAATTTTAAAAATATATCATATATTTTATGAACATCTAATCCTGTTTCACCTTTAAGATATCTTTCTCTTAAATTAACAATTTCATCAATAACTTCTTTTTTATATTTTACATCACAATTATCTTTAATTATATTTTTATAATTTTTAAAATTTTCAAATAACTCTGGAAAATAATCAAAAATAACCATTAATTCTAAAAATACTGTTTGAAAAATACAATTATGACCGTCATGATAAAATGATGTTGTTAAATAAGTTTTTTTATCTTTATTTTTCTCTATATTTTCATCCTTTTCTTTATCTTTTTCCTTTATTCTAGTGGCCTCACCATTAAAATCTTCATTATTAGTTGAAATTTCAAAATTATTTATATTATTTTTTTTATTTTTATAGCAACAATAATTGTATACTAAAGAATTAAAAAAAATAAAAATTTTAAACATATTGAGATATAATTATAAACTATTATTTATAAATTATCTTCAGGCACTATTCTTTATCTTCTTTTTTATTTTGTTTTTCAGATACCGTCTTTGAATCTTGTTTCTTTGAAGATTTAAAGAAATCACTAGTAGATATTGAGGACCTCATCTTAGTATCAGATTGAATATTTTTTAATTTTTCATAATCATAAATACCCAAATTACCATTTCTTAAAGCTTCAGAAATAGCTAATGGTACTTCTTTTTCAGCTAAAACTACTTGTACTCTTGCATCTTGTTCTGCTGCTTTTTTCTCTTCTAAAACAGCTATAGCCATAGATCGTCTTCCTTCTGCTTTAGATTCTGCAACTTTAAGATCTGCATTAGCTTGATCTATTTGTAACTGAGCTCCTATATTTGCTCCAACAGTAACATCAGATATATCTATAGATAATATATCAAAAGCAGTACCAGTACCTAATCCTTTACTTAATACTAATCTAGATATTTTATTAGGATCTGCTAATACTTCTTCATGATTTTCTGCTAAACCAACAGCAGTAATAATACCTTCACCAACTCTAGCTAATATAGTATCTTCACCAGCACCACCAACTAATTGTTGAATATTAGCTCTAACAGTAACTCTAGCTTTTATTATTAATTCAATACCATTTTTTGTTACTGCAGATACTTCTGGAGTATCTATAACTTTAGGATTTACAGATATTTGTACAGCTTCAAAGACATTTCTACCAGCTAAATCTATAGCGGCTGCATTATTAAAAGATAACTTAATACCTGCTTTTTCTGCTGATATCAAAGCCATAACAACTCTTTTAACATTACCTCCTGCAAGATAATGTGTTTCTAAATCTTCACTTTTTACTGTTAATCCTGCTTTTATAGCTGTAATGTATGAATCTACTATTAAATCAACAGGTACTCTTCTTATTCTCATTACAATAAGGCTTGTTAATCCAATATGAGCTCCACTAAATATTGATATTAACCATTGATATACAGGTATAAAATGGAATAATATAAAAAGTCCTATACTTATAAACATAGAAAGCATAGGATGATCGAATATAAACGAGAGAATATTCTCAAGAAGATTTTCCGTAGTCATATTATATGTATATATTATAATCTATAAAAAAATAAATATTGACTAAATTATGTTATTTAAATTGCTATTTTTATTATAAAAATTATATTTGAATAAAGTCAAAATAAAAAAAACTTTTTTGATATTTTTTTGTTATATATTAAATATGATAGTTAACATAAAAAATATATTAATATCGTCGTTTTTTTTAATATCTACAAATATTATTAAATCTGCAGACAAGAATGTTAAAAAAGATGGAGCTAAAAAAGAGGAAGCTAAGGATAAGGAAGATAAAAATGCTGCTGATGTTCTTTTTGGAGAAAAGAAAATTGAAGAAGGAAAAATAGAAATAAATGAAGCTAAGTTAAAAGAAGCATTGGGAATAAAAGAAGTAGAAGGACCAGGTGTTAAAAATGAAAAAGAATATAAACAAGAAGATAGTTTAGATGGATATAAAGATACCTTAAAAGGAAAAAATTCTGACGAAAAACCTGGCGGAGAAATAAATGTAAACCAAAATATTAATCCTGTTGAGTATAAGGCTAAAGCAAAAGAAAAAAACAGCTCTTGTTGTAACTTTTAACATTTAAACTTTTTTTTCTAAAAAAAAAATTTTAAAGTTTTATTATACATATATTTTATAAAATTCTTCATCTATATTATATTTCATATATTTTAATATAGAAAATAAATAATGTTAAAAAATGAATACTCGATATATTTATATTTATCTTTGATAAATATAAATATATATTCAAATTTTACTAATAATCCAAAATTTAAAGATATTAATTTTTTAAACTATAAATATACTTTAAAATTTAAGCGAAATTTTAATAGAAATAAAGAACAAGATATCGGTGATAAAAATAAATTAATAACAAAATTAGATTATATATTTGATAAAAATATAGATATTGGAATATCTTTATCTAAAAAACAAGGTGAAGAATTTATATTTGATAATAATACAAAAAGATACTTTTTCAACAGATATGCATATTATATTAACATAAAAAACTTAAATTTTCACAATATAATCATAAACAATATTGTCATAGGTAATTTTAAAATAGGCTACGGACAAGGTCTTGTATTTAATTATATCGACGATACATTAAATAAACCTATCAACATAACTAAGATATTTAAAAACCAAAATGGTTTAATAAAATCAAAATCATTAAAAAACAAAACATTTAAAGGTATCGGTTTAAGTTTTAATATAAAAAACATATCTATAACTTTATTCCAAAGTATTAACAAATTAAACGCTTTTATATATAATAGCGAAATTCTTTCTGCTAAAACATCGAATAGCATAAAATATAATACATCGAATAATCTTAAAAAAAAAGATAAACTAAAACAATATTCATTTGGATATGGTATAAATTATATATATAATAACTTTTCTATAGGATCTTGCTTTGTATTTACTAAATATAATAAAAACTTTAATCTATTAAATAACGATGATTTTAATAATAACATCAAACAACTTGATAATCTTTTTAAATCAAATAAACACTATAATTTTAGTTTTTTTTTAAACAAAAATATAAATAATTATAAATTTTATATAGAATATGCACATTCTTTAAATCCCGATAAAAACGATAAAAACTATGGATATTGTCTTATAACTGGTTTTAAAACACATCTTATAAAATATTTAAAATACTATTTCTTAACTAGATATCTTTCTAAAAAATATCATAACTTCTATGGTGGATGCTATAGTGTAAAAAAAGGCACAGTATATAATAAATTTAAAGGTGCACCAAATAACGAAGTAGGATTCTATAATGCATTTAAAATCGTTTTTAATACTAAAAATACATTAAAATTATCATCAGATTATTGCTTAATACCATATCATACATTTTTTTTTACAAAAGCTTTTAATAAATACTATATACTTGATTTTTTTCATAAAATATCATTTAGTGAATTATTTAATGTTCAATGTAAATTTAATAAAGAAAATTATCATATACATTATAAAATAAATGAATTTAAAAAAATTATCAACAACACCATTAAATTAAAGCTCTATCTAAAAAAATCTATAAACAATGTTTTTTTAACTAAAAACTATATCTTTTTAACATTAAATATATCTAAAAACATTAAAAAAGATGATTTTGGATTTGCTATATATGAAAAATTAAACTACAAAAGATATAAAACACTTAATATTACATTTTTATTCCTTTACGCATACGCATATGATAAAGCTAAAATATATATAAACAGATATGAATTTAACGATAAAACAAGGAAATTTATTACAATTAACAACCATTGCATACAATTAGGAACATTAATAAATATTAAAATTTATAATAATATAAATTTAAAGGGATATTACACCTTCCAGTATAATATTAAAAAAATTGAAAAAACACGATACAAAAATATTTTATGTTTAAATATTGATTTCTATAAATAAAAAACAATATTATTTTTTCTTCTTATCTGCAGGTTTTTTAACTGATTTAGTATTAGACTTACCTTCTGCATTTTTTGCTTTAACAGCTTGTATCTCAAATCTCATCTTTTGTAATAATTGTTTTTCTTCTTGAGCAACTTTTCTTATTCTAATACCAGCAGCTTTGTTATTCTTAAAACAAAACTTATTTACGTCTTCTTCGATAGATTGTAAAAGCTTTAAAGCTTCTTCGTACAAATCTTTTAACATATCTATTTGATATTTTTTGGATAATAACGAATTCAATAAAAAAAAACTTTTATACATTTTTTTTATTGTTTTTTTAAATATTCCTATTATCATCAATTATAAATGTTTGAAATTTATCTATTTTAACAGATTTTATATTTTTAAAAATTTTAAAATATTTTTATTTTTTACCAACTTAAAGTTGGCTATGTCTTCTCAATCGGCGTTACTTTACAAGTAACAAACCAACGTGACGTTTGATCCAGGATGTCTTTATATTCATAAAGACGAATATATAACTAAATTTAATACATATCTATTAATAAGTACTCAATAAACAGTATGATTTTATATTTATACCAATAATCTTGTCAAAATATTAACTTATTTTTTATAGATTACTTAACAAATATATATAACTGTTATGCTTTTAATAAAAGAGATATTATCTAATAAAAACATAAACTCAAAAATAACATTTTCAGGTTGGGTAAAAACTAAAAGATCTAGCAGTAATATTTGTTTTTTAATGATAAATGATGGATCAACAATAAAAGATATTCAATGTGTTATTAATCTTAATGATATTAAAAACATCGATTTAGATAAAATAAACACTGGAACAAGTGTCGAAATAAACGGAATTATCGTAGAATCTAAAGGACAAGGACAAAATATAGAAATAAAAGTAGAATCGTTATCTATATTAGGAACTGCTGAAGATTATCCTATTCAACCTAAAAAACATTCTGTAGAATTTTTAAGAGATATTGCTCATCTACGTTTTAGAACAAATACCTTCAGCTCTGTATTTAGAATAAGAAGTGTTGTTAGTTTTGCTATTCATGAATTCTTTCAAAATAATAACTTTACATATTTAAATGCACCAATATTAACAAGTAATGATTGTGAAGGTGCTGGTGAAATGTTTACTGTAACATCTTTTGATTTAAGTAAATTAGAGTCTAAAAATATAGATTTTAATGAAGATTTCTTTGGTAAAAAAGTTAGTCTTACCGTATCTGGACAACTAGAAGCAGAAACAGCTATATTCGGTTTAAATAGAGTATATACCTTTGGTCCTACATTTAGAGCTGAAAACTCTAATACGACACGTCATCTAGCTGAGTTCTGGATGGTAGAACCTGAAATGGCCTTCTTCGACTTAAAAGATGATATGAACATAGCTGAAGAGTTTTTAAAATATATTATAAAAGCTGTTTTAGATAGATGTCCTGATGAAATTGACTTCCTAGATAATAGATGTAAAAACGAACAAAATTATAGTCTTAAAGATAAATTAAATCATGTTATATCCGAAGATTTTCAGCGTCTTACATATTCTGAAGCAATAGATATTTTAATAAATTGTTCTAAAAATAAAAATAATGAGTTTAAATATAAAGTTGAAGAATGGGGTATAGATCTACAATCAGAACATGAACGTTATCTAACTGAAGAATATTTTAAAAAGCCAGTAATATTAACAGATTATCCAGAAAAAATAAAAGCTTTCTACATGAGATTGAATGATGATAATAAAACAGTAGCTGCTATGGATATACTATTCCCAGGTATTGGTGAGATAATAGGTGGCTCACAAAGAGAAGAAAGATTAGACTATCTAAACAACGCTATAAAAAGACGAAACATGGATCCTTCTTATCTAAACTGGTACATAGACACTAGACGTTTCGGCACCATAAAACATAGTGGTTTTGGATTAGGTCTAGATAGAATAGTACAATTCATAACAGGAATAGAAAACATAAGAGACGTAATACCTTTCCCACGTTATCCAAAACACTGCGAATACTAGTTACTTTAAAAGTAACCAACTTGGAACTTTTTATAAAAAGTTCCACAAAAACTTTTACCTTCTCAATCGCCGAACCGGCTTTATTAATTGCTTACTTTTAAAGTAAGTTGCCTACTTTTAAAGTAGGTTATCTATTAAAATACATTATGTGTTCTTGTTTTCACGAATGTGAAAACGTAAAAGTTTTTTTGATAAAACTTTTTTACAAAAAAGCTTTAATAGATATAGAGTGTTTTTTTAGATTAGAGTCGTAGGATATACCTATAGCTAATTTTAGCCCTGTGTAATCTTTAAGAGCAAGATCATAACGTTTGTCAAATATCTGATCTAATGCTTTTTGTGCTGTGGAGTTATATTTTAATTCTATAATAAAAGCAGGTTTTGATATATCTTTTGGAAAAAATATAAAATCAGCAAAACCTATACCTGCAGGCATCTCTCGAACTATCTTATATTTAGATCTAGCACTGAGATATACAAGACTAATTATACATGCTAATGAATTTTCATCATTGTATTTTATTATTGGTATGTTTATATCATGTGCTTCTTGAATTATTTCAGCCATTTTATCTACATCTTGACGTATTGTTGCTTTTAACATCTCATCTGATCTAAGTACTAATTTAGACACTTCATTCATAGATTTATCTTCTAAAGCATCATCAAATTTTATCATTAGTTCTTTATTCGGAATTTCTAAAGTTTCATCATGATAAGTCAAAAAACCATATACTGTCATGGCTGATAATATCTGATTACGAGTTTCTAATGTAAGTTGTTCAGCACTATATCCTTTTAATCTTATCTCAACAGGAATATTTGAAACCATCTGAACTACATCGTTTTTAACCTCTTCTATATTCTGATTTATATAATAAATTATCTCATCCATAGGGCCAGTGTTAGTCCAATAACTTTGACATAAACCTCTTGTTAAAGCAGAAACTACAGATCTAGGATTATATAAATCTATACCTTGAATTTTGTAACCATCATACCATTCTTTAAGATCTTTCATTGTAATTTTATCCTGTTGATTACAAATTTTTTCCACTTCTTCAGTTGTAAATCCAAAATATTTATGAAAAATATTATCATTTAAAAATGTACATTCATCAAACATATTTAACGCTGAACCTGTACAATATTTTGCAATTGAAATAACACCAGTCATATAACAAAGTTCAACATATGGCCTATCTTTCAACAAATCTTTTAAGAACAATAAATATTTATCTCTTTCTTCTTTTGTAAATAAATTATTGTTAAAAATAAAATCCCATTCATCAATTATAAATATAAACCCTTCATTTATTTCTGTTGAAATTTTATTAAAAGCATCAGATAATGCATTATTTTTATCAATATTTATATTTGGCCAAAGTTCTTTAATATCTTCAAATAATATATTTTTGTACCTATTTATAAAATCGTCATAAGTTACATTTGTAGATACATCTGGAAGCTCATTTAATTGTAAATATACCACATTATGTTTATTAAGATGTTTTTCATATGATTCAGAATCGCTGATTTTTAATTTATCAAATAAATTTTTAAAGTTAGCATTTTTAGAATAATATGATTCTAACATCATTGCATTTATAGTTTTTCCGAATCTTCTTGGACGAGTTATACAAAGATACTTACTATTTGTACTTATTAATTTATTGATTTTGGATATTAATTCTGTTTTATCAACAAAATAATCACTATTAAATGCTTCAGTAAAAGAATTATTTATAATTTTTTTATTTATAAAATACGTCATCTTTTAATAAAAAAGTTAATAAATTTTAATAAAACAAAAGAAAATATATGTAAAAATAAACGTGTTTTAAATAATAGTTTAATATTTATTTCTTATAAATACAAATATTAGTCAATACATTTTTAACTTGTAAATTTTTAATAATAAAATAAATTACTAATAATTTGTTTTATTTATTTTTGATTTGTAAATAAAAAGTACTTATGAGAAAGAACATATTAAAAAAAATCCGATTAATAAGTAGAAATGGATTTTTTGCTTCTTGTTTATTAAATATTGGAGCAATGCAAAGTGAAAATAACATTCAAGAAAAAACTACTAAAGAATCTGAAGTTGATAAAAGTTTGAAAATTATTAGAGTAGCTAGAAAAAATATAAAGACTAATTTTCCTAAAAATTTTGAAAATATAATAAATAAAAAAAATTATGAATATAGAAAAGATGAATTTTTTCAAACAAAGAGAATAGGTTCAATTAATCCTTTATATTATGAAAAATTATTTAAAAAAAATGAAGAATTATATAAAATTTTAAATGAAATTTTTAATGGTAATTTTTTTACAGATTTTAAATTTTATAATATTCTTGATCAAAATATAAAATTGAATAGTATTTGTGATTATGTTAATAATTTACCTTCTATAAAATCATTATGGAATATTTATGGTAAAAATGGTTATTCATTAAAGTTATATAATTTTAACAATAAAATAAATAGTATAAATGTAGATAATATTGATTTTTTTTCTGATAAATATAAAACTGAAAAGAATTCTTGTGATTTAAATAAAATACATGATACTGTTGGATTAACAAGTAGAAAAAAAATATATATTAGTATAGGTATTCATGATTGTTTTTTAAATAATATTAGACAAACAGATATAGAAAATAATATTAATGGAGAGAATTTGTTAAAATCATTTAATGATAGAAATTTATATGATATTTTTCGAAATAAAACGACAATATTTCATGAATTAAATCATTTTAATAATGACATTATAGAAAGTTTATCTGATGAAGAAAATAGTAATGAGACAGATAGTTTTACTGCAATTGAATCTGATATTCATAAAATAATTAGATATTATTGTGAAGAATATTATAAAAAAACTAATAAAATGTTTTTAAGTTCTAAAATATCTGAAATATTAGATTTTTTAAATAGTTTAAATAATAAATCTTTAAAAACAATTTTAAATGAATATAACGAAAATATTTATGATAATGAAGAAGATGATGATAATGAAGAAGATGATAATCATAAATCTAAAAAACTACAAAGAATTAAAGAATTTTTAAGTTTAGGTTCTAGAGAACAACAATGTAAATTACTTGAAATTTTATCATATGTTGGTCATATATTAATAATTCATAATGATGAAGAAGTAAAAGATAATATAACTGAATATAGTAGAAGTAAAATTATAGAAATGTCTGCAGAATGTGGTTCTTTTTCTTTATTAGCTAAAGAAAAATATAAAGAATATTCAGAAATATTATTTGCTTTTGAATATGCTTATATTACTAATTTCGTAAATAAAAAAATTGTTAATTCAACAAATTCAAATATTTTAAATAGATTTATTTTAAAAGAAGAAATACGAAAAAAAGTAAAAGAAATTGAAAATTATAATGAATATATTTTGGATATTTTAAAATCAATTAAAACAGAAAATTGTTCAGAAAATACAGCAACAATTAAATTAAATATTAGAAAAAAGTATAAAGAAGATTATAATAAATTACATTTTGACAAAAAATTTTATAAGTATTTTATTTTAACATTAACAAAAGAAGAAGAAGAAAATTTAAAGAAAAGTGATGATGAAAGCATAAAAAAATTATTAAAAGAATATAAAAAGAAGATAAAATATACTGATTTTTTAGAAGATTGTTATGTAGACAATATTATGAATGAAAGTTTAAGTTTAAAAACGTATTTCTTTGAATTAGAATATAAAAACGAAATAGATTTACATGATGATTCAGATGATCATTATCTTGAAGAAATTAAATTTGAATTTAAAAAAATTAGTGAATCTGAAATAAAAACAACTGTAGATAAGATAAAAAAATTAATGGAGGATTTTTATAAATATTTATTTAAAAAAAATGATAAAAATTTAGAAAAATTAAATACTCTTGATAAAGTACAATTAATTTATATATTTTATAGAATATTAAATGATAATAAAGAAAAAAATAAAGATAATAATGATAAAAGTAATAAAAATAGTAATAAAGAAAATTTTTATAAATATGAATGTAATACTTTAGATTCTATTTCAATAAATAATATTTTAAGGAATATTATTATAGAAAAAAATGTAAAATATTCTTTAAATGAACAACAAGATCAAGATGTAGATGATTTAAAATGTTTTTTTAATATTTTAAAGAATAATAAAGAAAAAAAAGAAAAATATTCTTCAGAACAACAAAAAGATCAAGTTTTAAAAGATTTAGAATCGTCTATTTATGATGAAGTAGAAGATATAAGAAATGCAAATGATGATATTGATATTGATTATTTTGTAAATTATAAAAAATTTAATACTTTAGTTGGAGATGTTGTTAAAGGTAAAATTAAAGATGGTAAATTTAAAGAATTAAATATAAAATTAGAAAAAAATAAAGATATTGATGATTGTAAAGTGGTTTTATATATTAATAAAGATTATTTAGAAAATATTAAAAAAAGTATTTTAAAAGAATTTAGTAGTAATGATAATATATTTGGGATCTGTAAAAATTTTGATAATAATAGAGATTCTAAAAAATGTAATTATTATTTTGATAAATCTAATTTTGTGAAAAATGATTTATCTAAAGTTAAGGAAGAAAAAGAAAATATAAGTAAAACTTATAATTCATTTAATGAAAAATATGAAGAAATTATAGAAATATTTAAAGATTTTGATGGAAATTATTTACTTGATGATTTATATCATAAATATTGTAAAAATTATAAAAATTCAGATGATTCAGATGAATATTCTGATGACAGTTCTAATAAAAATTCAGATAAAAGTGAAGATGAATATTCAGATGAAGAAATTATAGGAAATACAAAAATAGAAACTTTATATATTACAGATTTACTTAATAATATAAGTAAATACAGTCAAATGATTAATAAAGATAAAAAAGAAGGAATAAAAAAAAATTATAAAGAGTTATGTAATACTTATAATGATATTATTAATTTACCTCCTTTTCAATTTGAAAATTTTAAAAAAAATTTTTTAGAAAAATATGAAAAATTAAATAAAGAATTGGAAGAAATAAATAAAAAAATGAATGAATTTAGTGATTTATTTGAAAATTCAAATGATAATATTAAAAGATTTATTAAAGAAAATATTAAAAAAATTTATAAAAATATACAAGGAGAATATAAAAAAGATGAAAACTTTATTAATTTTTTTAATAAAAAATATGGTACTCGTTATAAGCCTGAAATTCAATAATCTGAATCTGAATCTGATGAAGATTAATAATTAATTTCTAAAAATATTTATAAAAAATTAATTATTAAAAACCACACCCAATCTAAGATTGGTGGGAATTAGTATTTATTATATCGGATAGATAATGATAAATTTCTCAATGATATTTTATTTTTTTGTTCGACGATATAATCTTCTCTTGACGTCACTTTCGATAGTGATTGTAATGCTGATAATAACTCAAATTCAATTAAAAATGATATTTTCTTTTTACCTAATTCTATACCTAAAGATACGTCAAATGGGTTTATTCGTAGAAATTGATTTTCTATACGTAGATTAAATTTTTGTTTATCACAATCTTTATTTTTTTCTTCTAATGTAAATGATAATAATCGTCGATATCTTATAAATAACAATATATTTATAAAGAAGCTATTAGCATAATCTAGGTTATTATGTAGATAAGATATTCCGAATACCCCTCCAACTTTACCTATTAACATACTTAATACATCAAAGTTTTTACTTTGTCCAGAGATATAATCAAAACAATCTTTTTCACTATCATATTCATCTAATAACCCCTTTAAATAATCTTTTTTAACATCATCATCTTCTATATTATTATCATATAGTTTATCATTTAATTTTATCTCATTAAATTCATTAAGATATACTTTTAAGTTCTTCAGATATTCGTCTTTTATCAACCTACTTTCTATTTTAGAACTAGCTCCAAGTACTAAAAAAAACTTCTTATATATGTTTTTATTATAAAAAATATCTAAGTTTAAATTATAATCAGTAAAAAAATAACCTATACCGTATTTCTTTATATTCTTTACAATATCTTTAAAATGTAAATTTGTTCTAGAAAAAATGAAATTAGATATTATATTAACAATAGGTATATTATTCAAATATTTGTTATATTTATCATGTCTGGAATATGTTAAATTATTCATTAAATCACTATATCCACCTCCAATCTTTAGTACTATAAAATTGTTAATATTTTTAAAATCTTTATAATTATCATCATCGATAACTTTCTCATTAATAACATTACATTCAATATTTATAAATATAAAAATGAAAAAAAATAAAACTTTTAAATTAATGAACATCTGAATATAACACTCTATAAATACTTGTTAACATATTTTTAATTTAAAAAACAATTAAAACAAATAAATAAGAATATTAATAATTTACAAGATAATTTAATGTTTATAAATAATTATTTTAAATCAAGTTTTACTGGAGTTTTAACTATTTTTAGACCGCTTAAAGACTTTATTTTTAAAATATAATTAAAACCGTCAACATTACCTTCATCATTTATAGTTTTGATATCTTTTTCAAGATTTTGTTTTATTAAATAAATATTTTCATCGAATGATAAGGTATTATTCAATGTATCTTTTTGTAAACAAAATAATTTTTCTTCTACTTTATTATTACTTACAGAAACATTTGCAGAATAAAATATAACATAATAATCTTTTGCAATACATATAATTCTTAAACCTTCTAAAATCTTATCATCACATTCAAGTTTAAACTCTGTATCTACGTTTTTTAATTTATTATCATTATCAACTATATTCTTAGAAATTGTTACAGATATATCTTCTTTTTTAGTATCAACATTTTCTTTAAGCAACATGTAATAAAATTGCTTATTCTTATCTTTAATATTCATTGGTTCTACTTTATCTAAAGTAATATATGCTTCTAAAGGCTCTTTTTCTAATTCAATTGGTTCATTACCACAACAGCCACTAAAAATATTAATATTATATAAAAAAATAAATATAAATATATATAGAAAAGAAAAAGAATTAAAAAAATACATAGAACGAATGTGACTCCTCTGGGGCTCGAACCCAGGACACCTTCCTTAAAAGGGAAGTGCTCTACCAGCTGAGCTAAGAAGTCTTATGTGGTTATGATAGGAATCGAACCTATATCAAGAGTTTAGGAAACTCCTATTCTATCCATTGAACTACAAAACCTTATTAAGTAATGTGTTAATGGACCTCCTACCGTTTATACATATATATTCTAATATTATTTTAATAAAATACCAAAACATTTTTTATTATTTATATCTTTTGTATAAAAACCTTCGATTAATAAAGAAATTCCATCAAAGTCATTATTAATTTTATAAGACTTATTTAGCATCTTTAATATATTAACAACATCATCAACACTTTTAACATGTATGTCTTTTATCTTAGTTATTACAAAATTAGAATTACAATTCCATTTATCTTTTTCAACAATATCAGATATCAAAACACCTCCGTTAAAATTCTTACTCCTATTATATGAATCTACTAATACTTTATCTATATTATTTATAGTAGCACCATTAAACTTTATTCCATTATTAATATATTCATATTTTACAGCACCACAAATACCATCTTTTAAAGTTAAAATTATCTCCTTACCTTCTCTGTTGACTTTTAATTTAATCTCATCACTATTATAATAAGTAAACATACGATCAAATTCTTTTATATTATCAACAGTATTACCATTTATCTCAACAATAATATCATTAACTTTTAAACCACATTGTTCTAATCTCTGACTTACAGTCTCAACAACACATCCTTTATCTAACTTCAACCTCTTTAAGGCTTTTATCCTTTCATCAACAGATACTAATCCAAATATATTATAATCATGGACATAATATTTTTTAGAGATAAACTCATTGATAGCTTTGTAAATATAGTTATAAGGTAATATAGAATTATAACCACTAATGCTATTATTAACATACTTACCTCCATATACACGCATACCAATTAAATATCCATCAATATTGATTAAAAGAGATGTTTTTATATCACTTCTTATATCTGAATACGAATTAAATGTTTTTGTATTAACAATATCACCACCTTTTTTATTATTCTTTTTATTATTTTTTTTATTATTATTAGATGTATTACTAAATTCTACTTCAGTATATCCATCACATTTATATTCACCTTTTCTAATATTTTGAACATATTTAAACTTCTTAGATTTATCATATTCTGTAAATCTAATAAAATTATCAGTTTTAATATCTGCTTTTAATAAGATAATATTTAGATAATCATCATAACCAACTATAGTAGCAGGTATCTCTTTAGTTATATCATTAGGGTCAACAACAGATATATTCTTACAATTATTTATTAAACTATAATCTGCGACTATATATCCATCATTACTCACGAAGAAACCCTGACATCTGACATTATCATATTTAGTTATTTTCTTTATAGAAACGTCATTTTTTGACTCTTCTTTTTTATTTTTATCTTTTTTATTTTTCTTATTTTTAGACTTATTATCAGCTTTATTTTCGTTAGGAATATCTATATTTTCTTTACTCCTACATATTAAATTAACTATCGAATCTTCATTTTTTTGATAATTAACAGCTTTTAAATTGTCTAAAAAACCACTAGCTAACTCAGGATAATTCTCTATCATTCTTTTTAAAGAATAAACATGTTGATTATTATTGATATCTGTATTAACACCAGTATTCGTATCTTTTTTAATAACAGGCGCACTACTATTTTCCTGCACTTGTTTTTTATCTTTTATTTTCTTATTATCTACAGATTTATTTTTCTTCTTACAAAATATAGAACATGATGAATAACCGCATATCAATAAATCTAAAAGATACTTTTTCATATCTATAGTATATTATTAAATATACAATAAAAAAAATCTATAGCTCAAAAAATGATGATTCTCTTATAGCACTTTCATCAGAATCAGATCCATGTATAGAATTAGAACCTTTTGAAATACCGTATTTTCTTCGTATAGTTCCATATTTTGCCTCTAAAGGATTAGTAGCTCCTATCAACTCTCTAAAATCTAAAACAGCATTCTCCTTTTCTATAGTAAAAGCTATTATAGGTCCAGATGTCATATACTCACATAACTCATTATAAAATCCAAATTGTGATAATGATGAATAAAACTCTTGAGCTTGTTGTAATGTAATATGCATCTTCCTCATTTTTTTTATTATAAAACCATTACTTTCAATATCATCTAAAATCCTACCAGCTAATTTTCTTTCTATTGCATCTGGCTTAATCATCGAAAACGTATAATTCAATGCCATATATAAATATTGGCTAATACTTTAAATGAAAAAAATAAAATAAGATTAATAAATTTAGAATTGATTTTTTAATAATGATAAAATTAAATAGTAAACCAGTATTTGCCAGAATTACTACCAGAACCATTATAACATTTAGTACAATTTTTTATTTTTAATTCAGTATCAATAAATTTTCCAGCTTTTTGATTATAAATTATATAATATAAGTTATCATTAATACATTTTATAAATTTTTGATTATCACCTTCCTTTTTAATTATATCAAATGTTTTTTTACTAAAACGAAGACAATAATATGTCTCTTTTGTTTCATTATTATCTATCTTATCAATAAAAAAATCAGTAAATGGTGGATTATTTCTTTTATTTAATACTTCAAAACTATCGTTAAAAAATTTACTAAAAAAAGAATGGTCTTTTTTAGATAATTTATCATCTACCATAACTCTATCATTAATATTAAAACATTCATTTATATAAGATGGACTAATTATAAATAACTTTAACTCATTTTTTTCATCAAAAATAAAATAATCTGTGTTATATTTTAATACACTATTATACTCATCTTTAAAATAATCTTTAAGAATATTATTTTTATTTATATCAAATTCAACAACAAAATAATAAAAAATACAATCACATACAAAATTTACAACTTTAAAATTACGAATATTATCTTTTGTTATTTTTAATTTAGATAATTTAGCTATAATTTCCTCTGTTTTCTTCTTATAAATTTCCTTATTTTCTAGAGCATAAAATGAAAAATCATATTCTATATCAGAATCTGACGAAAATAAAAACTCACCATATTTATTATCTGTTAAAAATTTATAAAATTTTATAATATCTCTTAATTCTTTATCTTTTGTTTCAAATAATTCTTTTATTTTACCAATATTTTCTTTTTTTAAAGAATTTAACTCATTTTTAAAGTTTTTTAAAAAATTATTTTCATCAAATATAAATTTTTTAAAATATTCTTCTAATTTATTTACTTTTTCAATTAATTCAGTTTTTTCCTTTTCAAATTCCTTATCAATAGGTGGATTTTCAGGATTTTCTTTTAAATTAGCTTTATTTTTTAATTTATTATTTATATTTGTTAAAATTTTATTTAAATTATTTTCAATTTCTGTTAATTCCTCATCTTTAGTCTTTGAATCAATAAAATTATCATCAATTATTATTTTTTCTTTACATTTATCTTTTAATTTATTATTTTCTTCATTGATTTTCTTTAATAATTTTTTTAATGTATTTTTTTTATTTTTTAAATTATTATTTTCCTGTGTTTCAGTCGTTTCAGTCATTTCTTTTTTATTATTTTCATCATCTTCCACACTTATATCTTTACAACAACCACAATATATATTGCTATTAATTCCAGTAAATATTGAACTACTTAATATTATATTTTTGTTCTTTTTAATAAACTCTAACATATAATATTTTGTATATATATAATTTTTATAAAAAAAAATATTTGAAGTTTTTCAAAAATTATTAATTAATTTTAAAAAAAACTTTCTAATATTGCTTTCAATATAATTTAAAATTCTAACAATTAATTTTCTCTCTATTACATCTAATTTAATCATCTAAAACGTATAATTCAATGCCATATATATTTACTATCTAAAACATTTAACCATAAAAACCAAACGTTATGTTTTATCATCGTTACTTTCTGAATAAAGTAACACAAAGACCAGAATTACATTGGTAACTCAAAAAGTAGGTCAATGGTGTTTACTGTATTATAACCTGCGAAGTCTTTCATATTAATAATTTCTTTTAACGTATATTTTATAGGTTCTTTATTCATTTGAAAATGCCAATATTTATCTTCTATATCATCTTTTCTAAAACAACCAAAATCACCTCCTGTAGAATTTGATCCACAATGTATAATAATAGACTTTAGTTTATATTTCAACTTACCTTTTAGATGTGAATTCTTTTTAAAAAAATCAGAACAGTCGAATATAGTTTCAAGATCTAAGTTGTCTGTAATTTTTATCTCTTCAAATAGATTTGTATCATAAACCATTTTTTCATCAAAACCTTTTGAAATTCTAAAATACAATATATTATTTATTGAACATAACCTAGCTTTTTTATCTGAATCAAACATGGCGTCTTTTTTAACATACTCAATAATCATTGATTTTAAGTCTCTACTTTCTAATGCTGATAAATTTAAACAGTAATGTAAATCAGTTATGTTTAAATCTTTATCTCCAAAACTAAAAATAATTTTTGCAAATTTTGAGAAAATATCATCTAAAAGATTATGATTGAATTTCTCTTCGATTATCTTATTTAACTCATCTTTAGAGAAAAAATAATTTAATATTAATTTTACATATTTTTTATGAAGATCTGCATTTGAAATTATAATCTTATTATCATCAAAATTATTAAATATCTTTTTCAAAAAATCAAATAAATTTATACTAAAAAAATTATAAAAATCATCAATAGGAGGCCTATATTCATCATTTAAAGATGTAGAAACTCTTTTTAAATAATAATCTAAGTTATCTAATAAATTATCTTTCTTTAAAAATTTTCTAAACTGTTCTAAACCATAAAGTGCATTTAATACAGAACACATAGAACAAGTAGTACCAGTCCATTGAATATAACCAGGTATCTTTTTTGTGTTTTTTTTATAGTTAAAAGTATAGTTTTCTATCCAATTATGATCTTCTTCATATAATTTCCTATTTTTTTCTTTGTTTATATCGAACTTATCTTTATAATAATTCTTTACTTCTTCTAATTTTTTAGGAGTTAATTCTTTTAAATCAATAAATTCTAATTCATAATTTGTTTCTTCATCTTCTTCATCATTAACTTTATTATTATCTTCATCTTTCTTGTTTTTATTATTATTGTCTATATTAAGTATATTGACTTTTTTTTCATAATTGCAACATCTGGTGTAATTCAAATTTTGAAATAAAATAAAATTAAATAAAAATAAATAAAATTGATAAATATTCATACTAAGTATATGTTAAAATATTTGTTTATATTACTAAGATATTCTTTCATATAATAGTAAATAAGGTGTTCCTTCATGTATGTCTTTATTTTCACATTTAGAAACATTAGAATCATTAAATTTATACCAAACATTTTCTGCAGTATTTTTACAAAAAGCAATATAATGACCATATGCACCAGAATTACCCAAATGAGTACAAACACCTATAAGTCTATATCTAATTTTTTGTTTATAATCATAATCTACAAATTTTGTAATATCTATTTCTTCATTAAACTCAATCGAAGATGGTTGATATTTCTTATTTTTACCATAATCTAAATTAATTAATAATTTAGCTGGAGGTTCAAATATTTTACACTCTGTTTCAGCTTCTTGTAATTTTTTACAATGATTACATAAATATTTATTATCACCTTTTAATATAATAGGACTTGCATTATCTTGAAATCCATCTAATAGATTAAATTTCTTTTTATCATATTTATACATTCCAAATGATATAAATTCAAACTTTTGAAAATTATATAACGTTTTTTTACATACTGAACAAGTAGTTGTATTTTTATAAGTACCATAAAACAACACAGAGATCTTTGAAAAATTATTTACATTATATTGATTATTAAAATAATTATAAGCATCATAAATATTATATTGATTAGGTGTATAATTAAAATGTATATTTTTATTTCCAGAATAATTTAATTCTTCATGCATAGTTTGTAATAAATATAATATTAAATCCTTAGAATCATTTGCTTCAAAATTTTTAAATTGAGGATTATAATCACCAAGACATTTTTTAAATTCATTAGGAGAAAATGAATTATTAGTATCATTAGTATTTATTACACCACATAATACATCATAAAAAGCTTTTGATATATTTCCTTTTGAAACAGCACTTTCATTTCTTTCTAATAAGGTTTGTTCATCTTTTGGATATTCATCTTTAAAATAATTTGTTAATTCATTTACATGAAGTAAGCATTGAAGAGTTGCATTCATATAACAAGTAGAACCTATATTATTTAACCCTTTTTTAGAAAATATATAATTTCCTGGATAAAAAATATTATTTTGTTCAGTTTCATTTTTTTTTCTTATTAGAATATTCTGAGTTATTTATATTATCATTTTTTATAATATGCTCGTTATCTTTTTTAGAATTATTATTTTCTTCTTCTGAAATATTTGTACTTTCTTTTAAAATACTATTATTATTTTCTTTTAAAATGCTATTATTACTTTCTTTTAAAATACTATTATCATTTTCTTCAAAAATTTTACTATTACTTTCTGTTGAAATACTATTATTACTTTTATCAGTATAATAACCACAATAAATAGTATAATTACAATACTTTACACACACAAATAACAAAACAACAAATGAACGCATATTGCTTTTATGATACTAAAATTTTTTAATATATTGAAATTTAGAAATTAAATATTTTTATATTTTTCATCAAAATAAATTATATATTTATACAATAAAAAATTTTAATTTATTCATTTTTTTTTAGAAAAGGATTTTTCATAATTTCATTTTTTACATTATTTTCTGCTTCTTCTGAAGAAGAAATTTTATATTCTCCTTTTCCAAAATTAGAATATCCATACTTATTATTTAAAGTATAAAAATAATATGAGAACTTTGGAAAACTATTGTCTACAATAAAATAATGTTTTGCTTTTTCAGCCTTGTTTTTTAATGTAGTATTATTGTTAGTGTTAAAATCATACAGCCTAAATACATAATTATTTATAACATCATAGCAATAATATTTATCACAACTTTTAAACGTAATAAATTTTCCATCTTCAAAAATATTTTTTAATACACAACTGTTATTATCATTTATATTTTGTAAAAAACCCTCAATGTCTTCAAAACTAAAAACAGAATTAACTTTTTCACCTTTAGAGTTTTTATGAAATTTATCATGAAATATAATTTTAGTTTTCTTTATATTTTCAACAGTAAATTCTCCTGTAAAATCACTTACACTACAAGCAAATGGAATTGAATTTTTAGAAGAATAAAGAAACAATCTATTACCTTTTAATTCAACAGTTAAATGTTCTATTCCATCAAAATTTTCAATTTTATTTTCTGTAATAATAGGTTCTACTTTATGTTTACCTCCATCTACTGCTTTATGTTCTGCTTCTTTAGGTACATCTACTTCTTTAAGTTCTTCTTTAGGATTTACTTTAGGTTCATCCACTTTAGGATCTACTTTAGGTTCACCTCCATCTTTAGGTCCTGCTTTAGGATCATCTCCATCTTTAGGTTCATCATCTTTAGGTTCTGGATTTTTTATTTTTTCTATATTTCCTTTTATATTTTTTAATAAATTCTCGATATTAATTAAATTATTAATATCAGTCTCATTTTTAATATCTTCATTTTTTATATTTTCAAATTTATTTTTATCTGTTAATCTATTTTGTTGTTCTTCTGTTAATTTTCCATATGAGTCTGAAACTTCTTCAAATAAACTTTTAACAGTTTCTTTCTTATTTTTTAAAACAGTATCATCTTTAGGTTCTTCTTCTTTTTTAGTTTCAGTTTTACTATCTGTATTTGTAGTGTTTTTTTCGTTAGGATTATCATTTTTACTACAATTACCACAATAACCTTTAGATTCTTTACAATATATATTGTTAACCAATACGAAATTACCTACAACTAGGTACTTGCTCTTTTTTATATTTTTCATAACAAAGAATTCTTATTTATAGATAAAAAAAATTTTTAATTTTTTTCAAATTTATATAATAAAATAATTACATTAACCTTATTTAGATAAAATAATAAGTTATAATAATTTTATCACAAATTACATTTTATATTATTTAAAAGCTCAATCATTTCTTCTTTTGATAAATCTACTTTATTTTTAAAATCCATATCTTCAATAGAATTTATAGGTATTAAATGTACGTGCGTATGAGGTACTTCTAAACCAATAACAGATATACCTATTCTATTACATGATACTGTCTTTTTTAATGCATTAGCTATCTTTTTAGAATATATTAATATCTTACTTAAATAATTATCATCCAAATCAAATATATAATCTATTTCTTTTTTAGGTACTACTAATGTATGACCTTTTTGAATTGGATTTATATCTAAAAAAGCTATAAAATCATCATCTTCATCTATAATATATGCCGGAATCTCTTTATTAATAATTTTTGTAAAAATAGAACTCATATATAGTTTTAGATAACTATTTTATAAAAATAAATTAAAAAAATATAATTTAACAACTTAAATATTAATAAGAAATAGACATAACCTTATATTTAATAATACCTTTTGGAGCATTAATCTCAATAACATCATCAACTTTTTTATCCTTTAACTTTTGACCTATCGGTGAAGTTATAGATATTTTATTATCTATTAATGACGATTCCTCTTCAGAAACCAATATATATTCTATCTCTGAATTAGTATCGATATTTTTTATTTTAACTGTTGCAAAAATATCTACATAATCTTTACCTTCAGGGTTATCTTTTTCATCTTTTACAGTAGCTTTTTTAAGTAAGTTAGTGAGATCACTTAATCTTATATTTATTTCCCTAAGTGTTTTTTTAGCTTCAATATATTCTGCATTTTCACTAAGATCACCTAACAATCTAGCATCATTTAACTGTTTTAAAACCTCTGGTCTTCTTTCGTTTAAATCATCTAATTCCTTTAATAATTCAACAAATTTATTTTTCGAAAGTATAACTTCACTCATATTCTTAAATATCTATTTATAAACATTAACAACTATTTACTCTTCATTTGTTCGTTAGTTTGGAAATTTATTTTTCCAATAACATCATATACTTCTTTAAAAGGCATTTCAGATAATGCCTTCAAAATAATATTTATATCATCTAACGAAAATTTTAATACAAAATTATCCTTTTTTATAATTTCTTTCTGCGTATCGGACATATGTATATTTTACTATATATTTATAATATTTTAAATAAAAAAAATTGTAAAACTTTTTTTTTAGATTTTTTTATTTAGATAATAATAAAAGGTCTGTTCGTCTAGGGGTTAGGACATCAGGTTTTCATCCTGGTAACAGGGATTCGATTTCCCTACAGACTACAAAATATAAAAAAGTATTTAACTATACATTTTTTATTTAATTATAGGTCTTTAGCTCAGTTGGTCTAGAGCATCTGCTTTACACGCAGAGGGTCATGGGTTCGAATCCTATAAGGCCTACAAATATTTTTTTTTATAAAAAAAACATAATGTATAAATTAAAATTTAAAAAAAATATTTTAACTAAAACATCTAATATCTTTTACATTAAAACTTATTTAAGTATGTTAAAAATCATATATTAATATTTCTTTATAAATACACAAAATATGCATTATAACAACATTAAAAATTATTGAGAATATTAATTTATTTTATAAATTAAAGAGCCATATTTAACAATGAATATTTAAAACTTATCTATTTAAACTTTTTTTAACACAATATGAATTTTTAAGGAGTGGTTCATGGTGTGCTTCATGCAAAAAATTATTTTTTTAAATTTTTAAAATAGTAACTTTTTTGTAAAAAAGCTACTCAAAAAACTTTTAACCTTTGATGTTTAAAAAATATTTTTTATAAAAAAGAATCTAAAGAGACACTCCTAATTTTTATTATTTTTATTATTATAACATCCACAACATCTTTTATTTTTTACACCTTTTTTAGAATCTTCTATATCTTCTTCTTTAATTTTATCATTATTTTCATTATCATCTTTATGCTCTCTATCTTCTTCATTATGTTTATCTTTATTTTTATCTTCTTCATGTTCTTCTTTTGGTTCATCTTTTTTATAACAACTATCAACAAGTTTTATATTTATTGTAATATTATTTTTTTCTATAGCATCTTCATTATTTTGTATTGAAATTAAATTATTTTCAGATTCTTCTAAATATATTTCTTTAAATTTATCATTTTTTATTTTTATAAAATCAAATAATTCCTTATATTTTTTTGTTGAATCAAATGATTTATTTTCAGCTTTATTTTTAAAATCATTAAATTCTTTTTTATATTTTTCTTCAATTTTTTCCTCATCAACTAACACATATTCAATCTTAACTACATTTATTTCTTTAAATTTAGTTTTATATAAATTTCGAATATTTATAATTTGTTTATTTATTCCCAATTCAATTAAATTTTTTTTATCTATATTTTTAATAAATTCATCATATTTTTCTATTTTCGACTTAGGCAATTCATCATTAATTCTATTTTTTATTGAATCATTATCTTTATATTTATAATTTTTACATTTATCTTTTGTATTTATTTTATTAATTTCATTAATTATATTATTAGAAATATCCTCTATTTTTTTACTAATTTCATTTAATTTATCCTGATCATCTTTTTTTAATTTAGCTATTTCTGCATCTTGTATTATCTTTTTTTTATTAGCAAATTCAGTTTCCAATTCTGTTAATTTATAATCTTCATCTTTAATATCATCATCTTTTAAATTATTAGAATTTAATTCATCTTTTAATAATTTTTTTATTGAACCACCTTCATCTTTATTTTTATTTAATTTATCATAATATTCAATACATTTCTCTAAAGTATCTAATTTATTGATTTCTTCTATTTGTTTTGTAATAAATTTATCAATTAATCCTTTTTCCTTTTCATTTAATTTTTCATTTACATATTTTAATAAACTATTTTTTAATTTATTTTCATCTTCTTCTTTATATGTTAATTCTTTTAATTTTTCATTATCTTTTTTAGCGTTTAATAAACTTGTTATTGTATCATTTTTATTATATTCTTCTTTTTTATTTTGTAAATCAGATATATATTTTTTAATATCAACTTGACTTATTTTATCAATAACATTTTCTTTTTCATATTTTATTATCTCATCTACAAAAATAGAAGATAAGCTTTTTAACAATTCACTATTATAATCATTTTTAAAATCATCATATTTATAAGCATTAATATATTTGTCATCTATAAATTTATCTTTTAAAAATTTTTTAAAATCTTTTAAAATAATATTTAAATCATCTTCTTTTTTATTTTCAACAAAATCTACTTTTAATTCATCTTTATTTTTATTATTTAGATTTTTGCTTTCAATATAATCTTTCTTTAAAGAATCAATTATTTTATTAAAAAGAGAAGAATAATCAACCTTATTTATTGTTTCATCATCTATATCATATTTTTTACCTTTAAAAAAATTTTTAATATTTTCAATTATATTTTGTTTTAAAGAATCAGAACTAACAACACTAGCGTTATAAATATCCGATATATTTAATTCATTTTTACAATAATTGTTTATTATATTTATTAATTTATTTTGTAAATTTTTAATTGATTTTTTAACATAATCTTCTGAAATTAATTTTATTGCTTCTATTTGTTCAGCATTATTTTCATTTAATTCATCAATTTTAAAACTTTTATAATTATTTTGATCTTCAATATTTTTTGTTAATATATATTTCATTTTTTTTGAATATTCATTTGATTTTAAAAAATTTATAATTTCTTTATATATACAATCTTCATAATTTTTTGTATTTTTCACTATTTCATCATACTTGTTATATACATAATCTTTAATAAATTTTTCAATTAACCCTCTATATTTATTTATAATATCATCTATAATTTCTATTATTTTACCTATAAATCCTCCGTATGTATTGATTTTTTTATCAATATACTTTAATATTCTATTCACATAAATAATATTAAAATTTTCTTTTTTATCTGCATCATAATCGTCTATTAATTGAATATATCTAAAAATATTTTCATTCACAAGTTCTAAAGGAATATTATAATTACGATAAAAAATTGATATTGGCTGATAAGCATATCCACTTTTATCTGGACATCCTTCAAAATAAAAAGTTATTATAAAAGAATTCTTTTTTTCTTTTTCTTCTTTTATAGACCATCCATAGCTATATTTATACTTTTCTTTTTTATAGCTATATACACATTCTTTAAATCCAAAATATTTTTTCATAAAAAAACCTTCCATATCTGATCTAAATGTCAATAATTTATTAGCAAATTCATTATCTATTTCATCTTGAGTTATACCATACTCTAATCTTCCTTTTAATTTTTTATTAAAAAGATTTTTAAAAGCTTTTTCCATGTCTTTATTACCAAAACTTTTTAAATCTAAAGTGAATTTAGGAGGATCAACAAATTTTTTATCATGAATTAATATTGTACAAACAACATCATCTTCTTCTATATCACATGAATCAATACTTACTAAACCTTCTTCTATTATATAATGACAAATCCAACTAATAGTTTCACCTATAACTTCGCCCTTTTCGTCTGTAACATCCACAATATACCTTTTTTTAATAAATCCTATATATTTATTCTGTTGTTCTTTACTTAAATTATCTGATTCAAATTTATATTTAAATTTACATTTTCCTGAATCTGATCCAACATCAAAAATTAAAGACCAATATTTATTTTTTTTAAATATTTTTTTAGAAAAAGAATTTTCAATTATATTAATATCATCATCTGATAAGTTTTTGTTTTCATAGTTTTTAAGTTTAGTTTTTATACTTAAAAAAAAATTATCTTCAGAGAATTTAGCTCCAAAAAATTTATATAAAAAACCAATTTTACAATCTACCTTTAATTTTTCTTCTTTACCATTATATTTACAGTTATATTTACAAATATTATCAGAACATATAACTTTATTATAAAATCCTATAAAAAACACTAATTTCGATATACATCTAAATAAAGACATATAAACTATATATTTTATGTATAAGCAAAAGCAAAAGCAAAAACGTTAATAAATTTTTATTTTAAAGTACAAATCTTAATAAGATTTTTTATAAAATATATTTTTAAATATTTGTTCTAATTTATAGCATTAATAAGAATTTATAGAATTTATAAATCTTTGTTTAACTTATTTATTTCATCTATTGTTAATCCACTATATTTTGAAATTATGTTAATATCAATATTATCTTTCAACATATTTTTCGCTATTTCTATCTTTTCTTCTTTTTTACCTTCTTCTTTACCTTTTTTTATTCCTTCTTTTATTCCTTCTTTTATTCCTTCTTTTATTCCTTTTTTTTCTCCTTCTTCTAAACCTTTCTGATGTAAATTGTATTTTATAGCTTCATTATCCATCTCTTTTTCCTCGATAGATTTTATCACTGTTAATGTTTCATCATCATATCTTAACTTAGATAATTTCTTTTTAGCTTCGCTGATACCGGCA
>Ga0256405_10002783_pt1 | contig 38342 bp, 23 predicted proteins | sample RumenRJG_02DNA_FD_189096 | JGI IMG/M metagenome (GOLD analysis project Ga0256405, IMG submission 189096) | Bovine rumen microbial communities from Lethbridge, Alberta, Canada - RJG_02 | ecosystem: Host-associated > Mammals > Digestive system > Stomach > Rumen | place: Canada: Alberta...
TCAATGGTTTTTGTCCTGCCGTTACTTTCTTTTCCGCATAGCTCTCAGGGCATTCAGCACCGCTATAACCATAACGCCCACGTCCGCAAATATTGCCGTCCACATATTCGCAAAACCCACTGCGCCCAGTATCAGACACAACAGCTTGATACAGATGGAAAACCATATATTTTCCTTCACGATCCGCATACAGTGACGGGCGATTCGTATGGCTTTGGCAATCTTCAGCGGATCGTCGTCCATCAATACTACGTCGGCAGCTTCGATGGCAGCGTCCGAGCCGAGCGCACCCATCGCTATGCCGATATCGGCACGCATCAGTACCGGCGCATCGTTAATGCCGTCTCCGACAAACGCCAGCACGCCCGTATCCTCCTGTTCCAACAGCTCTTCTACCTTATTTACCTTATCCTCCGGAAGCATACCGCTGCAGTAACGGTCAACACTCAGCTTTTCGGCAACAAACGCCGCTGTTGCTTCATTGTCGCCGGTCAGCATTACCGTCTGACGCACTCCTGTCTTCTTCAGCTCTGCAATCGCCTGGGCGGAAGTGGGCTTCACAACGTCTGACACTTCAATATGACCCAGATACAACCCATTTTTGGCAATATGAATGACTGTTCCGGTATGACGGTGCGAACACTTCTGTACCGCAATCCCTTTTGACAGCATCATCTTTTCGTTACCGGCGCATACCTCATCGCCGTTGACCACAGCCGTTATTCCATACCCTGCTTTTTCCTGAATATTTCTGATTTCACAGCCGTCGGCCTCATTCGGATAAGCTTCCCTGAGCGATACGGCAATGGGGTGAGCGGAATAGCGCTCGACATGAGCCGCTAAATGCAGCAGTGTATTTTCGTCCGCCTGATCGGGGTGTATCGCCGTTACCTCAAAAACGCCCTTGGTCAGCGTACCTGTTTTATCAAATGCTGCGGTCTTGGTCTTCGCCAGCGCTTCCAGACTGTTAGAGCCCTTCAGCAGTACGCCGTCACGGGCTGCTCCTCCGATTCCGGCAAAAAAGGTCAGCGGTATGCTGATGACCAGCGCACATGGGCAACTGATAACCAAAAACGTCAGCGCACGGTAAATCCATACGCTCCAGTCTGCTCCAAAGCCTACCATCATTGTAAACAGCGGCGGCAATACAGCCAGCAGTACTGCACCGATGACCACAACAGGCGTATAGATACGGGCGAATTTTGAAATGAAATTTTCCGACACGGATTTTCTCGAACCGGCATTTTCCACCATATCCAGAATCTTTGATACCGTCGAATCACCGAATTCCTTTGTCGTGCGGATTTTCAGCAAACCGCTGAGATTGATACAGCCGCTGATCACTTCGTCGCCTGCCATAACGTCTTTGGGAACACTTTCGCCTGTCAGCGCACCGGTGTTCAGGGTGGATTCCCCTTCCACGATCACACCGTCAATCGGTATTTTCTCACCGGGCTTAACGACAATCACAGAGCCTGTTTCCACTTCGTCGGGATCAACCTGCTGCAGCCCTTCTTCTGTTTCAATATTGGCAAAGTCCGGACGAATGTCCATCAGCTCGCTGATATTCCTGCGGCTTTTGCCCACAGCATAGCTCTGGAACCATTCGCCGATCTGATAGAACAGCATAACCGCTACCGCTTCGGTATAGTCTCCTTCGCCCAACACAGCCAGTACAATGGCGCCGATGGTAGCCACCGCCATCAGGAAACATTCGTCAAACGGCTGCAGATTCTTCACGCCCTTTGCCGCTTTGATCAATATGTCATACCCGATCACCAGATAGGGTACCATAAACAGCAGCAGCCGCCAGACGCCCCCTACGGGCAAAAACCAGAACACCGCCATGAGCACCGCCGCTGTGATAATCCTGATCAGGTTCTTTTTCTGTTTCTTCGTCATAACCTCACCTGTCCTTTTACAGCAATGGCACACTCCCTTTTGGTACAGTGCGCCCTTGTCCGAGACATCAGCTTATTTCATTCTGAATGCCGGTTAAGCCCGCACCCCCGCAGCAGGCTGCGAAAGGTCTTTCGGGAGATGATCCGCCGGCACGGCAATTCCTCTTCTGCATGGCAAAGTCCGCCTTCAGCACAGACGTTTTGCGCCGGATGAACCCGTTCCCCCGGCATTTTCTTTGGTCTGCCGTTTCGGACACAAGCCTGCTTAATAATAGATTTCGCAGTCACTTTCTACCTTGCGGCAGCTTTTCAGCACCTTTTCCATCACTGCTTTCGGGTCTGCCCCTTCTTCAAACTCCACTGTCATTTTCAGCATCATAAAATTGACCGCAGCGTCTTTGACGCCTTCTGTCTTTTTGGCGGCAGCTTCCATCTTATTGGCGCAGTTGGCGCAATCCACTTCGATTTTATATGTTTTTTTCATCATTATCCGTCCCTTCCTGATTTAACTCGGAGCAAAGCCCGATGTAAGCTCGCTTAACATCGGTGATTGGTTATAATTAAACAATCGTTTAATCGTTAAATCTATTTTACTCTCTGTTCTCTCATTTGTCAATAAGAAGATCCGATTTTTTTAAAAATAAGCGAAGCATCTCCGCCAATATCTATCAAAAAATGCAGATCGAACCATTTTCGCATCGTCAGCCGCACCTTTCCCTGAGCGAAACAAATCATCTCAGCAGATCGGCTTCAGCGTTCCGATCAAGAAAATGCAGTAAAAATTCTTCTGCAAGACTTCCCGGGCGGATTGCTTTTCTTGCCTGATCAAAGGTAAACCACTCTGCCTTGTCCACTTCTTCCGTATTCAGCCCCTCAAGTCCCTCGCTGCCGGCAACACAACTGAAATTCAGCATCAGCGTATTGGAACGCTGAAAATAACCGCTTTTATTAAAGCGGCACTCTGTCACACTCAGTCCTGTTTCTTCCTTTACTTCCCGCACCACTGCCTGCTCCGCCGCTTCTCCGAGATTGACGTACCCTGCCACTAAAATATTCGTATCCCGTCCGTATTGCTGTATCAGCAGTATTTTGTTTCTCTCTGGATTCAGCGTAATCATGCTGACGGCGGTGGAAAAAATCGGAAACCGATAGCAGCCGCATCTGCTGCAGTAAGGAATCAGCCCTTCATTCTTCAGAAATCTGTCTTCAAGCGGCGTACCGCATTCATAGCAATAGCGCATCTGTTTTCTTCCTCCTGTCAAACCTGTTATGATATAACCAATCACCGATGTCCCCCGGGTCTCGCCTGCCGGCTCGGTCGGTGCTTCTGCTTCGCAGAGGTGTCCACTGGACACCCGCACCCTCTTAGGCGGCGGGGGACATTCGGACTTTCAGTGGGGTTATAATCCCCCACTGAAACCCCGAGGAGCTAAAGCTCCTGCGGTGAGGTTGCCTCGTCGCAGCCGATGTTAAGCGAGCTTACATCGGGCTTTGCTCCGAGTTAAAAAAGAAGTCAAGATGAAAAGCTTCGCCGAACTTTTCACTTGTATGATTCAGAATTTTAGTGTAAGCTTCTTCAAACGTCCTGTGGAGTCACGCACGTGGAGTCACGCACCCGAATGCCTGCGGAACTGAGGTTGCAAATCTGTATTAAGTGACAGCGGACTCGCCCTGTGCGGTCACGCACGTGGAGTCACGCACCCGAATGCCTGCGGAACTGAGGTTGCAAATCTGTATTAAGTGACAGCGGACTCGTCCTGTGCGGTCACGCACGTGGAGTCACGCACCCGAATGCCTGCGGAACCGAGGTTGCAAATCTGTATTAAGTGACAGCGGACTCGTCCTGTGCGGTCACGCACGTGGAGTCACGCACCCGAATGCCTGCGGAACTGAGGTTGCAAATCTGTATTAAGTGACAGCGGACTCGTCCTGTGCGGTCACGCACGTGGAGTCACGCACCCGAATGCCTGCGGAACCGAGGTTGCAAATCTGTATTAAGTGACAGCGGACTCGTCCTGTGCGGTCACGCACAGAGTAGGCACGGTAAAGGCGGTGCGTAAACTGAATTATATTTTGGCAGTTTATTGTAAATTCCTCAAACAACGTTTTCGGGGGTGTCGGGGGGAGCTTTTTCGCAAAAGTCCCCCCCGATTCTCTGCCCGCAGGCAGCGAAATGCTCTTCTAAACTAATAACGGCTGCAATCGGACAATAGTCACGACGACAGCCTGTTCAGTCCCTGATTATTCTATGTTCCTCACGCCTCGGCGATAACCTCTACCTCGCAGAGAACATTTTTCGGCAGTGTTTTTACAGCAACACAGGAACGTGCGGGCTTGCCTGTAAAATACTGTCCGTAAATAGCATTAAATGCCGCAAAATCATTCATGTCTGCCAAGAAGCATACGGTCTTAACAGCCTTTTCCAAAGAGCTTCCTGCTGCTTCCAACAGATTTTTCAGATTCTTCATCACCTGTTCGGTCTGTCCTTCAATTGTCGTTTCCTCTACGTTGCCCGTAGCAGGATTGATTGCAATCTGTCCGGAAGTGAACACCAGTCCGCCTGTCTTGATTGCCTGTGAATAGGGTCCGATTGCATCGGGTGCGTTTTTGGTATAAATAACTTCTGCCATAAAGATATACTCCTCTCTGTTGATATCATTCTGTTATACTATATTGTTAGTCCGCACAGCGCCGTACCATTCGGACGATCCGCCCGAAACATACCTGCACTTTGCAGAAATCCTCACCGATTGTATACATTTGCTCAGCCTACAATCTTGTAACCGTGGCAGGCAAGTCCGTTCCTGATCTTCCGGAAATGTTTTAACTCGGAGCAAAGCCCGATGTAAGCTCGCTTAACATCGGCTGCGACGAGGCAACCTCACCGCAGGAGCTTTAGCTCCTCGGGGTTTCAGTGGGGGATTATAACCCCCACTGAAAGTCCGAATGGCACCCGCCTCCTAAAAGGCGGGGGACATCGGTGATTGGTTATAATGTCCTGCTTTCCGGTGAATCGTCCGCAGAAACCGCCAAAGATAATTGTGACGCTCATCCTACAATCTTGTAACCGTGGCGTCCCAGCTCGTCCTTGATCTTCTGAATATGTTCATGATTTCTTGTTTCCATGGAAAGACGCAGGTAACAGGAATTGATGTCCGTGTTAAGGTCTGCTCTGTCGTGACTGACGGCTACTACATTGGCGCCCAGCTTGGAAATGATCTTGGCAACTGCCTGCAGCTCACCCGGCTTGTCTGTCAGCGCTATGGTGAATTCAGCCAGTCTGCCTGTCTTCTGCAAGCCTCTGTCAATGACTCTCGACAGAATAGTCACGTCTATATTACCGCCGGAAACCAGACAGCAAACCTTCTTGCCCTTGATCGGGAACTTGCCGAACAGTGCAGCCGCTACGGATACAGCGCCGGCGCCCTCGGAAATCAGCTTCTGTTTTTCCATCAGCGTTAAAATGGCTGTGGCGGTTTCGTCGTCGGTGACGGTCATGATTTCGTCAACATACTTGCTGCACATTTCAAAAGTCAGTTCACCGGGCGTTTTAACGGCAATACCGTCGGCAAAGGTGTTCACGCCGCTGAGTGTTTCGATCTGATGATGCGCCATGGAAAGATACATGGAAGGTGCGCCTGCCGACTGCACGCCATATACCTTGACGTTGGGGTTCAGCGCCTTGATGGCATAAGCAACGCCGCTGATCAGTCCGCCGCCGCCGATAGGCACGATAACCGCATCAACGTCGGGCAGTTGATCCAGAATCTCCAGACCGATGGTACCCTGACCGGCAATGACCATTTCGTCATCAAACGGGTGTACAAAGGTAGCGCCGGTTTCCTTTTGCAGTTCGACAGCCTTGTCATGAGCGTCATCATAGGTTCCCTCTACCAGACACACCTCTGCGCCGTAGCTTTTGGTCGCCTCTACCTTTGAAATAGGCGCACCGTTGGGCATACAGATAATGGACTTGATGCCGTAGCGCTGTGCGGCACGGGCAACGCCCTGTGCGTGGTTGCCGGCAGAACAGGCAATTACGCCCTTGGCTCTTTCTTCATCAGAAAGCTGAGAAATCTTGTAAAAAGCGCCTCTTGCCTTGAAAGCGCCTGTTACCTGCAGGTTTTCTGTCTTCAGGTACAGCTCAAAGTCATCGGACAAATTTGTGGCATGAATCATGTCGGTGGGTCTGACGGCATCCTTCAGTACATAAGAAGCATGATAGATCTTATCCAGTGTCAGCATTTTATAATCCCCTTTTTTCTCACGGAATCCGTTTTCCTGTTAATAGAATATTGATACCTATATAAAATACTGCTTTTTGCGGCAAAAGTCAAGATTTTCTCTCTGAAAACCTGCGGAAGCACACCGGTCTTTCTTTTCCTTTATCGACAAAAAGTTCACTTTGTCGCTTTTCAATAGAAGTTTTTTTCAATGGCAGTAAAATTATGCCATTCTATCTATTGACTAATTATTACAAAATGGTAAAATATTTGTAGACAGTTTGTAAATATTTAGTGCTTTCCACAAACATTATCAAGGAGGTTAAACCCAATGCACAAATCAATCAAGCGCAAAACAACCCGATGGGGCGCTGCCGTTCTGTCCGCTGCGGTCATCGCTTCGTCCGTCGCAACAGGCGCTGCGCTTACGCCGGCAGCCGCAGACAACACCGAAGGCATGATTCCTTCGAGAGTGTACGGCGTCAAGATCGTGGACACCGACGACTATATCAATGCCGTGCGCCATACGATTAAATCCACGGCAGCGGTACGGGCTGCAGAGGACGCTGTCAAACGAACGGATTCCCGTGTTGATCTGAGCGAAAGTGAATATTTTCCCGCAATCGGCAGTCAGGGCGGTATCGGCTCGTGCTGTGCATGGTCAAACGTATACTATCAGTTCACCTACGAAATGAACAAGGCACTGGGAAAGAAAACAACGCCTCAGAATACCTTCCAGCCGCTGTTTATCTATAACCTGATTGTGGGCGGCAACAACAGAGGCTCCCAGCCGTGGGATATCTATGAGCTGCTCGGCAACAACGGCTGCCCGACCTATGCCACCGTTTCCAACACAACTGACTATAAAACGTGGAACCCGGATTATACCACGTGGAGAGAAGCCAACCAATACCGTATCAGCAACTATATGTATTATGCTGACGTAGGCTATAAAGAGTCCCGCATCACTTCCGTAGACGATTCTGACATTGCCGCTATCAAAGCAACGCTCCGCAACGGAGACATTATCTCCTTCATGGGCTATATCTGGTCCTATAAGACCAAAACCCTCAAGGCATACGCCGGCAACCCCGCATATAACAAAGGTGTTGTGGGAGAAAGTGTTATCTACAAGCAGGTCGGCTATGAAGGCTGTCACGAGATGACGATTGTCGGCTATGACGATAATATCTGGACGGACATCAACGACAACGGAGCCGTTGACGACGGAGAAATGGGTGCCTTCAAAATGGCAAACTCCCACGGAACCGATTATGCCAACAAGGGCTTTTGCTGGATGGCGTACGATTGTCTTAATCAGGAATCTGCGGTCAAGGGCATCGGATATGAAAAAGGAAGAACGCCTGCGATGAGAACCTTCGTCAAGCTCAACGTTGACAAGGATTTCAAGTCTTCCAATATCTATCTGAAGTATACGCTCAACACCAACAACCGTACCGACAGTTATCTGTCCATTACCGCCACCAGAAAGAAGGACGGCGTAAAATTCACCAAAACAACCGCCCCCTATTTCCAGATTACACAGCAGGGCGCTCAGGCGCTGTCTTATGACGGTACAACCAACGCCAACGACGGCACCATGATCGTTGACCTGGACAACGTAATTGCCGGACTGGATTCCAACAACTTCAACGATTACAACTGGAGCGTCAGCTTTACGGACAACGGCAAAGACACTGCTGCGCTGACGGTAAAGGACGCCGTTATTATCGACGAAACAGGCGGCAGAAGCTATGCGCTGAACACCTCTTTCCCCTTCACCGTCAACAGCACTACCAAAACCGTTGCGCTCAAAAACTACTTCCAGTTTTCCAAGCTCACGCTGACTGCCCCTGAAAACACTTACGTCGACAGCGAGGTCAGGTTCGTTGCCAAGGCGGAAAACGAATCCAGAGGCAGCAGCCCCATCAAATATAACCTTGTCATTACCCGTGACGGCAAGGTTGTCGCCAACAAGTACACCAAAGGTATCGCTATTGATACCGTCAACAAGACCAACACCATCAAAGTTGCCTGGACGCCCACCAAGGCAGGCGATTATACCGCTACGCTGACAGCTACCGACGCTACCGGCATACTGATCTCCAGAACAACTAACTTCAAGGTGTATAACAAGCAGCTTGCTCTGCGTTCTATCGACATCAGCACCGACAGAAACGTTCCCCGCTATGAAAAGGTTGTCATCAAGCCCCATGTTACCGGCGGTACAGGCAAATATACCTATTCCTACTACTATCAGAAGGGCAGCAAGACCTACGCCATTCTTGAAAACACACAAAAGACCTCCGTTACCAGACAGTTCGGCAACACCGGCGCCTACAAGCTCATTGTCAAGGTAAAGGATTCCTCCGGCAAGGCTGTTGACTATTCACGCTATATCGTCGTGCAAGCGCCGGAAATCAGCCGCATTCACTTCTCTTATGACTACGGTGCGGTAAACAGCGGCATCGCTATTTCCTGCTTTGTCAAAAATATGCCCTCCGTTGTAACGGACGCCGACTACACCTGTTCCGTTACGAACGCTGCCGGCGCCACAGAGGTACTCTCTCCCCGTAACCTTCCTCTCGATCAGGGCAGATATCTCTGGAGCATCAAAGCTAACGGCAAATACACCGTCAAGGTGTCCGTCAAGTATAAAGACAAGCTGCTGGCTGAAAAAACCGTCGCCTACGAAGCAGGCACTCTGAACGAGAACGCTGACAAGTACAAGATCAACGTCAACATCATCTCCTATATCATCAACGAAAAGCCCACCTCTCCCTTCCAGATTCACTACTGGGGCGGCACCACCAGCGGCGTCGGAGACGTTACCTGTACACCCCTCTCTACCACCAAGGTATATAACGTAGGCTTCTGGAGCAGCTCCCAGACCTTCTATCAGTACGTTGCCTATATCCCCAAGGACGCTACCGGCTTCAAGTTCCACATCGGCAACAGATGGTTCCCGGACGGCGTCAGCAACAGCGACGGCAATACCAAAACGCAGAATACGGTCTATGTCTTCAATTACGATTATGACCGCTGCCTGTATAAAATGGAAAACTAATCTGACCCGTATTTCAGCTCCGATTACAAATCGGGGCTGAAATAGCATAACTGCATTCTATTCTCAGGAGGAATCTTATGTCCACATTCAAACGCATCAGACAAACCGCTGCCGGGCTGCTTGCCGCCTTACTGGTCACAGCGTCAGCCCTCACCTCAGTTCCCGCACTGCAAGCCGCTGCGGCAGAAGCTCCGTCCGCTTCAAAGGATGGCGTCATTCCGTCTGCGGAATACTCCCCCGTCATCTATACCACCGACGATTATCTGCTTGCTGTTCAGAAAACCGCAAGAACCAACGAAGAAGTACAGTCTGTCCGGAAGGCGATTGACAACTACGTTCCCGCCGTTGACAACAGCAAGCTCAAGTATTTTCCGAAGATCCGCAATCAGAAGGGCCCCACCTGCATCGTGTGGGGATCCGTTTACTATCAGTTTACCCATCAGGTCAACCGAGCGCTTGACAGAGAAGCCACCGACGCTGCCAACATGAATCCCGTATTTACCTATAATCTTTATAACTACGGCACATGGAGACACCCCGAGGATCTGCTGCATACCGCAGGCTGTGCGCCTCTTTCCTTAGCGCCCGATTACGGTGATCTCGAAACGTGGCACACCGGCTACGACATCTGGCGTGAGGCAGCCAACTACCGCTGCAGCAGCTATATGCAGTTCGCTAAAATCGGCAAGCAGGATTCCAAAATCACCTCTGAAACGGATCCGGATCTGGACGTTCTCAAAGCCTGCCTTCGCAACGGCGAGATCGTTTCCTTCTCTTCCTACTGCGACGCAGACGGCAGACCCTGGTTCCAGACCGTCAAAATCCCGAAAGCCGAAGGCGTTGACGACGAGATTGTCGGACAGCAGATTGCCACCAAGGTCCACATGCAGTCCGGCGGCATGGCTCACATGCTCTGCGTTGTAGGCTATAACGACAATATCTGGGTGGATATCAATAAAAACGGCAAGGTTGACAAAGGCGAAAAGGGCGCTCTGAAAATTGCCAATTCATGGGGTGAGAGCTTTTACAACGACGGCTTTATCTGGCTTGCCTACGACGCTCTGAATGAACAGTCCGTCGTTGAAGGCATGGGCTACGATTCCGACAGAATGATCGGCATCGAATCCAACTTCTATAAGATCAACGTGTCCAAAGCATACGGCGCTTCCGGCATTTTCCTGTACTATACCCTCAATTCCAGCAACAGAGCGGACAACTTTGTAGAGATCAGCGCCAGAAGAAAAACCGACGGCGTCACTTTTACCAAAAAGGTCACTCCCTACAACCATGTAACCCACTATACCAACACCGTTAAGAATTATAACGGCACCACCGGCTTCTCGGACGGCGCAATGGTCGCTGACCTCAACACGGTGATCGAGGACCTTAATTCCGACAACTTCCACGATTACGACTGGCGTATCCGCTTTGCCGATTCAGGCACGGACACCAATCCCTTTACCGTAAAGGAAGCATATATCCTTGATGAAAATACCAACAAGTCCTATCAGCTTGACACCGCTTTTCCCATTCAGTTAAACAGCGCAGAAAAAACCGTTCCTCTCAGAAGCTATTATCACTTTGCAAAGCTCTATGTTCCCGAAACCTCGGCGCTGACAGTAGGCAGCACTCTGAAATTCACCTTCAAAACTGCCAACGAAACCTTCGGCACAGACCCGATCAAATATACCATGACCATCAGCCAGAACGGCAAAGAGATTTTTTCAAAGCTCCACAAGGCAACCAGCGTTGACAAAAATGCCCGCAGCTCTGTCATCAAAGGCACGTGGAAGCCCGAAAAACCCGGCACCTATACCATCACCATTACCGGCAAGGACGCTTCCGGTGTAACCATCAGCCGCAGCGCCGCCTTCAAGGTCTATAACAAAATGCTGGCGGTACGCTCGATTGAGCTGGACAAGGGCAAATACATCAATCAGAATGACAATCTGAAAATGACGCCCCTTGTCACCGGCGGAACAGCCCCCTACACCTATTCCTACTATTACATAAAGGGCGGCAAAACCGTCAAAATCGTGGAAAACACCAAGAACAGCTATAAAACAAAGACCTTCGGCTTGAAAACCGGCAAATATACCCTGCTTGTGAAAGTGAAGGACGCAGCGGGTACGGTGGCGCAGGCTACACAGACGGTTGTTGTAAAACCCACCGTCATTTCAAGAATTTCCTTCTCCTCTAACTACAGCAGCGCCAATACACGAAATCTTGTTACCGCCGAAATCAGCAATCCTGCCGCATACCTTGTCGACCAGAATTATGAGTTCACCTTCACCAAGGACGGTCAGACACAAACGATCAATTCTACCGTTCCCTATAATATTTTCTGGACGCCTCAGTCAAACGGCATCTATCAGGTCACCTGCACCCTGAAATCCGGAGATAAAGTGCTTGCCGTCAGAAGTACCAACTATCAGGTCGGCACCACCGCTCAGCAGGACAACTCCAAAATCCTGATTCACGTCAACGTCATCAACTACGTCTGCAATTCATACAACTCCGCCAACTTTACCATTCATTACTGGGACAGTAACGGCAAATCCGGAGAAGCCAAGTGCGTTTCCAACGGCACCGCTATCAAGAAAAACGTCGGTTTCTGGAGCTCCGCACAAACCTTTAACCAGTTTACCGCCGAAATCCCCAACACTTCCACAGGCTACAAATTCCACATCGGCAACGAGTGGTTCGGTGATACAGACGGCAGCACAGCCGCTTCCAACACCGTTTATGCCTTTCACTATGACTACAACCGCGCGCTCTATCCCAAGGAATAAGTACAATCCATACAACTATCAATTTAAGGAGGCTGTTACCATTGAAACACGTACTGAAAAAACTGACCGCATCACTTCTGACAACCGCTGTTCTGGCGTCGTCCGCCGCAGCAGGCAGCATTGCCGTGTCTGCAAAAACAGCAGAATATCCTACTATCGGATATGATAACACCATTTGTTCTCTCGACGACTATAAGCTTGCCGTCAAAAGAAGATTTATCTCTGTCGAGGAAAGGAATGAGGCGCTTGCCGCCGCAGACCGCAAAGACGCTTACGTTGATAACAGTAAGCTGAAGTATTTCCCGAAAATCGGCGACCAGAATCCTCTCGGCACCTGTGTGGCGTTTTCCTGCGTTTACTATCAGTTTACGCACGAGGTCAACAAGGCGCTGGACAGAGCCGCAACAGACAGCACCACCATGCAGCCTATGTTTATCTATAACCTGTACAACGGCTGCAACAAGCCCCGTCATATCGAAGGACTGCTGTACGGCACAGGCTGTGCGCCCGTTTCGATGGTACCCGATTTCCTCAACGACAAAACCTGGAGCGCCGATTATGACATCTGGCGTGAAGCCGTCAACTACCGTATGTATGACTATCTGTCCTTCGCTACCATAGGAGAGCCCGGCAGAGAGGTTTCTTCCGTAGACGATCCCGATCTTGCAGCCGTCAAGGCAGCCCTGAGAAACGGTGATATTCTCTCATACGCAGGACCTATCGGCGACTACCAGTTTACCACAATTCCACAAGCCGCCGGCGTTGACGCCGAGCTGGTTGGTCATGGCATTGTCACCAAGGCTATCGGCAGCGGTGTTGCCAACCACATGATGACCATCGTAGGCTATAACGACAATATCTGGGTTGACCTCAACAATAACGGAAAGGCTGACGACGGCGAAAAAGGCGCCCTTAAAATCGCCAATTCATGGGGTGACACCTGGGGTGATTATCGTGTTGCCGCCGACAAGAGAGACGGCTTCTTCTGGATTGCCTATGACGCTCTGAACAAAAAATCCGTTGTTGACGGCGTTACCTCCGAATCCAACCGTGCAGTGCCTATCTACGGACCCGGAAGATTCCTCGTTTCCAAAACCTTCGGCACCTCCGGCATTTTCCTCTACTTCAAGCTCAATTCAGATAACAGAACCGACAGCTATGTGGAAGTGACCGCCAAAAAGAAAACAGACGGTACCGTCTATACCAGACAGGTCAATCCGTATTATTTTGCGGACTTTACCACCGTCAGCAGCCAGAAGCTGAACTATATGGGCAAAACCGGTTTTTGTGACGGCGCTATGGTTGCCGACATGAACACCATCGTCCCCGAAATCACTTCGCAGAACCTCCATGATTATGACTGGAGCTTCCGCTTTGTGGACAGCGGCAGCGATTCTTCCGCTACCACTGTAAAAGAAGCCTTTATCAAGGACGAAAACACCAATACGACTTATCCTATAGACGGCGCCTTCCCCTTTACCCTCAACAAAACTCAGAAAACCCTCTCCCTCAAACCGTACTACCATTTCTCCAAGCTTTATCTGCCTGAGGCTTCTGCCATTACGGTAAACAGCAATTTGAAATTCACCTTCAAAACTGCCAACGAAACCCTTGGCAGCTCTCCGATCAAATACACCATGACCGTTTCCAAGGACGGCAAAACCGTCTTTACCAAACAGCACAAGGCAACTTCCGTTGATAAAGCCACCGGTTCTTCCGTCATCAAGGGAACATGGAAGCCCACCGCAACCGGCGCTTATACCATTACCATTACAGGTACGGACGCCGCAGGCAAAACAGCCTCCCGTTCGGCTGATTTCAGAGTCTATAACAAGCTGCTGGCAGTGCGTGCCATCAATCTTGACAAGAGCAAATATCTGAAAACGTATGATTCTGTAAAGATCACACCCCAGATCACCGGCGGCACAGCGCCCTACACTTATTCTTATTACTACGTCAAGGGCGGTAAAACCGTCAAAATCGCAGAGAATACCAAAAGCACCTATAAAACCAAAACCTTTAACCACAAAACAGGCAAATATACTCTTCTGGTCAAGGTAAAAGACGCCACAGGCGCCGTTGCCCAGTCTTCTATCAGCGTTGTAGTCTATCCTGCCGAGGTAAAACAGTTTGTTTATAATAATAATGCCGGCAAGGTGGGTGACTCAATTTATATTCGTGCAGACGTCAACGACTGCCCCTCCTGTATCAAGGATACCCAGTATATCTATACCGTCGAAAAGAACGGCAAGGTCGAAACTCTTAACTACAGCGATGTCAGATACCCCAATCAGGTAGTGTGGAAGCCCACCGAAGGCGGCACCTACAATCTGACCTGCACCGTTAAAAACGGCGACAAGGTGCTTGCCTCCAAAACTGTACCCTATAAAGTCAGCACCTTCTCTATCAACGTCAACGTCATCACCTATGTATGCAACAAATATGGCACTTCCAACTTTACGATTCGTTACTGGGATAAGGACGGTAAAATAGGCGACGCTAAATGCACAGCCCTGAATACTACCAAACAGTATAACGTCGGTTTCTGGAACACTGCTCAGCCCTTCCGTCAGTTTAAGGCAGAAATCCCCACAACCTCTGTCGGCTTCAAGTTCCACATCGGCAATACATGGTTCGGCGACACCGACGGAAATACGACCAGCCACAACACTGTCTATGCCTTCAACTATGACTACGACAGATGTAAATACACCAAGGAATAAAACTCTACTGCTGCCTTTCTTTCGGCATCGGTCCTTACGCACGACAACCACAGGCGGGCAATCCTTTCAAAAGGGATTGTCCGCCTGTGGTCTGTTTACTATCAATGCTGCCGAAGCATACCATGCTCCTATATTCAGCAGACAACATTGTTCAGAACACTTTCCAAAGCTGACCGGAATATGATCGTCTGCTTACTCGCTGTTTGTTTCCGACAGAAGCACTCAACAAAAAACCTTCACAAGCAGGACAAATCAATCAGGTGCAGCTCGATTCAGTCACAATTCTCTCAGTCTGTTGTTACCGGCTTAACCGAATCATGTTTTAACGTCATCAGAGTAGTCATCTTTTCAGCACATACATTTCAATACGGTAAAAGCTGCACATCGTCACACGCTGAACCGAACACCACCCTTTATGCGATGATTCTTTAAGCGTCATCATCAAAGAACTGCTGTCCCCCCTCTCAGGAAAATATCCTGTCTTTTCATCAATCATGCCGTTATGCCATGCTGATTGATCATAACAAAATAATTATTGAGAAAAGATTGTCAAAAAATCGTCAAAAAAATTCAAAAAGAGTCTTTATATTTTTTAAATTCTATTGTATAATAAATAAAAGATGCATGGTGTGGGTTTCTCCACCCCTGCAGATTAAATTATCAATTGATTTGGAGCGTGATGACAATGGCATTAGTCAACGCAGCAGAAATGCTGAAAAAAGCAAAGGCCGGACACTATGCAGTCGGTCAGTTTAACATCAACAACCTTGAGTGGACAAAGGCTATCCTCCTGACAGCTCAGGAGCTGAACTCCCCTGTTATCCTCGGTGTTTCCGAAGGCGCAGGAAAGTATATGACAGGCTTTAAGACCGTTGCTGCTATGGTAAAGGCAATGGACGAGTCTCTCGGCATTACCGTTCCCGTAGCTCTTCACCTTGACCACGGTACTTATGAGGGCTGCTACAAGTGCATTCAGGCAGGCTTCACCTCTATTATGTTCGACGGTTCTCACTACCCCTTTGAGGAAAACCTCGCTAAGTCTTCCGAGCTTGTAAGCGTTGCTCATAACCTCGGTCTTTCCATCGAGTGTGAGGTTGGCTCTATCGGCGGTGAAGAAGACGGCGTTGTCGGCATGGGCGAATGCGCTGATCCCGACGAGTGCAAAACAATCGCTGATCTCGGCGTTGATATGCTCGCTGCAGGTATCGGTAATATTCACGGCAAATATCCCGCTAACTGGAAGGGCCTCAGCTTTGAAACTCTTGACGCTATTCAGGCTAAAACAGGCGAAATGCCTCTGGTTCTCCACGGCGGCACAGGTATCCCAGCTGATATGATCAAGAAGGCTATTTCTTTGGGCGTATCCAAGATCAATGTTAACACTGAGTGCCAGCTCTCCTTCCAGGAAGCTACCAGAAAGTACATTGAAGCCGGTAAGGATCTTGAGGGTAAGGGCTTCGACCCCAGAAAGCTCCTCAACCCCGGCTTTGAGGCTATTAAAGCTACCGTTAAAGAAAAAATGGAACTCTTCGGTTCTGTCGGCAAAGCTTGATCCTCTTAACGCTAATGACAATTGTTTTGTCTGCCGTCTCCGGTTTTCCGGGGACGGCTTTTCTTATTTTGTTTTCTTGTATGGCTCCCTTACGGCATTATTCCATATTGATTACCGCCCAGTCTTTGTTCTCCCCTTTGCCTTACTCTATTATTGCTATCCTCCTCTTCCGCTCCTTTATTATGATAAAAAATATCTTTATTCCGTTAAAAAACTGCTAAAAAACTTCAAAAAGCACTTGACAAATCTCTTTTCTAACGCTATAATAATATCTGTTGTTAAAACTTCATATTTGCGAGTGTGCTGGAACTGGCAGACAGGCACGTTTGAGGGGCGTGTGTTTTACGACGTACGGGTTCAAGTCCCGTCACTCGCACCAGTAATCAAGGCTGTACCGAAAAGGTACAGCCTTTTTTCGTGTATGGCGGTCAAGGAAAAAGTGCAGTCTGACTATCATATAAGATGAGGATTTAAGATGAGGATTTCGGGGGATTCTGTATGTGGTGGTTTACGGCTGTTTTCAATACGGCTATGTCCGGCAAGGAAGTAGTTATTGAAATATTATTTTGGAAATCGGAACAAATCGGGAGCAAATCGGAACTGAAAATCGAATAATTCAATTTATGGACACCTACTGTCATAACGATAGCAGGTGTCCTTTAATTTACACTTTTCGACAGAATAATTAAAATTATGAATTATTCTGTAAATATCTATCCATAGAATATTTGGTATGTTTGATAACATCTATTAAAAATTTTGCCTCATTTGTTGTACAGTCCTTTAGAATCAGAGATATCTCTTTCAAAAAGATATCATCTTCACAATTGATTTTCCCGAAAATCAATTCATCTACAGTAACATGAAAAATCTCCGAAAAATCCACTAAGACAGGTAGGCTTAATTTCGTACTTCCATTTTCAATGTGACTCATGTGAGTAACAGAAATATTAATCTTTTCTGCTAACTGCTCTTGTGAAAAACCATTAAGCTTTCGATACTTTCGTATATTTTCACCTATTTTAATATAATTCATTTTGAATAACCTGCCTATATAATTAAAAATATACTTGCATTATATAGGTAATTGTGCTATAATAACATAAACTGTATAGGCAATTATTTGCCTGTTTAGTTAATGCTATCGAAAAAGAGGTGAACATCTATGAAATTATCAATCAGAGCTGTATCGGATATTTGTGTAGCAATGAAAGGTTGCGGAAGAAACTGGGATAATTTATGCGGAAAAAAAGAATAATCCCACGTTCAACAATCATGTATCAAAAAAGCTGACCGTTGGAATATTATTTTCAACGGTCAGCCGTATTGGGAGAGATTAAAATGAAAGAGTTTACATATAGGTATTATGAATACAAGAATAATAGTATTTTGGCAGTATATAGTTTTATTAACGGTAGATTTGTTTTCATTGATGGTGATTCTGCAAAAGCATTATATTTATATTTTGAGAAGAAGCATGATAAACTTAATTGCTTCTTATCTGAAATAAATGTCAGTTCAGAAGATTTTCTTGAATTATTGCCACAGTTTGACTATCAAATAAAAGAAAAAAGTGATGTATCATTATCCATCGGAACAGAACAGATGATGAATGAAAGTATCAATGATGAGATTCTATCTTATGGCTATTTGTACGCATTTCACATAGATATTACATCTAAATGCAATTTAAGATGTAAACATTGTTACCATCCATTTGATGAATATAAAGATCATTCTCAGATAAGTTTAGATGACATAAAGGCATTACTTCATAATCTTTACGAATTAAGAGTTTTCAGACTAACAATAAGTGGTGGTGAACCGTTTTTAAGAACAGATTTGGAAGAAATACTCAAGGAATGTGATAAATATGGCTTTGTGGTTGAACTATATACGAACGGCACACTATTAACAGAAGAAAAAGTAAAGATGTTAAAGAATCATAATGTAGCTTTGTTGAGCTTTAGCTGCTATGGAAAAGAGAAAGCTTCTTTTGATATATCAGGATACCAAAACTTTTATAATTCTTTACTGGATAGCACCAATTTATGTAAAAAATCTGGTCTATTAGTAGAATGGAAATACATAATCATGAAAAGCAACATGAATGATATCAGCGATACCATTTCATTATGTGAAAGGTTAAATGTACCAATAAAATTTGAAATGTCCTTGATACCAAAACTTAATAAGAGCAAAGAAAATTTGTCACTTTCGATGTCAATGAATGATTATATTTTACTTATTGAGAAATACAAAGATATATTTCTTTATAATAATTTATCTGGAGGTCACACGGCTTGTAATGCGGGTAAATATTCTTTGTACTGTAATTTTGAGGGGAATATTTATCCTTGCGTATCATATAAAAAATGTTTGGGACGATTTACCAATATAAGAGAGATTTGGAATAATGTCAAATCCGAACAGATAGTTCCGAATACAAATCAATATAAATCTTTTGGCAAATACTCTTATTGCAAGTATTGTTATCAAATATGTCCAGCATTATCAGAACTTGAAAACACAGACAATAATGTATTGGATTGTTACAATTCATCATGTTTTATTGCTCAAGCTATTGAAAAAATAAATATGCACTAAAAAAAGGACACCTACTGTCATAACGATAGCAGGTGTCCTTTTTCTATTTCATACAGGAGGTGAACAGCATGGAGATGATACTTTTTACAACAGGCTTTGCAGTAACGCTTGCTACTGTTTTGATCGTTGAAGCGTGTATTGACTAAAAAAATGAAAAGGAGATGTTTACAATGTTAGGTCTTTTGGCAGCAATTACTACAGAAACAGCTATCAGTATGTTTTGTTCAGGCGCAGGTGCAGCTATAACGCTTCTTTGCGCAGGTTCCGAGATCAAAAAGAGGAGGAGAAAATGATTATTGTCCGAACAATACAGGAGGTTGATAATATTCCTGTCAAGTCAGTTATCCCTTATGTCCGCAATTTGATAACGAATATCCTTAACGCTTACAGCTCCAACGGTTCAATAGAAACTGTTGGGGCTGTATATTTTATTGAAGGAGTGGATGATGTAAGAAACTATCAAGCATTAGGTCTGCATGAACCTATTGCAGAAGAACTCTTCGAATACATCAATCCTATCAACGATGAATATTCAGACGGCTGTATCGTTATCAACAACGATTACGCTATTAACCTGATAGCGAAGTCCAAGTACTTTTGCGGAGGTGGTTGTGCATGAAATCAATCAAGGCTTCTGTTGATACAGAAATTATCACATCCGAAGATGGCTTGAACACATACGAAGTGATTAAAAAGTTATCCGTATCGGAAGGCAAGTGTGGATATCTTATCTCCCTCTACCCCACAAGAACCGAAAGCAATATTTTTTCCAACGATAGTACCCTCAATCATCTTGTATCTCACATGACAGATTTAGGGTTGAAGGAGCTTCATATTCTATCGTTGCTCAGTAAGGTTGTTACCTCAAAAATTTCCTCTCGTGGATTAGTTGTTGATGAAGACAATATGCAATATCTTGATAAAGTCATGCACAGTAAAAAGTTTAAGGACGGTCAGTTTATCATAGCATGGGGCAGCTCAATGAAAAGCTCTCATGCAGTTAATGAAGCGAAAGAAAGGGTTATAGGTATGTATCACAATCTCTATCCGGAAGGACTTCTCTATCAGCTTGGTGTTGAGGGTAAGTCTATTGCTGATATTGCACCACATCCGCTTAGATAGTGAGGAATTCAAAAAGTTAATAGAAAAGATGTATCACAGCCTAATTGAAGACATCCCAAGTCCTTCCACACATACTTTAATCGTAAATGCTTTATCAGCATATACAGATGATGAAAAGTATTACGATAAAGCACCTGTTGGCAGAAGGATGGTATTGCATGATAATACACTATATTATGCACTGGGAAAGTACAGATATGTTGTCGTTAATGCGAACGGCTGTACGATTACCGATACCATACCACGAAACATTTACTTCGTAAAGACAAAAATGGAGAGTCAGGTTGAACCTGATCTGTCTGCCAAGCCGGAAGAATTGCCGGAGTTATTATTGCAGATATGTAATATTGACAAGGAGCAGATATCTTTACTTGTTGCAAACCTATTGTCCTTCTTCAGAAGCGACATTAACTCTCCAATTCTTGTGTTGAAGGGTTCAAAAGGTGCTTGCAAAAGCTATTGCCCAAGAATTATTCGGACTATTGTTGACCCGGCTAAAGCTGAGTTGACATCATTACCTTATAAGGATGATGGTTTAGTGGTTGCGTTATCAAAGCACGAGCTTTGTGTTTTTGATAACGTAGAAAGAATATCGGAGACAGCTTCATCAAAGCTATGTATGGCAGTAACCAACGGCTACGCAACAAGCAGAAAGCTTTTTACTGATAACACAGAATTTACGGTCTGTATCAAATCCAATATAATACTGACCTGTATTACCGATGTGGTATCAAAGAGTGATTTAGCCGAAAGGTCTAACGTAATAAATCTTGAAAGAGTAGCTTACCGAAGATCAGAAGCGTCTGTAAACAAGCAGATTTCAAACCTTTTACCCAAAATACTTGGAGCTGTCTTTAATACACTAAGTGTAGTTTTTGCAACTGCTGATAGCATTAAGCTTGATAATCCTCCGAGAATGGCTGATTTTGCACAGTTTGCAATGGCTGCCATAAAGGCTGTTGGGCTTGATGAAAACAAGTTTCTAAGCCTTTACACAAACCATGTAGCAGAAGCTATTGGAGTTTGTGCAAGTGATGATCCGTTGATTTCGTGTATTCAGGCACTTGTTGATGGTTCAAATGATGGTGTTATTTCAATGCCTTCAAGAGAACTATTATGCGAGATTCAATCAAAAGCTTCAGCATTAAAGATTAACCTTGAAAGACGATATACACCGTCTACATTATCAAGGGAGCTTAATGCAAAAATATGTGATCTTCAAGCTATCGGAATAGGTCTTAGCACAGGCAGACATGGAGATAAACGGCTTGTCCGTCTTAAACGTCAAAATCCTAACATTGGAGAGAGTGAATTAACTAAAGTGACTGAAGCCGATATCTTGGAAGATATTCAATTCTAAGTATGTTTTATGGTATTGTTTGTGTTCTTCACAAACAATACCTCTAAATGACTGCTTGCATAATGAAGTTTTTTGAGAAACATTATTCTTAATGCCGTCATTGCCGTCAATGCTGTCAAAAACCATATAATACAAGGGTAAAATAACCTGACAGCATTTGTCGGCTATCTAAATGCCGACAAAAAATACTTGCAGCAGTCAGACTTTATAAATGTATATTATTATTGTGATAAGCATTGAAAGGAGTCTTATTATGTCAAGTATTATCAAGGTCAACAATAAACAAGGCACACACTACAAGGCTATCTATGACTTACCGCCATTATTGGATGGTAAGAGACGCAGAACAAGCAAAACCTTTCCCGTTGGTACAAACCTGTCTGTTGTAAAGCAGTTCTTAGCTGAGAAAGAGCTTGAACATTCCCGTGGAGGTAATCTTTCGGAGGACTATAACCTCACGTTCACTCAGTTTGCCGATATGTACTTTGAAACCTACACGCAGTTTTTAAGTCCTTCTACACTTGTCAACTACAAGAGAGCCTACAACAATTGGAAGCCTCATGGACTGAAAAACTATTTCGGTAACGTTAAGCTAAGAAAAATTACATCACGAAACATTCAAGAGTATGTCAACTTTCTGAGTTCCTCCGTATCTCCTAAGACCTCAAAGAATTACATCATGCTATTGAGCGTTTTGTTCAAAACGGCAATACAGCTTAATATCATCGAAAAAGGCAGTAATCCTACAATAGACATTATCAAGCCTAAACAGCATAGAAAACAGGTAGAAGCCTACAATATGCAGGAGTTCAAGCTATTGCTCAATTTAGCTGAAACGGACAGTAATCCCGATATAAAGCTCATTATCTTTCTTGCTGTATTAAGCGGTATTCGGAGAGGTGAAATGGCAGGTTTAAAGTGGGATGACGTTAACTTCGATGAAGGCTACATATACATTCATTGCTGTCGAATAGTTCTTGATAAAACCGAATATATCAAGCCGCCTAAGACGGATTCAGGAATCAGAAAGATATACATACCTGAACAGTTATTAAAAGTATTGAAAGAATATCACATCAGATACCTGTCTAATAAGCTGAAATACGGTAAGGATTTCAAGGACAAAAACTATGTTGTATCAAAGCCTGACGGAGATCCCTTCTCACCTAACGGGATATCAAACAACTATGCCAGATTCATGAAACGTCATAGTGAAGAAATCAGGTACTTAAAGTTTCATGGTTTAAGACATACCTACGCTTCCGTATTGATAGAACAAGGTGAAAATCCAAAGACAGTTCAGCACAACTTAGGTCATGCAGATGTAGCATTAACCCTACAAGTCTATTCCCATTCCTACGATACCGCACAGCAAAATGCCGCTAAGAAGTTAGGCGATACCATCACAGAGTTGAAGCAGTCAGGCTGAAATCAGTTGAACAGAATCTATGAAATAATGATCATTTTTTGCTTTCGGAACAAAACCGCATTTCACAGCGTTCCGAAAACACATCAAGTGTCCAGAAACCCATATAACTCAAGCAAAAGCACGATCTTCATTTTTATATCCGATTCTGTTCACATAGACCTTCAAGTCCCGTCACTCGCAGTGCGTGACCGCACAGGACTATTATTAGTAGTTCTGTGCGGTTTCTTTTTGCCTATGGACGGTAAGAAAATAATGCAAATTATTCTATCATATAAGATGAGGGGCTCGGGGGTGTTTTGTATGAGGCAGTTTACGGCTGTTTTTGAATACGGATATGTTCTATAAGGGAAAAGTATCATAATCATTATTTCGGAAATCGGAGCTAAAACGGAGCGAAAAAGGAGACTTGTTTATTATTTTAATTTCGTTCATTCAACCTCAAATTCTATTCACCCTATTGAATTTTTTATCAATATGTGATAATATATTAACATTATAATACAAGTGACTATATAGAATCGGAGAGATAGCAATGAAAATTATCAGTACTAATTGCCCTAATTGTGGTGCTTCACTATCAATCGACAAAGACAAGAGTAGTTTTTCTTGCAATTATTGTGGAAACACCTTTTTGCTTGACAATGAAGTACGTCATATAAAATACGATAATGTAGAAGAAGCAGGCTATCAATTTGAAAAAGGACGGCAACGTGCTCAAATAGAAAGGTCACAGAATCAGGCACAACTTACATTCAAACAGCCTAGTACATCAAAAAATACTCGCAAAACATGGTTGTGGGTTCTCGGATGGATTTTTCTTTTCCCGCTCCCTCTTACTATAATCTTAATTAAAAATAATTCAATAAATAAAGTTCTAAAATATATCATTATTGTCGCAGCTTGGTTAGCTTATCTTGCTATAGGATTATATGGGATGTATAATAATACAAATACAGCCACGAAAAACGAAAAGCAGAATAGTTCTGCTATAACTCAAAGTAATTCCGTTATTCAATCAAACGATTCGAGTGGCTTATTAGTAGAAGAATCCAAGTATGAAGAAAGTAATTTGGTTATTCACTGCGATACGAACAATGTACTGGCAAACGAATATTTCGAATCTTTTTTCTATGGTGATGGCAGAGATCCAATAATAAAAGTGGGTTGGGTTATCCCAAAAGGAAAATATAGAATAGATGTAGTTAATACAAAATCATGGGTGCAAGTTTCAATTTATGTTGCTAAGAGTGGTACTAAAGAACCAACATTATCCGAAAAAAATAAAACCCCTTTATTGCTAAAGAAAGGGGAAACTGCAGTTATTGAAGTTGATGGAAACGAATATATCCATCTTACAGAACCTGATTATATAACATTAACTCTAATTGATGAATAATATATATGTAACTATCAAACAATTATCAAAAGGACACCTACTGTCACACAAACAGCAGGTGTCCTTTTACTGTTTCATACAAAAGATAATCAGCATGGCTGTTCTTTGTCAGTATTGCCGCACCAATCAAGCAATCGGCTGTAACACATCTCATTCTTTTGCAATTAAAATGACTTATATGCTCAACAAAGATACAAATCTCACTCTATTGTTATTTTTACATTTTCATGTACAATATGTTGTATTATAGCATGATATTTGCACAAAGCAAATACTATAACGTTGCATATTTTTGTGATAATAATACGCTTTGATTACTCACAACCACGCTTCACTGTATGCCAGCCGACAGATACGACTAAATGTCACAATAGTAAATATGCCTATAAACGCCGAAAAACAGCTATCGGAAATCATCCGATGCTGTTTTTCGTTTTGCATTAAGCTTGTTTTGTTTTTATTCTAAACGACAGACAGTATCAACACAGTATTATACTGTCTGCCGTTCAGACTGTTTATACTAACATTCAATGAAAAGCTTTCATTGAATGTTGCTGTACTGCACACACGATTCTGTCTGCCTTGCTGTGTAACAAGAATCGTTACCATGCCGGAATCTGCGGAAAGCCCGATGAACGGCATATTCTAATCCGCCGATTTTCTTTCTCCGGGATACGTTCAATGTAAAGGTTTACTTGGATACATCAACAGTGTAGATCACTTCTTCCGTGTTGCCGTCTGCATCCTTTACAATCACCTTTACATCATAGCTCACTGCCGCAGCAGGTGTGAACGCTGCGTGCCTTCTTGTATATGCAGGAGCCATGGCATACCAATCCGTTTTGGAAGATTTCTTGCAATAGAACGCATAGGTATAGCCGCCTGCACCGCCGCTTGCTGCGCCCTTGACGGAAATCTTCTCGCCGACTTTGGCATTAGTGGTCACTACTTCAGACTTGTTGACCAGAGGACCATTAACTTTTACAGTGAAGGTTTTTTCCTCTGTTCTGCCGTTTGCATCCTTTACAATTACCTTGATATCATAGTTGATGGTCGCAGCAAGCTTGCAGGATGCGCTGTCTGTCGTGTAAGGTTCTGCCATCTCATGCCAGTTGCTTCTTGAAGACTTTTTGTAGTAGAACGCATAGGTGTACCCCTTTGTACCGCCGCTTGCTGCGCCGGTAACAACAATGTCTCCGCCCAGCTCTATCGCTTCGGCGCTGACAGTTGAATCATTTGAAAGGGGCTTCTTTACCTTGAAGGTTAGAATCCTCTCTGTTGTCACGCCTCGTGCGTCCTTCACTACCGTCTTGATATCATAGTGAACCATCGCTGCGGGTGTGCATGATGCCGACTCTGTGGTGTAAGCAGGAGCCATTTCAAGCCATTTTGTACTTGAAGACTTCTTGTAGTAGAACGCATAGGTGTATTCACCTTTTCCGCCTTCTGCCGCACCGCAGACAGTGACTTCGTCTCCTAAGCAGATCGCATCCGTGTCATTTTCGACGTAGGAAAGATTAACCGGCTCCGAAATCAATGCATCTTCTGCTGCTTCAAGCTTTGCAAGAGTTTCATTTGAGATAAACGCTTTCTGTGCGTCGGTAAGTGCATCATAAGCATCTCTTGCAGCTTCGACAGCGTCCTTGTCATCCACTGTTACTGTTTCGGGAAGTGCGTCGATCATGGCAGTCACTTCGGCTGCTGCCAGTGCATCCTCTGCATCTGTAAGCTTCTTGAGCGTGTCAGCGTCGATAAGCGCCTTCTGTGCGTCGGTGAGCGCATCATAAGCCTCTCTTGCTGCTTCAATATCATCCTTGTCGTCAACAGTTACATCAGGTGCTGCAGGAAGTGCGTTGATCATTTCGATAACAGCAAGCCCATCCTGAGATTCGAAACGAATTTCTGCGTATGCCGGAATTCCATCGACCGCTGTGAAGGTTGCGGACAGATCGTTTTTCCGCTCTTCCTTCTGCAGTACCAGAGGATTATCCTGCAGTTTTTCCTTTGCAAGCACACGACCCTTGCTGTCCAGCAGAACGGCGACAGGCGAATCAAGCTTAGCTGTCTGCATAGAATTGTTGCGGATGTCAGCGTAAACGGTATAAGCTCCGTTGTCCACATCAAGCACAGTGTCTGTTGTGATCTTTTCGCCGTTGCTCTTGGTCAGAAGACCCTTGAAGCGGATGAAGCTGTCGTTGTTGCAGAGGCTCGGCTCATCGGTATCCACAACCCATGCGTGTGCATAAACTCTGAGTCCTTCCTCGGGAATCTCATCGCCGGAATACAGCTCAGTGACGTCAATTGTCCTGACGACAGAGCAGATATCGTTATCAATATCCGCCAGAGCGGCAGTATCGGTGATCGTAAGCTCCTCCCCGAGCATATTCTTGTGCATGGCATCCTTGTAAAGCGCCAGTTTAACGGTTTTGCCGCTGCCCGAAAGCGGTATGTTCGTGTGATTGCTGAGAATGACCTGAATATCTCGTGTTCCATCGCTTTCACGCAGGAGCTTCATTCCGGAGATTCCCACATCCGGGCGGTTCAGCGTCAGTGTGCCGCTGCCAAGCGTTATGCTGCCGCTTGTAACACTGTACTCCTCATCCTGTACTGCGCCCTCAGGAACGCTGTAGGTCATAAGCAGGTTGGTTGAAGTATTCTGACGCAGATTCAGCCCGGTAAACTCCTTGCTTTGTGCGCCAATGCTCACTGTCACGTTTTGGATAACAGAGGTTCCCTTGTTCGTCAGCGTAAACTGTACCGGCAGATCAAGACCCGGCATCAGCTCGGAGATATCCGTATCTGCGGTTACCTCCCCGGCAATATTCGGGAATGCTCCGGCAGCGAGCTTCATGCAGGTTACAGGTTCTGCCTCTAAAACATTCAGGCTGTCCTCACCCGGTTCGGCGGAGTTCTCTCCTGTCAGCTCTTCCGTCACAGACGAAAGGTCAATGGTATCGTAAAGACTGATTCCATCGGCGGAGCTGTAATCGCTGCCAAGAACAATAGCGTGGACGTTTTTGCTATTATCGGTATAGGCATCGAACTGATCAATGGTAAAATACTGATCTGTTTCAGCAATATTGACAGGTGCGGTAACACCGACGGTGCCGTTCTGAACGAAGAACCGTACTGCGTTCAGCTCATATTTGCCCGAGTCCTCTGCCGCATTGCTGTCCTTGCGCTGCGACCAGACGATGGAAACATTACTGATATCTTGATTATTGGCAGTAGAAGAGAAGTGGAAGTCGGAGCTGATATCCACAGCGCCGAGACTCTTGGTGCTTTCGGGGAAGCTTGCGTCAATACTTCCGTTGGAGTTGATACGTGCCATACGGATGTCGTGCACCTTGACGTCGTCCTTCACGTCTGCATCATACTCGGAGTACCAGCCGACGACAAACTGATTACCGACTGCAGTCACCTGCACGTTGGTATCGGTGCAGTCGTCATTGGTCAGACGTCCGGTAGTAAGAGAGTTTCCGTTTTTGTCGATCAGGGTGTAGAAGGTTTCTGTGCTTGTCGCATCTTCGCCGGTGCGGACAGTGTAGACCAGGATCGAAGTGCCGTCACTGAGCATAGCGGAGTCAATGGCGTTGACTGTACCGGAAGCACCGTTGTAGGCGATCTTTGCGTCGGTCCAGGTAACCTTACCGGTACTTACATTATTGGTACCGATTCTGTAATTGATGTTGTTCTCTGCGTTGAACATAGCAGTGAAGTCATCGCTGCTGCCATCCTCCGGCATTTGTGAAGCACTCAGGCTGCGCCATGCCACAATGGCTTTGTTGCCGTAGCTTGCCACAGAGGGCGCCATATCTGCGACCGTATTATCCGTCAGGCGCTCTACAGTCCACTTTCTGTTACAACCATATACCGGAATATTAATAATCCTTCCGCCGACAGTGATCGTTTCATATCTCAACACTTCCCTTTTGGGCGTGTACATACCGACATAAATCTCGGTGGAGTTCGTCATTATACCCAGATCGTCGTAGGTGGCTTTAGCCCCCATTCTCTTCTTCGGGGACTCCGTCTGCTTGACCCATGCGGCAAAGACACTGCTCTTTTCATCATGCTCGTCGCCGACTGTGCCGCTGGCAACAACGTCCATATCCGCCAGAAGATTGTCTTCAGAGGTATCAATACGCCCGCTCTGTTGATAGACACTGCCATTCTTTGCAGCATAGTTCACTACACTTTCAGGCGTCTTGGCATTATCGTTGTCGGAAATATAGAATAACATATTACCGTCGTCACTGAATACGGGATTGGAATCGGGGTAGGCGTTTGTCTGAACGTCCGTCATAGCCGCCGCATTTCTGGTGTTGTTGGCGCCGCCGTTCCAGGCTCTGTCATACAGCTCCAGATATTCACGGCTTTCGAGTTCACCGCCTCCGTCAATTGCGACCAATGCCGTTTCATCGGGGAACACATACATCGCAAACGCCCTTCCGCTTTTGGTCGTACCCAGCAGCTCGGCGTAGCCGGTATTTTCCCACTGTTCCTGTATACTGTTGTATTTGCCCCACTTTTTCGTCCAGTTGAATCCCGTGGAGCAGAAGGTCTTTTTGTATTTGATAAATCCAAGCTTTATCTGCAGGCGGATTCCGATCTCGCCATGGATATCCAGCTTTGTTCCGTTGGAGTTGCCTCCGCCGAATTTTTTCAGATACAGGAAGTTGACGTTTGCGTCAATTCTTCCATAGATTCCCAGTTTCAGCTTGGCAATGGTTACGTCAAAGCCAAGACCGGCAAATGCCTCGATAGAAATGCCGACCGTTGCGTCAACCAGCAAAGACTTGACCGCCGCCTTGTTTATGAAGGAAACCTTCACGTCGGCATCTCCGTTGATCTCAAAGGTAATGACCGTAGGCACCGGACCGCAGAAGAAGTTCTGTGACCACTCAAAGTTCACGCTGAAGCCCATGCCGACGCTGCCGCCGCAGAAGTCGAACTGCCACTTCTTTGCGGAGAAGTTATATCCTGCCTCCAGAATGATGGTTCCGGAGAAACGGAAATCAAAGCTGACGGGGCTGGATTCCTCTTCGATCATGCTGCTGATGTCCTCATACATCTCATTGGGATCCAAATTGATACTCAGTCCGTCTTCATCATCTTTAGGCTTTTGATTGTAGCCGACGAAGACAACGATACGGAAAATGCCGGGGTCCTCCGTAGGAATGATCATCAGGTTAAACGGTGAGTTAATATCCTGACACGATAAGCCGGTGAGGAACGCAAAGCCGGATTTGAGCATAGAGTTGACGTTGACGTTCTTCAGACTTTGACCGACGTTTATCTCCTGTCCGATCTCGGTCTTCATTTCGGCAGCCGCATCACCTGCGTCGTTGTTCGGATCAACAAGATCCGGTTGATGAGACAGATTGGATATGCCAAATGGTATCGTGATCGTCCTGACAGTCATATCGTCTCGGGTAATGACTGCTTCTATGCGAGCTGTGGGGGTGGGATTATCACCCAGATCGGTCAGGCCGTCAGCATTCATATTTTCATCTGTCATCGTATAGACGCTGTGTACCATCAGGATAGAGGAGAATGGGAAGACATAGTAAGCTGCATCGTCCAGGTCCTGCAGATTCAGAATCTGCTGTAATGACGAGATCTCGTCCTGTCCGGTAAGTGTTGTGCCTTCAACAGTACGGAACGTAAATTTTGCAGCATTCTCAAGGTTTTCAAAGGTTGTATAGCCCTTTTCATCCTTGCCGAGTTCCTCGGCGGGCAGTGCGACGTCAGTATACAGCTCTGCTTTGCTTAAGTTCATAGAAATGCCTATGTTTTCAGCAAAATCCATTACACTGCGCACATAGTCTGTTCCCTTATATGTTCCCGTTTTCTCGTCTATGAAAAACTGCCGGTAATTCATGCGGAAAATCTGAGGAGTAAGGGTTGACCCCACGATGTCACGCATATTGACAATAGCATCAGTGGGTTTTGCCGAATGATCGGCATCAGGTATAGCGTCGATACGGACATAACCGGGCTGATAGCTGTCCGCAAAGCGATACTCGATGACATAGGCAAGGGTGTCGCCGGGGTTCAGCGACTTGTCAGACGGATTATGGGTGAACTGTGTAGGATCGAACCAAAGGCTGATCTTGCCGTTCGTGACCGTAAGGGTAATGTCTTCACGGCCGTTTTTACCGTTCATCTCGTCCTTGCTTGTCTTAATCAGCGCATCGGGACAGTAAATGTTGTTTTTGTAGACGCCGGCACGAAGAGTCACTTCACCGTTATAGGCGCTGCCGTCCGGCTTCAGGAAGGTCAGCGTTGCGTTGGATACAGCGCTCATGTACAGGTTGTTGCAGGGATAAAGCAGCAGCGGAGGATCGTCCTTTTCTCCGCTCACCAGATTGCCGGCGTAGATCGTGCCGACATAGACGTTGCCGTCCACGTTCGACATCGCCGTAACAGAGCTCTTGATCCCCTCCGGCTCATAAACTACCAGCTCGCCTTTTTCGTTGGTCGTCAGGCTCCGCTGTTCGCCGGCTCCGTTGGTATAGGTTACGGTGGTCTCCGCCTTCGGAATGAAACGGAACAAATAAAGCTCGTCCTGAAGAGTTTTTGCCTTTACGGTAAAGGTTTCACGCTTTCCTGTGTTGGCATGGGTTGCGGTGATGGTAACATTATCATCACCCTCTCCCTTAGCGGTCAGCAGGAAATCGGTTGTCGGGGCATAGGAGGTGTAAGGGTAGCTTCGGATATCGGCGTAATAACCGCCCTGTTTGTAGTCTATGGAAACACTGTCAGGGTTGCTGGAACTCCATTGCATCTTATCCGACAGCAAGCCCCAGACACCCGTGCCGTAGTTGGCTGAGATGATCTTGTTGAGTTTCAGGTCCGAACGCAGGGCTGTAAAATCGTCGTATGTAAGCCGGAAGCTGCTGTCCGTGAGACCATAGCCCGCCAGCTTGTCGTGATTGTCCATAATAACGGTTGTACCGTCGGCAACCGTGCCGGTTCCGCCGGTGGTGCCGCCGATGGCACCGTCAGCAACGTCTGCGATGATGATATCCAGCGCATCCATGTTATAGACGGTCAGCATCATAGAGTCCACGCTCCATGCTTCGCTTGGAGCGCTGCGGGCATAGACCGTGATGATATAGACGTCCTTCAACCCCGTGGGGGTTTCTGCGGTGAAGGGAATGGTTCCGCCGGAAACGGACTGTCTTGCGCTCACCGCACTGCCGGACTTCTGGGTAGTGTATTCCACTGTTGCGCTTGCAGGGGTAACGGTGTAGCCAATGGATGGTATATTGTCACTGTCAACGTAATAGCTTTCCAGTCGGTTAAGCGTGACCTTGGCGGGAGCCTGCTTAACATTCAGATATGCAGTGGCGGAAAAATCTGCCGCTGCTATCTCCACACCTGCAGAAGTACCTCCCTCATATCTTGTCCCGATCACAACAGCGTAATAGCCGGCGTCGGGAATCTGATCACCGGGAACGGTGATGTGCGTAACGGTATTGTCAACAGTGCTTGGAAGAGTAATTGTCCAGCTCGGTTCTCCCGAAGGAGTATCGTTTGCAGAGTCGACCTTGTAAAGCTTTGCTGTGAAGGTCGCAGGTTTGCCGGACAATGCGTTGCACGCCGTTACATTGGAAGAGAAAAGAACGTCGGTGTCTGTGTTTGTCAGAGTCGAGCGTATCCGAGATCGTTCCGGAACATTCAGGAACGGTTCGGATCCTGCCAAAACGGTGATCTCCGGCGTTTCCAGCGTATACGCATACTTGTCAAAACCGTTGCAGACGGTAAGGAAGAACTTGACCTTACCCTCGCTGCCGGTTAAAACGATATGCCCTTCGCCGGTTTTCTCGTCCGTTTCGATCTCAGCGATCGAGGGATTGCTGCTGCTCCAGACGAAGTCCTTCGGAGCGCTGTAGGTGAACGCCTCACGATCACTTATCTGATAACCCAATACCAGCTCCTGATCCGAGTCTGCACGAACATTGCCTTTGACTGCGTTGTAAAATTCCTGAGATGCAGTGATTTCAACGTCGTACTGATTTTCGGGATGCGCTGCATCTCCAACCAGAACATACCGGCTGCCGTCCGGAATGAAGCCGTTGTCGACCTCAAAGTTTTCGCCGGCACGCTCGACATATTTCGTCTTATCAAATAATTTCGGGCTCTTGACGTAATAGGAATAGCTTGAGCCGTAAAGGAAAGATGCATCATCCTTACCTTCACCGGAGAAGCAGGCATCTTTAACGTCGTTTATCCCCTGTTTCCACGCAGGCAGATACTTTTCCGAATCGGTTTCGGCGACAACAACCTCCGGGTCATAGAAAATATCGGCCGTATCCCTGCGCAGTGCTGGATAAGTGTTAATATCAGGAATGAAACGTGCCGCAAGCGCCACGCCCTCCTCACCGTTATTGTTGACAACATAGACGGGGTAACGTGTCTTGCCTTCATCGAAGGATACATACATACCCGCCAGATAGTGGGTAGTTTTTCCGTTTTCGTAACCGGGCAGGGGAAGCTCCAGTTCCTTGCCGATCGGAACCGCCTCATTGACGATCCAGCTCTTGTCCACACCGGACTTGAACGGAACCACCATGGTTACGACCTGATTGCCTGCTGCATCGTCACTGATGCCGTACTTTGTTTTATCCAGATCAAGGGTACAACGCTTTATATCGGGACGAATGATAACACCCTTCGACGCATCAAAGGTCGTCTCCGGGAATATATTGTCAATCGTCACATCGTCACCATGTTCACTACACAGATTTGAAAGTCCCGAAACAGTGATGGAGACCGCATCCGCATCCTTTACGGTATATCCGAAGGCGATCTTATTGCTCTGATACCAAGTCCGATGCGTCATCCATAAGCAGTCTGTTTCGTTGACTGTCAGCGTAGTGGTTGACCCCCATTCTTCCAATTGAACGTTTTGGCTCAGCGTTACCACGACCGGTATGATATCACCGGTATAGTACGTTCCCGGCGGAACGCTGATATTGTCCACTGTAACATGAGTTGCGGATGCATCGACCTCGGTATCCTTACCCGTGTATGCCCAAAGCACTTTATTGATCCTGTTTTTGCCGTTCTCAAAGACTGCATTTTGCCTTGAGGTCGCAGTAAACACAAATCCGCGATTTCCAAACCACTGATTGCCGTAGCTCGATAATGGTATGGCGATCTGCTTATCCGATATGTCGCCGGGTTCCCATGTGACCGTGCCGCTGCCTGAAATGTCCAATTCACCCGGTATGAGCTTCCAGTCAAAGCTGACGGGAACCGGCTGCGCTTTGTTCAGCCTTGCCGTGACGTATCTTACCACCCCATAGGCATCTTCAAATATATCTAACTGCACTATACCGTTTTTTACACCGTCATACTCCTCTGTGGAGTACCAGGTGTTATCCCATAGCTCGGGAATCTTCTCGAAGGAATGATTCTCTTCATAATTTTTGCCGCTGATATAGGGTGCGGTGTAGCTGCCGCTGCTGTCCAAAGTCAGTTTTCCGACTCCGCTGTTGGTGTCAGGATATGTCTGCGGAACTTGCAGCACAGGCGGCATGACCGTAGCGAAGGCGTAGAAATCGAGCGTTCCGTTTCTGATCTCAGTTTCCAGCGCATCAATCTCATCGAATTCGGATGGGGTGAAAATGCTGCCCAGACTACCGCCGCTGTTCTGCATATACCGCTGGGTGAATGCCATCACTCTCTTCATCTTCTGGAGCGCAACAACTTGCTCCGGTGTTGCGGCATTTCCGTTGATAGCGAGCTTGCCTACGGTCTCGCCGTTCCGGATGCGCTGTGCCACATCTTCCAGCGAAACGTAGGAATCCGCCTCTTTTACATAAACCTCAATGAAGTTGCCGTTTGCATCGATAATCAGCGCTTCATAAAGAGCCTGCAAAGCCTTTTCTGCATTGCTCTAACCGTTTCGACCCGGGAATGCTCCTAAAAACGTCTGGCTCAAAGCGTTCGAAAGGGCGTCGGTGACATTGCCCTTCCCTATGCTGGACTTATCTATCAGAAAAGACGCCATGTTCTCGGCAAACCAACTGAGATTGATTTTGCCGGATTTTAATAACGTGTTCAGTGCCCGAATTTCGTCAATATCACTCGTAGTAGATATTGAATGCTTCGCTACCGTCTTCATTAACCGATCAACAAGCTGAATCTTTACGATCTGCACGCTTGTGACGGCGTTGCCGTTAACATTCAGACTGCCAACCGTCTCACCTTTTTCAATACGCTCTATCAATTTGTCCAGATCGGCTTTTTGGTCATCTTCATATACGTTCAGAGCAATGAAATTGCCGTTCCAATCGATCACTCCTGCATCGCAAAGGTCTTGCAGATCCTTTTGTGCCTGATCACGGGAAAAACCTGATGGCATATAGAGTTGCTCATAAAGAAAGTCCACGATATCGTCCGTTACCTTGAATGTGTTGACGAATCTGACTTCGCCGCTGTAGGACTTCTTTTTCAGCACTGTCGGCATTTCCTCGGCAAACGACTGGAGATTGATCTCGCCGGACTGAATTAACTGACACAGAGTCTGCATTGCGTTATACTCATCCATGGTAGATATACCATTAACCGCAATCGTCATCACTTTTTTCATATCACGGATCTTTATGATTTGCTCTTTTGTGACGGCGTTGCCGTTAACGGTCAGATTGCCTACACTTTCTTCTTTTTCAATGCGCTCCGCCACTTCATTCAGATCGACGACCGAGAATTCCTCCACTACGGTCACCTCAACGAAGTTGCCGTCCGTATCAATGAGTCCGGCATCGCAAAGGGCTTGCAGATCATCCCTTGCCTGCTGCTGGGTCAGACCCGCCTGCGAATATAAATAATTATACAGGTAGTTTACAGGCTTATCCTTCACTGTATAGGTACCGCTGCCGGATTTCAAACCGGAATTCCGGGTGCTGTCAGTCGAAGCAGCCTTCTTACTGGTCATCTTCAATGCGCCGCTTTTGATAGCGTTGTTAAGATCAATACTTCCGTTTTCTATACCTTCAAGCAAGGATTCAAAATTTGCAACGTGCTCGTTGGTAATCTCCACGTCAGTGTCAATCTGCTGAATGATATCCAGCAGACTGTCCACCTGCTGAATCTGCACGACCTGATCCGTCGTGGCAGCGTTGCCGTTGACGGTAATATCGCCAACTTTATCGCCGCTGTTGATGCGGCTTGTCAGCTCAGACAAACTAACGCTCCTGCCGTCTTCACGGACATCGAGATCAACCATATTTCCGTCCTCATCAACAAGTCCGGAGGTATGCAGTGATTCCATAATCTCTTTAGCACGTTCTTCGTCACCGTCCACCAATTGTGTCAGTGCAGCAACAACCTTATCGTATCTGTCGGAAGACTCGGCGCCAACCGTTACCGGAATAATGGTAAACACACTGACAATCATGATGAACGATAGCAAAAAGCTCACTGATTGTTTGAAAACTTTTTTCATTTTCGGTTTTACCCCCCTTGATAAATCTGATTTATAACAATGCCTTAACCGTATCTGTCCGCTGACCGTGCATATCATTAAAAAGAGTACCGGACACCGAACCGCATAGTCCGGACGGATAAGACAAGAGTTACCTTGAACAACAAAAAGAAAAAGCGCAGTGAACTGAACCAATTTGTGTAGACATCACAACACAGACTTTTATTGGCAGATCTGAATAACACCGTTCTGATACACCGGCATTACCACCCATACAGGCAGTACGATATCAGTCAGAATAACAACTGTCAATCAAAACGAAATGGCATAGAAAGAATCTTTTCATATTCTTTTTCCCTTACAATCCCTGTTTCACATTTGTATTAACCTCAATGTCCGCAAGCAGACACCTGATGTCATATCGAAACAATCCCGAACAACCGTCAGGCTGTCATATCACATAAATGCTTGAGCGCTTTGCTTAATACACATCTCATTCCCTTGCTATTAAAACAACGGATAAAATACATCACGATATAAATCTCATTCATTTGTAGTTTTCAATATTATATCTATAATAGCTGTATTTTAACATCATACTTGCACAAAATCAATACTATAGTGTTATTTATTTTTGTATCAACTGTATGCTTTGATTTCTCACAGCCACACTTTACTGTATATCAGCCGACCGCTTTCATCTTTCCTGTTATCCTTGCGTCTATGCCTGCTTTTTTTCGGAGCAGATATCAGCGAACGGCAGCAGATCTCCTAAAGCCATGCATCACTCTATGCGTTGACCGGAAATCCTACCCGCTCTTTTCGTAAAGTCAGTCGGTTTATTATTGGAATTCATCCGGTAAAGCTCTTGCCACAAAAGCATTATTGTATCATCATGAAGATATCAAAATATCATAATGTAATGAAATCTCCCGAAATAGAATGTTAATGCTTTTGTGTCAAAAAAACTACACTCAACAAAGAACAACCATTCTCAATGAGCGCCGGCAGAAAAAATGAGCAAGTGAAACTACTGAATTTCGTCCGGCTCCGTCAATTGACATTTTTTCACCATAATGGTACAATACTTCTATCGCCTGATTACGAACATTTGTCATTCTACTGACCTGTTCACTATGTCAAGATATCAAGATGTCAAGAAAAACAGATTGTACGGTCAGTATCATGAAAAACGCCTCAACAAGCAAGCTGCCATTACAAAGCAGCCTATGAGGAAATACAAAAGGAAGGGAAGGAACCGTACCGATGGGACTGTTGAAATTTTTTATGAAAGAAGAACCCGGCATCATTGAGTCGCTTTCATTTTTGGTCAATCATAGAGGAGATAAAGGTGCCTATGGCGAATGGCTGACCAAGTATATGTTTGGCAGTGTCAGATTCAAGGGCTATTTTAAGGTATTGTCAAACATCTATCTTCCCTATAAAGACAGCACAACCGAAATAGATATCGTTTTGCTCCACGAAAAGGGAATCTTTGTATTAGAAAGCAAGAATTATTCCGGATGGATATTCGGCAGCGAAAACCAGATCCGTTGGACACAGTCTTTCAGCAGAGAACAGAAGGAATACTTCTACAATCCCATCAAACAAAACCGCACACATATTGCCGCCCTTTCTCAATACTTAGGCATTGATCAAGGATCTATGAGATCGTATATTGTGTTTTCAGAGAGATGTGAGCTTAAAAAAATACCTCCTGATACAAATGAATATGCGATCATGTACAGAAACGAACTCATCAGTATATTGAATAAGGAACTGAACAACAAACCAATCATCTATTCAAATGAAGTGATTGACCAATTAGAAGCAAAATTAAAGCTGTTCACGAACGTCTCTGATACGATAAAACATGACCATATTGACAACATCAATCAGAAGTTCAGAAAATAGTGTCATGTCAACACAAACAAATCTGATATTTTTTATTACGCACTCAGGCATCGGGCAACAGGCGCAAATCATTACCTATCCGACATCAGGCACGAATCATTCCTGTCGCCCTGTGTTCACCGTGCAGCTTGAAAAAAACACAAGACAAACCGCACAGATCAATCGACTTTCAATCTGTGCGGTTTCATTTTGCCGTATTCTGTTGACTTGTTATCCGCCGTATCCCGAAAGCTTTGTCAATGCGGCTGATAATTACGCCCTTGACCGGCTTTAGCTGAATATCGGCTTTTGAAGATAAGAACTCTCCGAATCCTCTCGATCATTGCTCACGGCAGTTTTCTTCATGAGTGTGTTCTTCATGAGTGTGTTCTTCGTGAGTGTGTTCTTCATATTACATGATCTTTTCCTGATAGTGCTTACGCTCTTTGTTTCAAGCCTTCTTTCTGCCGACAAACCAGTACACGGCACCAAACGTCAGCAATCCGGAAAGCAGTACAAGCATTATCATTCGCCTGTCGTCAGTTCCGGCTGCCGGAAGAACGTAATCCGACGCCCGGTAGCGGTTGGTATAGACGATGGCAACGTCCAGATCGTTTGCGTCTACGGTTTCTTCGGCGGTGGACAAGGCTGTGTTCGTGAGCGTGTTGGCAGAAGCCGCCTGCCGGATCACCGCTCCGTCGTTGCCTGTGATCTGATATTCCGCCTGATAGAAGGCTGTTGCAGGTTCTGTGACGGTGTAGCGTGCGTTTTCCGGAAGATTCCGCAGACGGCAGGTCTGATTCTGCTGCAGCTCGGCTGTGTAATGCAGGGTTCCGT
>Ga0256405_10002784_pt1 | contig 38298 bp, 41 predicted proteins | sample RumenRJG_02DNA_FD_189096 | JGI IMG/M metagenome (GOLD analysis project Ga0256405, IMG submission 189096) | Bovine rumen microbial communities from Lethbridge, Alberta, Canada - RJG_02 | ecosystem: Host-associated > Mammals > Digestive system > Stomach > Rumen | place: Canada: Alberta...
AGAGGTAAAGAAGAAAAAAGCTAAGCCTTGATCGCTTCATGGAGAATATCCAGAATAAGAAATAGTACGCATTAACCTTCATTCACACTTAAACCCTCTTAGATTCCCGTGTGCAAAGGTAAAAGAAAAAGAAACCGCTGAAACGAGAGCCAACAGGTTAGTTGCCCAGCACTTTCACTGCAACGGCACCTAACAAAATCGCAATGGTGAAACTTGATAACGTGCCTATCATAACATACTCGGTTATCTTGACTTCCCTTGCCTTTGTCAATTCTCCAAAACGGAATACGGATTTTGCTGCAAGCAAGAACCCGATACCTTCCATGCAGCCGACCAGCATGAATGTCAGTATCAGTATTCTTTCAAGATAGCCAATCCATGATCCTGCATTCGGCAGGCTATTCTTATCGTTTTCCTTGGGAGTCCACTTTGCAATGAAAGTCCCCAAAAGAATAGAAGAAGGCTTCAAAGCCAACAGATAACAGACAGCCACCACCCAAATCCGATAGTCCGACAGCCAATCACCACTCAAGCATAATTGCGTGTCTGTTATCCATGCCCATAACAAAACGATAACCGTAACATGCGCCAACTGGTCTATAATAAATACCCAAGTATCTTTACTATTCACACATGACTTCACATAATCTATTATAGAATGAGTGACGAAGACCACAACCGGAATCAGCCAGCACTCCCACATTCCTACAAGGAGATATGCCAGTACAGCGTTAATTCCGCTATGAATGGCCAGATATATAAGACGACTAAAGCCCTTCGAGTTCTTTCCTTCACAAATAGTGTCGGTCTGGAGGAAAAAGTCACCAATAATATGTGCTACAAGTAACTTGATAAGAATGAGAATATTCATAGTTCCTTATGCTTTATAATGATTGTTTCAAAACGGTTTAAGAATCGCACTAACAGCGATTCCTTTGCAGATGTCAGCATCTTACTGACATTCTGCTGTGATTTCTCAATGCTATTTGCTATAACGGCTTGTGATAGTTCTTGGGCAACAGAAAGATAGATTACCTTCGCCTGATTGACACTCCAGCCAGTAATGAGGTCATCAGCAAATGCAAGACCTGCATCCAATTCCTCATTCACATCATGCCAACAGGTACTGACTGCAAGCCTGTTCTTTTCCATCGCATCAAGTCCTCTGCCCGACAGTTTGAAAGCCACACCGTCAGATGTTACTATGCTATCACCCTGATAGTCTGTCGTTCCTATTCCTATGGATATTCGTGCATCCCACACTTCTTTTGCATCTGTCGGAGAATACGATTTCAAACCTGCCCGTATCATTGATGCGATTTTCAATGATGTTTCAGGACATTCAACGACAATCTGAAAGCTATCCCCACGAAACATCTCCATCTTCATAGGGCTTATCTTCTGTAGGTCTTCAACAATATCGCGCAAGACTTTAATCAACAAGTCTCGCTTGTCTAAAGCAATCTGCTCCGAACGGACTATATCGCCTGTAATTATTGCCTTAATCTCCATATTTCGTAACATATTTTAGTGGCTTCGAGTGCAAAATTACGAAAAAAATTGGTAAGCAACAACCTTTTTCAGTTGTTTTTGTCTTTTACAACCAAAAAAGGTTGTATTTTAGGTTTACAACCAAAAAAGGTTGTTACAAACAACGAAAAATGGAAGCAAATAGAAGATACCATCTTCCATTTGCCTCCATCTATCTACTTCACAAAGAATAGGTCAAACTCTACTTGCCTACGGAACTTGATGGACTTCACTGGTCTGCCATGCCAACGGCAGAAGGCGATGTAGTCATTGTAGATGTTCCTGTCGCCACGCTCGATCTTTCGCAGTAGTCGGCTCTTTGGACGCTTAGAGTTGCCGAGGATGGCGTATGGCCCGACATTATAGGCAAGTACCGAGAGTAGCAGCGCATCCTTGCCGTAGCCACGGAACAGATATAAGTTTCGCATCAAGTCAAGACGGAGCAGCAAGTCACCCTGTTTCCTGGTCATCGTCCGTGCCGAGTATCGTTCGCCTTTTTGGAGTTGGTGCCCATAGCCGACATACGGATAGTTCTTGGTCGTGTGCCAGCCCTCGAAGTGCTTGATGCAGGCGACGGCCATTTCAAACTGCTTTTCCGTGTATGGCAGGTTGTTGGGTGTCGCCCTCGCCATCCCCACCGTGCAGAGGCACAGGAGCGACAGCAGTCTAATCCTCATCCTTTTCATCCTTCTTGTTCTCGTTGTTGAAGTTGAACGTCAGCGTCTGGCTGTTGCCGTTGCTGTCCTCCACGACCACGATGAACTTGTGCGCATCCGTACTGGCTGAGGTATAGTAAAGCCGGAAGGTCTCATTCTCCAACAGATAGCGGTCGTTGGGCTGGAGGATCGTGCCGTTCTCCATTCGGAGCGAACCCGTGCCGTCGTAGAGAAACCAACGGATGGTATAGAGCGTGTGGGTATAGTCGCCCTCCTTCGCCAAGTGGCAGCGGATTTCCACCGTCTGCCCACGCAAAACCTTTGTCGGCACGGGCATCACCTCCACCTCAAACGGGTAGTTGGTCTGAATATCCAGGTCATCCTCGCAGGAAGTAAAACCCACCAGTGCGGCCATCATCGTAGCGCACATCATCACTTTCTTCAATAGTTTCTTCATAATTTCAGTTTCGATTTTGTTTGTTGTTTGTTCGTTAATTGCATTTGCAGGTATTCGTTCACGTCCTTGCAGGGACGGAACACGACGGAGAAGTCCCTGACCCTCTCACCGTACCGCTTTTGCAGGACTTCGAGACACTGCCGACCCGCGTTGTCATTGTCGAGCCAGCACTTGATGAGGTCGTAGCCGTCCAGATGTCTGTACGCTTTTCCCTTGTTGGCGACAGAGTTCAGCACAAGATTGTCCTCCGTTCTGCCATAGCCGAGTGTCAGCCCCGAAAGGAAGTCCACAAATCCCTCATAAACGTTGACTGTAGCCGAGCCGTGCCTGATGAGCGATACTGCCTTTGGCGGGATGCTGCCCTTGAAGAACCTGTTGCGTATCTCGTAGCCGCCGTCCTCATTAGGGAATCCGACGGCAAAATAGTTCTTGTCGTGCAGCCTGTAGTGAATCTCCACGCAGTTCGCCGTTGCAATTTCCGAGGGTATGCCCCTTTCTCTTAGATACCACAGCAATGCAGGATGATTCAACGGTCTTACTTCTACATCCGTGAATTGAGGTACGACTGGCTCAGGCTCATACTTGGGAGACTCAGACTGTTCTATCGGATTGTTCGTCACCTCGCCGATGTACCTCGCCTGTGCCATGAAGCCACCAGAGTTAATCATCAGCCCGGCAAGGGTAAAAATGTCACCGCCTACGCCAGTCCCGAAGTCATTGAAGATGTTCTTCTCCGTATTCACGCAGAACGACGGAGTGCTGTCTGAACGGTAAGGCGCATGGAACCACACTTCTTTGCCCCGCTTCTTCGTTGACTTGCAGCCGAGTCGGTGCATGAAGTCCGTGATGGGCATATCCCGTATTTCCTCTATCGTCATCGCCCGTCAGTTGATCATCAGTTTCAGTCCCACGCCGTACTGCGTATGGAAATGCCCCGTGTCGTTGCCCCACAGACAGCGCTCACGCACACTGCCCGTCAACGCCAGACGATCTGACAGATACACCTCGACGTTCAGCGTCAGCGCACCACCATAGACGAAAGCATCCCTGTCCTGTAGTGTCGCCCCGTCAGGCAGCAGCGTCTTTCCCCAGTTCACGCTCTCGTACCCTGCCAGTGCCGACACGCCGCCATATATAAACAAGGTCTTGCTGGCATCCGTGAGCAACTTCTGATAGTAGCCACCCTCCGCCGTAAACTGAGCGACGGGAATGGCCATGTCCTCGTCGTAGTCGTATTCACGCTGCAGGTACTCGCCGCCGAACACCCACTTGCTGCCGTTCTTCGTGTAGGTGGACAGTGCCACGCCGCCACTGAATGCTGCACTCAACGGCTTGCCGTCCACGAAAGCACCGCTAACCACTATGCCCTGCATCTTGGGAAGACACCGCTGTGCGGAGGCTTGCCCCATAGTCAGGGCAAGCACTCCAATCATCAATAGTTTCTTCATCTTTTGTTCCTTTTTTGTTCCGCTTCTACTTCACTTTGAGTTCACTGATTAACTTCGCACGTATCAGATCCGAGTTCTCAATGACGAACAGCTGATTACGACCGCCGTTCTTCTCCGCCAGTTCCACTACCAGGCACTTGTCATCGGGTAGCGTAAACTTATCCATCGTCCACACCGTGCGCTCCGACGAGTTGCCCGATACGTTCAGCACGAAGTTCTGTGTGCGCAGGGGCTGGATCACCTGCTCCTGAATGGCCGTGCGCTTCACCACCTTCTTATCCACAATCTTCCATGTCACGTAGTCCACATCGAACGGCACGTTACTGGAGTTCTTGATCTCCGTGTGGAAGTAAAGCAGCCCATTGTGAGTATATATGCCCTTCAGCAAGAAACGAATTCCAAAACCCTTGCTGCCGATGTGCTTTACTATTCGCTCGTTCTGCTTCCAGATGCTCTTCATCACTAACCGCACCAGCACGGGACTCTCCGAGCCGAGTTCTTTCAGATAAATGTCCATCGAGTTATTGGGCCTGTTCACCGCCGAACCGTCATGGATAAAGTCCTTCATCTCGATGTTCAGTTTGTCCGGCTCCTTGGCATACTTCACGTTAAAGGCATAGAAACTGCCGTCCTCCGTGATGACGCTCATGTTCGTCTCGCCCTTGAACCATCGCTTTGCGGCCTTTACACGGATGACATTCTCCGCACCGTCAGCCTTGCCAGCCATGATGTTTGCCGAACCCAGGTCAACGTAGGTCACGGAGGCAGGGAAGATAATATGCACGGTCTTGTCGAAGGTCACCTGCAATCCGTGAGGCGGAATCATGCGGTCGTAGGTAATACTGCGCGTTAGCCCCTGAAACAAGTCGCCGTCCTGTGGCAGTGTCGTTTCCTGTGCACTCACTGCGCTTGCGCCCAACATCAGGGCGCAAGCCATCATCAATACTTTCTTCATTCTCATTGTCGTTTGTCTGTTTGTTAATTGGTTATACACTTAATTTTCCTTCTGGTAGAGCAACACCTGATACCCGGCCTTCAGATGCACCTTTACGGTTCGCATCTTCTTTGCCACATACTGGCTCGTTCCCTGAATCAGTCCCTTGCCAACGTCAGAGACCAGTTGTGCCTTGGCATCCGACGAGATATTGATGCTGCTACCCATCGACCCGCCCATGTTGGCGGCAACCTCCTTGGCGGCACTAACCTCCATCGAGTTGGGAATGAAGATGCCCTCCTGTCCGTCAGTGTCATAGACTGATAACTCCACGGGAATGATCATCCTGCCGTTCTCTATCGAGGTGATGGTGATGCAGAGCCGTTCGCCCTGGATCTTCGTCGCGCCGACCACAATAGAGTTCTTCGGGATAATGCGCTCTTCAACTGCCATCGGCTCCAACAGCCGTAGTCTCACCGTCTGCCCGTCAGTCACGGTCTGGTAGCCATATACCGATGCCGAAATGGTGTTCTTGCGCGTCACACCGCCACCCGAACCTACCGCAGTATTGAAAAAGTTGAAGGCAAAGCCGCCATCGTCATCCTCACTGTCATACACCTGATTGCCGAGGGCCGAGACCACCGTCTTTGCCACCTGCTGCACGGGCGAGACCTTGCGCTTCTTTCCCTGTTGGCCCGAAGTTTCCTGTTCACCAGCTCCCGTGTAGGCCACCTGACCGTTGCCACCCTGTGCCGCTGGCATATACTTGGCAGCGAGTTGATAGGACTTCTCCATCAAGGCCAACTGGTCATCAACATTACTCCCGCTTGATGCTGTCTGTGACGTCAGTTTCTGCTCCAGTTCCGCTATGCGGTTCTTCAGTTCCTCATTGGCAGCATCGCCCGACGGCTGGTAGAAACTGCCGAGCGTCTGGCTCAGTTCGTTACATGCCGCCGCCGACTGCTGCACCCTCTGCTTGGCTGGCGACACCTCTTCGTCCTTGTGTTCAGCCTTTCCCATCAGGTTCATGTCGTCAGTCACCGCGACGGAATCCGTCTCACTCACCGAGTACGCCCCCAGGTCGTGCCGTGTCTGCTGATTCTTCTTCACGCCGTCCATCTCGTAGGCTTTGCTCTTGTCGGCAATGCCAGTGCTGCCCTTGTCAGCGTCAGGCATCTCGGTATTGAAACCGCTTCCGCCCACGGCATCGTCGCCACCGCCACCCAGCGAACTGAACAGCCAGAGTACGATGACCACCATGCCGATGACGGCAGCACCAAGCACCATCATCTTGTTACGCTTCAGCTTCTCTTCCTCCGTCAGTTCCTTCCTGGGCTTCGGTTCCTGCTTCTGTCTCTCATTCTTCTGCCCCTCCGGGGATGAGCTGTCCGAGGCCCCGCCTTGCGACTGCTCCAGTTCCTTTTTTCCTTCCTGTTCCATTTACTATGTCTTTAAGTTGTGAATAATCCTGTTTCCCATCCACGATGATGGGACTGTCAATGTGTTCAATCACGATGTTCGTGCTTTCTTTCCTGTCGGCAATGTCCGTCACCGTCTGCCAGATGCAGTAGAGGAATAGCACCACGAGGATGCCGAACATCCCGATGACCACGTGCAGCCTCTGCTCAGGCGAGAGCGCATCAAGCCTTGCCCTGATGCCTCTCACCACATTCTGCCTCACCTCCTTCAGAAAGGAGATTCCCGATTCCACGTCCTTCATTTCTTCACCGTCCTGATGTCCCTGTTCTCGATGATCGTGAAGTTCCGTATCTGGAAGCCGTTGGGGTTGTCGTCCGAGCGGCTGGAGTTCATCAGTCGGCACTCCGTCACCAGCGTCCTCTCCGTCACGTTACTCTCACGGATGATTGTCTGCCTTGCGAACGTCCTCACCTGATACGGATAGCTGTCGAAGTCGCACACCACGCTGTCCACCCTCACCGTCTGGTTGATGTTGCCCGCAATGATGCGGTTATAGAAACCCTGTTCCGCGAAGTCACGGTAGTAGTTGTAGGCGCTCTTGTCGGCCATCACCAGCGCACGGTGCACGTTGCTCTCGATGGCGCTCTTCTCCGGTGCCAGCGTGAAGAAGAGTTCGTGAAAGCGGCGCACGTGTTCCCTCGCCTCTGCCGGACGGTTCTGCGAGAGGTCCTGCGAGAGTGCCAGCATCAGCGACTTGCCGCCGTCGAGCACATAGATCTTCTCCCGCTGCTTCTCCGCGAAGCTGTACGAACTCCACACCGACCACACCGTGACCACCGTACACGCGGCCAGGAAGATCATCCCGAACAGCCGAAGCTGCCGGAATGACGATTCGATGTTCCTTAATGACTTGAATTCCATTTCTCTTTTTGTAGTTACATTTTATTTGTTATACATTCTCTACTTCGCCAGCCACAGCGCACCGCTCTTCACGGCCCCGCCGCTCTTGGTCAGCGACTTGTTCACGTTGCGGTTGTAGTTGCCGATGCCTCCCGCCTGAATCACCCATCCAGCTACCGTAGGCACGGTGAAGTAACCGATGATGCCGATGAGCATCATGATAAGATAAACCCCATCCGATGAGTCGAGCGAGAAACCCGGATCCGTCTGCATCTGCACAATGTCATGTTCGATGCTCAACTGCTGGATTCTCGCCAGTATGCAGCTGAACAAATCAGCGATGGGCAACCAGAGATACACCTGTATGTATCTGCACATCCACCCCGTGAGCGTACTCTGGAATCCGTCGTACACCGCTATGCCGAATGCCAGCGGCCCGAGTATCGACAGCACGATGAGGAAGAACGTCCTGAGCACGTCTATCATCAGCGACACCGCCTCGAACACCAGTTCCAGGATATAGCGGAAGCCGTCGCGTATCATCTTCTGCAGCTTGTACAGTCCGCGCTCCGCATACATCCCCGCCATCGTCGCCAAATCCGACGGCGATATGCCGAGATTTTCCAGTTCCTTGTCAAACTCCGCATCATCCACCATATAGGCCGTCTCAGGGTTACGCTTCATCATCTCCGTCTCCAGTTCGTCCTTCTGCTGTCGCAGTTCCTCCAAGTCCAGCTTCTGCCCTTCAAGCATCGTGCTCACGCCCTGCACTATCGGACTCATCACACTGTTGAGCGTTCCGAGAACCAGCGTCGGGAAGAGCAGGATGCAGATGCCGATGGCGAACGGGCGCAGCATTGGGAACACGTCTATTGGCTCTGCCCGTGCCAGCGACTGCCATACCCTGTAGGCGATATAGAACAGCGCACCGAACCCGGCCACCGCCCTTGCCACGCCCGTCATCTGTGAGCAGAGCGGCATCATGTCGTCGTACAACTGGCGCAGGATGGTGTGGATGTTGTCCGTGTCGATGATTAGCAATAAGTCTGTCATCATTCCTGTTGAGCCTTTGGTTTACCAGTACTTCTGAGCCCCTTTGCCGTAGAGCTTCAGCACACGGTCGAGGTCGTGTTTCTTCTTGGCACGGAGGTACGACACGGAGATGTTCTTGTTGGTGTAGTAGTTGACGAGGTTACGGTAGTGTTTCATGTCACGGTAGCACTTGTCTACCACGTCCATCCTGTCCTTGTCGGTCATGGAGAGCGTCGAGATGTTCACGACCGTCTTCAGTTCGTTCAGTATGCCCGTCGATTCCTCCAGCAGTTTCGTGTAGCCACTGGCAATCGCAGACAGTTCCTCAACGGAAAAGTTCTCGTCGTTCATCATCTTCTGGAACGAGTTGACGTAGATGTCGGTGATGTCGCCCACCATGACGATGGTCTGCTGCACCTTGCGGGCATCGCGGACCAGGTTGTTCACGCTCTTCAGGGCATCATAGTATTTCTTGCCCTGCTCATAGATCTTCACCGTCTCCTTGAAGTTGTTGATCATGTTTTCTGCGGTCGTGGAGGTCTGCACGATCTCACGGCAGGAGTTCACGATACCCTGTGCAAGATTGGTAGGGTCAACGACAGTCCACTGTGCACTGGCCTTGCCGACGAACAGCGTCAAGCAGAGGCTCATCAATACGAATACTTTTGTTCTCATTTTCTTTTTGTTGTTAATGGTTTATTACTTGGTGCATGTCTGCACCGTTTACTTACTCTCTTCACGCCGCTTGTCGGCAAGTTGCCTGATGGCACCCTCGATGTCGCCGCCCAACTTCTCCGCCAGACGCTGCACCTCGATCTTCTCGGTCTCTTCCGTCGTGTAGGCAAGGTATTCCTCAGGGCTGACCTCGGTGGCATAGACCGCCGACTGCGTTCCGCCCAGACCTATCCACACCTCCTTATAGAGCCGCGAGGGATTGTTGGCCTGGTTGATGCTCAGTATCTGCCCCTTCTCCTTCTCCGTCAGTCCGAGCAGGTTCTGTATCTGGTCGAACTTGTTCATGTACTTGCGCTGGTCGAGCAGTATCTTACAATCGGAGTTGTTGATAATGCTCTCCTTCACGATGGGCGATGAGATAATATCGTCCACCTCCTGTGTCACCACCACGGCCTCGCCGAAGAACTTTCTCACCGTCTTGTACATGTAGAGCATGTAGGAGGCCATGTTTGCCGAGGTCAGCGCCTTCCATGCCTCTTCCACCACCAGCATCTTCCGCACTCCCTTCAGACGGCGCATCTTATTGATGAACGCCTCCATGATGATGATGGTCACTACAGGAAACAGCTCCTTGTTGTCCTTGATGGAATCAATCTCGAAGACGATAAAGCGTTTGCCCAGCAGGTCGATGTTCTCTTTCGAGTTCAGCAGGAAGTCGTAGCGACCACCCTTGTAGTACTGGCGAAGCGTCGTCAGGAAGTTGTCTATATTAAAATCGTCCTTTCCGACCTTGATGTCACGCTCCTGCATCTGCTGGCGGTACACGTCGCGCATGTACTCATAGAAGGTGTCGAAGCACGGCACGATGCTGTGGTCTGCCTGGATCAAGCTGATGTATGCCGACACGGCACTGCCCAACTCTCCCGATTCGGTCTTTGTGACTTCCTCGTTCTCACTCTTCCAGAGCGTCAGCAGCAGCGTCACTATCGAATCCTTCTTCTCCACGTCGAAAACGTAGTCATCCGTATAGAACGGGTTGAATGAAATCGGATGTTCCTCGGTGTAGGTGTAGTATATGCCATCCTGTCCGTGTGTCTTACGGTGGATCATGGCACACAGTCCCGCATACGAATGACCCGTGTCAATCAATACGACGTGGGTACCCTGCTCATAGTACTGGCGCACGACGTGGTTCATGAAGAAACTCTTTCCGCTGCCCGAAGGCCCAAGCACGAACTTGTTTCGGTTGGTGGTGACACCCTTCTTCAAAGGCAAATCACTAATGTCAATGTGCAATGGCTTTCCCGTCAGCCTGTCCACCATTTTTATTCCAAATGGCGAGAGCGACGATCTGTAGTTGGTCTCTTCGGTAAACAGGCACACTGCTGGCTCGATGAACGTATAAAACGACTCTTCCGCTGGGAAGTCGCCCTCGTTGCCGGGGATGCCCGACCAGTAGAGCGTCGGGCAGTCCACGGTGTTGTGCCTCGGCATACACTCCATACTGGCCAACTGGCTTCCGATGTCGTTCTTGGCGTGCTTCAGTTCCTCGGCATCGTCGCTCCATGCAATCACGTTGTAGTGGGCACGGACGCTGATGAGTCCCTGAGAGTGTGCTTCGTTCAGGTACATGTCTATCCACTCCTTGTTGATGGCATTGCTTCGGCTGTAGCGGCTCAGCGACTGCATGTTCCGGGCCGTCTTCTCAAAGCGCTGAAGGTTGTCGTCGCTATTGTCGATAAGCACATACTGGTTATAGATGTGGTTGCAGGGCAGCAGCAGTCCCACGGGACTGGCGAACGACAGGCGGCAGTCGCTTCGGTCTGTGCTCAGACGCTCATAGCGGGTGTCGGTATGCACTTTGGCTGGGAGGTCGTTTACATCGGAGAGCGTGAAGAGGCACAGACGGTTGTCGCCAATCTTCATCTCGTCGGGATTGAGGTCGATGTCCTGGAGCGAGGTGTTATCCTCGGGCATCAAAGATAGGTAGCGCTCTATCAGCCCTGACTTGCGACGGGTGCCTACAATCTCGTTGTCGCTCAGCTTCCTCAGTCTCACAAAGCCGGAATCGTTCATGATGCGCTCGAACTGCTCCACGAACTCCAAGAAGCGGCTGGCCGTTTCCCTGTTCAGTTCCTTCGGGATGATGTGGCCACGGCAGAGCGTTGAAAAATTGCTCTGCATGCGGTTGCGCTCCCTGGTGGTCTTGGTCAGGAAAAGATAGCACGAATGCTTCAGGAAAGGACGCTCGTTAAAATGTCTTTCAAAGCTCCGTGACAGGAAAGTCATATCATCCTTCTGCAACTCCGGCTTGTAGGTCTCGCGGAAGAACCAGTCCTGCTTGTGGACGATGCTGTAGTCTGGCAGCACCTTGACGGCCTTGCACCAGCAGCCGTGAATGGTCTCGTACTCCTGCGAGGTCACGGTGTAGAGTTCGGGCAGCGTCACCTCGAAGGCGACGGTCAGGTCAGCGTCCTTCGATACGATGCAGCCGTTCTCCACCGCCAACAGGGGCAGCTTGTTCTCAATAGTCGTTGCTTTCAGCGTATTCCTCATTGTCGTTACACTTGTTTTTGATAATCAGGTACGGCTTGCGTCGGTTGATCAGGAAACGGGGATGCTGTCTGTTGGCCATACGCTTCATCAGACCATGCTCCCCATAGCGTCGGTTGAGGGCGAAGGTCTGCCAGACCAGGACGGAGGCAGACACGACACCCGTACCGATGCACACCCACTGGTTGACACCAGCGAGATAGAGGACCACGAAGAGGACGAAGACTGCAAGCAGTCCGCCCGCGAAGATGAAGAGATATTGGGCCTTCAACCCCTTGAACTCAACCGACTGGCCGATACCCTTGTTGATATTGTACTCAACCATTGGTCGGACAATTATTACTCACTATTGTCTTCCTTATACCTTATTATTTATATAGACTTATAGGAAGAACGAGCGCAGGATGGTTGCTGCCACGATAAGGAAGATACAGGCACCGAACCATGAGGCTGCGGTCTTCGAGGTGTCGGGATCGCCGCTGGAGAACTTGCCGTACACCTTCACGCCGCCGATAAGTCCCACGACGGCACCGATGGCATAGATGAGCTTCGTGCCCGGCTCGAAGTAACTGGTCACCATGCTTGTTGCCTCGTTGATACCTGCGAGGCCGTTGCCCTGGGCCATAGCGGTAGTTGTTGCTGCAGCAATGAGGGCTGCACATGCTACGAGTTTCTTGTTAGCGAATTTCTTTACATTCATTTTCATTTTTCGTTTACGTTTAAATTGTTAATACTGTTGTTGATTGGTTGGATAATTGTTGGATTCAGTGGTTGCAGAAACGCACGTCTATCCGTAGTCTCTCTGTTTCATTTTTCTTCTTGTCGTTTATTCGTTACTGTTTATACATAGTCGTGGATATTGAAATCCTCGAATCTCTCAGGGATGGAGAACGCTTCCTTCGGCTCAGCCTTTACGTCATTCCTGTCTGAAACAGCATCCTCTATTGGCTTATTCTCGTACTTGTCAAACAAGTCGTTGATACGATCACCAATATGCGGGAAGTCCTTGGTGACGGTGTCGAACAGTTCTGTGCCCTCCAGCCCTTTGAACACCTTCACTACGGAACGTTCTTCTTCATCAGACATATCCTTTCTGCCCACATTCTTGAAGGCAAGGTCGATATCATCTATCGTGGCACCTTCTGCATAAGGTTCTTCAGGCTCGTCAGGTTCGTCGAACAGATAATTGAGTTGTTCCGTTGGCACCTGCTTCCAGACTTTCTTCTGCTCAAATTCGCAGTCCTCAGGGTTCACAGGCTTGGCTATCTCCTTGCCGTCCTCTGTCATCTCGCCTTTGGCAACAGCCTCTTTTCGTTTAGCCTCTTCCTGTCTTTGGCGCATCCGCTCCATCTCAGCTTTCATGTTGAAGGAACTTTTGCCGATGATGTCCGCATCTTCTACTTTAGGTGACACTTCTGTTTCTGGATTTGCTTGCTTCCCGCCATGCGGAGGCTCCTTCTGATAGTGATTGAATATAGCCAGTTCATAGGCGATAAAGGCCAATATCCCAATGATTACGACGGTTGCCATTTGCCATGCTTTTTACGGGTGTCATTGAAACTGTTCTGGAGCAGATGGTCAATCTGAGACTCATACCGCATAAAGTGGTCTGTCAGCACCATGTCCACGTAAGAGGAAATGTTCACGTCCTCAATGTTCAAGGCATTCACGATGGAACGGATACGGTCATGGTAGGCATCACGGAGATAGGCAGACTTACCACGTCGTGCAGCCTTATCCATTGGAGGATTGGAGAATAGGTTCATGTATTCCTCGTCAAGATTGCCCAGCGGTGCAAGATGGAATCTTTCATCATCATCCGCTTTTACGGCGTTGTGGGAATGTTCATTCTGCAATACCTGCACACGTGATTTGGCTTTCTGACCTTTCCATAGAAGGTAGGTCTCTGCTGTTACTATAGCATATATTATCAGCAGCAAAATGATTTGTAATGCTGTCATTGCGTTTGATTGTTAATACGTTTGAATGTTAACACATTTAATTGTTAATACGGTTGGCCGTTAATACGCTTGAACGTTAATACACATCATGATAGTTCTTATTGTACAGTTTCCTGATCGGTTCCTCGAACTCCTCGAAGTGGTGGGCGAAGATGTTATCAACATAGGTCGAGATGTTCAACTGATTATTGCCTATCACACTGATGATTCTCTGGATCCGCTCATGATACTCAGGCCGCATATACACCATCTTCCCCTGTCTTGCCAGCGTTTTCATCATTGGCGTATTGATGAAATGGCTCAGAAAGAACTCCTCCGGGGAACATTCTTCATCTGGGATGTTGTCAGGACTGTCATCTTTCCGCACTTTTGATTTTGGCGGTTTCGACTTCTTATGTCTCTGTACATTCTCCTGATTCCGCAAGGCATCCGCAGCCTCTATTTCTTTCTGCCGGGACAGATCTGGCGGAGCATCAGGACGGATGCCTTCGATGATGTCATGAAAGTCAACCTCTTGAACGGTATTCTTGTCCATTGCCATTAACCGTTAATGATTCCCAACACCTCTTCTGCCAGTTCCCTGACGTTGCTTCCTCTAATAAGCGTCTTATCCGGCGGGAACAGCGTCGATCGGAATAGCGGACGGTTTTCCTCCTTCTCACCCTCCCTGCGGAATCGCTTGCTGTCAGGTACGAATGTCTTGAGGGCAGAAAGTCCAAGTTCCGCCATAACTTTGTCGTAGATGTCATAGAGTCCCGTCTTCTCACGACCGTCCACCATGTTCCATACAAAGTACAGACCCTTGATATTAGTCTTGCCCGTGGTAATCATGTGGTCGTTGATGGCCTTCGCAAATGCGAGGGAACTCTGCATGACCACACGGTCTGCAATTGCCGGACAGAAGATGTAGTCCATCGAGGCAACCGTTTTCAGTACTCCCTCGTTGTCCATTGTGCCAGGCAGGTCAAAGAAGATAATCTCAGGGGCATTCTCCATTTCCTGAAGTTTCCTGGCAGCATCAATGGCATCCCCGGGACGGCTCATAATCACAGGGTATGCTTTCTTTTTGATTCGCTTGAACTGGTCGAAAGCCTGTTTGCGAAACTGCTCATTCTCTTCAATGGTCTTGAAGTCGCGTCTGCGCATCTCATCGATGCTGTACTGCGGGAAGTCACAGTCAATGACCCCAACATTGATTCCCTTCACATAGTGCAGATAGCTTGCCATCAGCACCGTCAGCGTTGTCTTGCCAGCCCCTCCCTTTTGTGTGGAGAATGCGACGAATGTTGTCTTGTTCATTTTTTCAGTCATTTGTTTATTTAATAGGTTCAACTTATGTTCATTATCACATACGATCGACTTTATATGTTGCCAGTCGTGAATATGTTTCATTAGGCTCATAACCGTCTGTTCAAACATTCAAACGTTCAAATGTTCAGTCATACAAACATTCATATGTTCGGGCAGTTTTACATCTGACCAGTTGGCTCAGAAGCCTTTTGACGGTGCAAAGGAACGGCTATTTTGCCAACCAGCCAAATAAACAAGGCATGTGTCCCCGGAAGTCCCATCGAAACAGGGACATTGAGGACACCACCCAACTTTTTTCTTACCACCGTTTTAAAAAGGTGTGAAAAAGACTCATCGAAAATGCAGACCTTTGCAGCCGCAAATGCCAATCAGTGGGTGACGGATATATCGGTTACGACCGATGTTGGGCTGTTGAAGCGACTAATCCGTCCGCAAGGCGGATTATGTATGCCCGCAGGAGCATAGCAAGATGTCTTTTGAGTTACTCAAAAGGTTTCGGGTTACCCACGACACTCCATCTTGCCCCTGCAGGGGGCTGGGGACTGACTCCGAAGTCGTCATCCCCTGTCTGAAGAAGCGATAGTAACGTAAACTACATACACAATGGAAGAAAACAAGAAGCGAAGGACGGGTCGATACCCGAAGAATAACAAACGGACGCACTGCGTCATGGTACGTTTCAACGATACGGAATGGGCCAGGTTCCTCACGCTCTATGAGCAGTCGGGAGTCTATGCCAAGGCCGTGTTCGTCAAGTCGCGCGTCTTTGGCGAGACGTTCAAGGTCGTGAAAGTTGATAGGACGATGGTCGATTTCTACGAAAAACTGTCGTCATTCCATGCTCAGTTCCGTGGCGTGGCGGTCAACTACAATCAGGTGGTAAAGGAACTGCGTAGCCATTTCTCTGAGAAGAAGGCAATGGCCTTGCTCTATCGTCTGGAGTCGATGACTCGGCAGATGATGGAGCAGGGACAGCAGATAGTGGCATTGGCAAAGGAGGCAAGAGAACGATGGTTGCAAAGATAACGATTGGTAGTTCCCTTTTCGGTGCCATCAAGTATAATGCCGACAAGGTGAACATGGGGAAAGGCCAGTTGCTGGACACTAACAAGGTGTTCAATAACGGTGACGGTAAGGTCGATGTTGTACAGGTGTTGGCAGATTTCGAAAAGCGGATGCCCAGACAGATGCGGACGGAAAAGCCTGTCATCCACATCTCGCTCAATCCCCATCCTGATGATAGGTTGACGGACGGGGAACTGACACAGATGGCGCATGAGTATATGCAGCGCATGGGTTATGGCGACCAGCCCTATATCATCGTCAAGCATGAGGATATAAACCGCCACCATCTGCATATCGTTTCCGTCCGTGTAGACGAGCAGGGCAAGCGTATTAAAAGCGACTTCACAAAACGGAGAAGCCTTGCCATCATCAGGGACTTTGAACAGAGATACGGACTGCATCATGGCAACGAGCGAGAAGAGGAAAGACTGTCCAACCGCATCCCGCCAGTCAATCCTTCCGAGGGGGACATCAAGAAGCAGGTAGGCAATACGGTCAAGTCCGTGTTCCACGACTACCAGTTTCAGACCATTGGCGAACTCCGTGCGCTGCTGTCGCTCTACAATCTGACTGTCGAAGAAGTTAGGGGCAATGTCCGAGGTGAGGACTATAATGGTCTTGTTTATTCTGTCATTGATGCCGATAGCAATAAGGTTGGTAATCCGTTCAAGTCCTCATTGTTTGGCAAATCTGTTGGCTACGAGGCATTGCAGAAAAAGGCAGCATTCTCAAAAAAGAACATCAAGGATAAGAATCTGACTGAGCCGACCAAGAAAGTCTTAGAGTATGCCCTTAAACGGACTTACGATAAGGACGAGTTTGTCAGGATGCTCAAAGAGAAGGGGATTGATAGTGTCTTCCGTTATACCGACGAGGGCAGGATCTACGGTGCAACATTCATCGACCACCGTACCCATTGTGTTCTCAACGGTTCCCGAATGGGCAAGGCTTTTTCTGCCAATGCGTTTGAACAGCACTTCAATACGCCGCCAGAGGAACAGATTCCTTTCAAGGAGAAAGAAGAACAGGAAGAACAACCAAATTCTGGCAGCACATCGACGGAAGGACAGCAGCAATCCTCCTATCACGATGAGCAGGAACATTACGAAAGCAGAGGCGGTTTTGCATCATTCCTTGATGCCCTTGACATCCTTAATACTGACAATCCTGTCATTGATGCGGAGGAAGAGGCATTCCGTCGCAGGTTACAGCGCAAGAAGAAAAAGCGTCGTAGCCCAAGACTTTAACCAGACAACAATAGTATCAACAATTTAATTCAAATGTATTATGCAACAAGAAGATGATTTGAGGGCACTGGCAAAAATCATGGATTTTCTCCGTGCCGTGAGTATTATTCTCGTAGTGATGAATGTCTATTGGTACTGCTATGCCAGTATCGTGGAGTGGCACTTGAATATCGGTGTAGTTGACCGCATTATGATGAACTTCAACCGCACCGCAGGACTGTTTCATTCCACACTCTACACCAAACTGTTCTCCGTTCTTCTGCTTGCCCTGTCGTGTATGGGTACGAAAGGCGTGAAGGAGGAAAAGATTACTTGGAAGCACATTAGCATTGCACTGGCTATTGGCTTCATCCTGTTTTTCCTTAACTGGTGGCTTCTCAACCTGCCATTACCCTTTGAGTTCTGCACAGCCCTGTATGTCCTAACGCTGACCCTCGGCTATATCGGTCTGCTGATGGGTGGCCTGTGGATGAGCCGTCTGCTTCAAAACAACCTCATGGATGACGTATTCAACAACGAGAACGAATCGTTTATGCAGGAAACCCGTCTGATGGAGAACGAGTATTCCGTCAATCTGCCGACACGCTTCTACTACAAAAAGAAGTGGCACAAGGGCTGGATTAACGTGGTCAATCCTTTCCGTGCCACTATTGTACTCGGTACTCCAGGTAGTGGTAAGTCGTATGCTATCGTCAACAACTTCATCAAGCAGCAGATAGAAAAGGGCTATTCACTCTATTGTTACGATTATAAATACCCGGACTTGTCGATGATAGCCTACAACCATCTGATGAATCACATGGATAGTTATAAGGTAAAGCCAAAGTTCTATGTGATTAACTTCGACGACCCACGCAGGAGTCACCGCTGCAATCCCATTCACCCAGATTTCATGACAGATATATCAGATGCCTACGAGTCTGCATATACTATCATGCTTAACCTCAACAAGACATGGGTGCAGAAGCAGGGAGATTTCTTCGTAGAGTCGCCTATCATCCTGTTTGCCGCCATCATTTGGTTCCTCCGTCTCTATGAAGATGGTAAGTATTGCACATTCCCCCACGCCGTTGAACTATTGAATCAGAAATACGAGGATATATTTCCGATTCTTTCCAGTTATCCCGAACTGGAAAACTATATGTCCCCGTTCATCGACGCATGGCAAGGAGGTGCAGCAGATCAGTTACAGGGTCAGATAGCGTCTGCCAAGATTCCATTGTCGCGAATGATTTCCCCTCAACTCTATTGGGTGATGTCGGCGAGTGAGTTTACGCTCGACATCAACAATCCGAAGGAGCCGAAAATCCTGTGTGTCGGCAATAATCCCGACCGTCAGAATATCTACGGTGCAGCGCTCGGACTTTACAATTCCCGTATTGTCAAACTCATCAATAAGAAGGGAATGCTGAAATCCTCAGTCATCATAGACGAGTTACCAACCATCTATTTCAAGGGACTTGATAACCTAATCGCCACCGCCCGAAGCAATAAAGTGGCCGTCTGTCTCGGCTTTCAGGATTTCAGCCAGTTAGTCCGTGACTATGGTGACAAGGAGGCAAAGGTAGTTCAGAATACAATCGGCAACATCTTCAGTGGTCAGGTGGTTGGTGAAACAGCTAAGACTCTGAGTGAGCGTTTCGGCAAAGTCCTTCAAAAACGCCAGTCCATGACAATCAATCGCCAAGATACATCCACCTCCATCAACACGCAGATGGACAGCCTAATTCCTGCCAGCAAAATATCAGGCTTGACACAAGGAATGTTTGTCGGTGCCGTCTCAGATAACTTCGATGAGCGCATCGACCAGAAAAACTTCCATGCTGAGATAGTTGTTGACACAGAGAAAGTTTCCAAAGAAACCAAAGCCTACAAGCCAATCCCCATTATCACTGATTTCACCGATGAAGATGGCAACGATAATATGGAGCAGATGATTAAAGAAAACTATTTTATGATAAAAAACAATATTAAGGAAATAGTAAAAAAAGAAAAACAAAGATGATAATAAATAATAATAATTTAAGAAAACAGTAAACTATGAGATCTGGGGAATTCCCAGATCTCAATAGATGGAAATGACAAACATCTTTATTATCTGGAAGGTAGAAAGTGGAAAGCTAATACAATATGCCAAATATACACCTACTCATATTTGTGAAAAACATCTATGAAAATGGCGAGTCGACAACTTCTCCAATTATAAGAGAACATATTTCTTAACAAGAGTGTCACCATTCTTATCAATTGTCATACCTATTAATATAGTATCTTTTTCATCAACTACAAATGTACATATAGGAGTGTCTAATAAATATGTGTTCACTAATTTACCGTCCCAATTATAAACAAGAAGTTTGTCAGCATAGTAAAATGGATATCCTTTATAGTTGTTGCCTTTGTTAATGTCTTCTTTTGTTAAAGGAAGATCCAATAAATAAATAGAATTTGATGTAACATATGCTGTATATCCTTGAAGACAATTATCTGAATAAATTGGATTTGCATTGTCTTTTGATGTATATTTAGGAATGATGTTAGACAAATTAACATGGTTTACAACCTCATTATCCCTTATAGTCATTATTTCCGCAAATTTCCCATGACTGCATGCATATAGAAAATCATTTTCATTAGGGCGTTTTTCTATTAATGCATTTGTTCCATATACCAGATGCTTTAGAACATTCATCCTGTTTGTTTGCTCAAAACTGGTGCCAGGAAATGTATATGGTATTTCTTTAGTTGACATATTTGATAAATTTATAATTGATAATAAATTATCAGATGTAGGTGATGAACCTAAAACGATAATAGAAGTGTCATCAGCTGCAACAAATGAAGGGAATAATAGCCCTGTAGACATTCCTAAGAAAGAGATTTCTGTCCATTTTTCTTTATTGAATATATGTTCTATTTTGTCATAGGGTATTATGATTAACTTTGAAATGATTCCATTGAAATCCAAAATATAGATCTTTTTACGTTCTTTATCTACATTTACCGTAGGACTTATCATTTCTGTTGGTCCCCGACCTTTTTTCAAAAAGCCACCTATTTTTTTAAGACGATTCTGGGGAGCATCCCATTCGAAAACATTATAAAAAGAATCCCCATAACCATGAATAAGGAAATACTTATCTGACATTGCTTCTATAACAGGACTTACAGGCGGAGTGTCTAATTCTATCGTATCGCCTTTTAACATAACTAACATTATAGGTTTGGGGGAATTGCTTTCTTTTTGAGAATCATTAGTCATGTCAAATTTATGATGACTATTTAAGTTACATGAAACACAAATAAGTGAAACCGATAGTATTAATAATAGATTTTTCATACGTAAATTTTAATCATCTCACATTGCTTTAGAGACCATTTTTTGTTTAACTAATTTAACTTTATGAGTTATATGACGAAAAAAAAAGAATAGCACCTATTGGTTACAGATGCGGCTATGGAATATAGGCGGCATTCCATATTAACAGTTGGGTTTATTTCTGCCCATGGAGCCAGATGCTTCTTGCTGGAGAATATGCCCATGTCGACACCTGGATTCATCAACAAGGTCATCCCTGGCCTTGTTGATGAATCCAGGTGTCTCCTTCTGCAACTCTATCGCATATTTATACTTAGAGAGGACATCGCGTATCCTCACTCCCAACTCGTCTATCAAGACTGTAGTCTTGTCAATATCGCGGCGTATCAACTGGGGCATATACACATGAAAACTCTCAACGATGCCTGTATATGCCAGACATTCGATATCGCTTTTTCAAACAGGTGGTATACTAGCTTCCAGTCCCCCTCTATTTTGCTCTCCATTGCCACATGGGTAATACCGTTTTGCAATAGCCATTCTTTCAATTCTGTCAAAGAACTCGTGAAAGTGTCGAATGAACGCGTCTTCTTACGGATACCCTCACCCTTGATTGTTGCCACCACCTACAAATGGACGTCAATGTCACAGCCCAGCTACACTTGACTCGGGAATGAAACTTCTGCCAGATGATACACCTTATTTGGTTTCTGCCTACATAGGTGTAATTTGATTAACCATTTTCATCCGCTTTGGCGCATTTTTTTAATTCATAGGCATTAATCTCTTGTTGTTGCGTCAATTTCAAATTTTAACAATCCATTCCAATCACTTAAAGGCACATAATACATACATCTATATGTTATGCGATAAACACATGGACTTGGATTACTTTCTCTAGAAGCAAGAGCTTCTATGTTTTCGAGCAGTAAACCAGAATACTGATTATTATTTGATTTAATGCCCAACCAGCATGTAATAACTAGACAAATAGCTGTTGCTATTGTCAAAATTGCAATTTTCTTTTTCATTTTTTTTGATTTTAATAATTTAACAAAATTTATCATATAGTCTTAATTAACTTTGATATTAAATGCGATAACGTCTAATCCTGCATCATAAATTTCTCTCATCTATTTACATTCAACTAACAGGACTTCAGCTGTAGAACCTTTAACAATCATTTCTTTACTTCTCCGTTTCTGGATTTAACACCAGCTTTTCTAAGATTCTCGTTTTATAATCGACTATTGTTACAACTATTCATTAATGTTTTATTATTTGATTCTCTTTTATATAAGATATAATGTCTTTCGATTTGATTGTTATGTATTGATAAAATGACATATTTATGGACTCTTAAATACTATCAATATTTAAAAAACCAATATATATTTCACCATTATTTGTGGTAATCACAATCACATATTCACCATTTCCGTATTCAGAAAGGTCATAGGAGATAACATCTCCGTAATTCATTTGAGTATTATCATAGATTATTTCATTGCCATTACGATATAAGATAATACTACCGCATCCAAGTTCTTCTTGAAATGAAATACAAAGTGTTTCATAACCAGAATTATAGACAGCATAGACATCATATATATTTTGAGCGGGTCCACGTCCAGACGGCTGGGCTGGAAATGACATATCACTCCCATCGACTGATACTGTAAAATAATTGATGCTACCCAGTGTAGCAGAACAAACATTGAATGCAAGACTTGCCATAAAAAGAATGGCGAAAATTTTCTTTTTCATACCTTTGAACTTTTTGTTTGCAAAGATATGATGAAATTTCCGTTTCTGCAAATCTCTTAGGTTTGTTTGTTGCACCTTAGAAATATGTATCCATTGGAAATCAGATGGTTACGAAACTATTCTGCATTTTTCCGGACTGTATTTGCAACAATAATTATAATCGTGTTTTCTTCTTTATTCTGGATCTGGTAGAACGAATGGTTGTATCTGAAACACCTAAAACATCTGCAAGATCATAATCGTCATAACCCAAATCTTCGAGAATCAAGAATACATATTGACGAACACTTAGAGGTGTATATCGCTCTAGCCAGCCAGAGAATACCTTATTATTTATGATTTTATAAAAGTCAACCAATGAATTTAGATCCTCATCAGAATAATGAACTATAGGCTTTTTGTTCTTTATTGTTTCATAGATCGTGTTCCCTTTTTGTAGTTCTGACATTATAGATTTATAGAGTGTTGATATATTGTCTTTCAGTTCATCTATCTGCTTTTGCTTTGACCGATCTGAAGTCTTTAATGTCTTTATTTTCTCAATGTTTTTACTGATTTCTTCCTCATAATTAGATACTTTACTTACATACAATCCTATTTCATGTTGATACATGTTTACCTTTTCGGAAAAGCCTTCGATTTCGGATTTGTAAGTTTCATTCTTGTTGGTAAGTGTATTAATTGTGCTGTTATATGATCTGATTCTCTTTTGATAATAACGAAAGAAGAATAAGAAGGCTATGCTAATAATAAATGCAATAACTAATATATATATTATTTTCTGATATAATTCGGACTCAGATTTAACTCTATCAAATTGTAATTGCAATTCCTGAACAGTTTTGGAACTTCTATTGGCATTTTCGTTTAGAGAATCCAATTTCGAAACAATAATAAAAGCATTTTCGTATTGTCCTATTTCTGCATAATATTTTGAAAGCATTTTATATAGTTTCTTTTTTAACTTATTATCAGTAATAGACAGGGCTTCTTCCCAGTATTTCATAGCCTTAAGGGAGTCCCCTCTTTCATATTCAATTTTCCCAAGCAGCATTTTTGCATGTGGATTTGAATACGTGGAATCTGATTCTAATGCATAATCAGCAGAATAATTCAATTCTCCTTTCTCAAAATACATCTCCCCAACATTAACAAGGATATCTGCCCGTAATAATGAGTCTGAATCGTCTATATGTTGCAGCCCCTTTGTAATATAAGTATAAGCACTGTCTGCCAAATTAACTCCAGCATATGAAGATGCAACCATGACAAGTGCTCTCACAATTAACGCCTGATCTTTTAGCTGAACAGAACTGTCTAGAAATTTTTTAGTATATTCCAAGGTTAAATCTTTGTTTTCTGAAACATAGTTTACAAAACTCAGCAACTCATATACTTTGTTTGTTATTAAATCATATCCTTCTTCAACTGCTATTTTTTCAGCCTTTTTCAAATTTATAGTACTAATTTTTATCTGTTCCCTTGTAAAGTTCATCGCTCCTTTATAATAATACGCATCTGCTAAATGATATGGATCATCATTGTTTTCAAAAAAGTCTATACTATAGTTGATCATGGAATCACAGTTAAGAACCTCTCTTTTTTTATAAATTGCAGATGTATATAATAAACCATATAGCGCTTTTAATTGATTATCTTTCAAAGCATCATAATCTATTTCTCGAAGAATAGACAGTGTGCTATCGGGATTTTCGTCGACAATATCCTCTGCAGTCTTAAGAGAACTGTAATTTTCATTTTGTGAACATGATGCCATAAACAATGCTATGGATAAAAGTTGTATAAGTCGAATATAAGTCATCTTTAAATGATTTTTTGTTTGTATTTAGTTACAAATTTACGAAAACCATTCCAAACTCATAAAATACCGCTTGGTATTTTTTAATAATTAAGAAATGATGGTTATATTTTAGATTAAATTAAGGAAATAGGGATTTTTATAATATTACTCTCCTAAAAGAAAGGCGATTCCATTGATATAGGAATTGAGTTGTTTGCCCGCATCGAATAAATGCAGTTGGCTAGCAGGCAAAAGTAAAGTCCCAACCTTTAATAGATAATATGTTTTAAATGACTTGATCAACCCAGGATTATCACGCATAACAACTGCGTTTTTTTCAATATACTGAATTTCTTCAGAAAGATACTGTCCGATAATAATGTCAAAACATGGATATAACTTTCGGGCTTGGACAATTATATTTAATACTGATAGATTGGGCTCTTTTAAACCATAACTGTTGGTTATATCGTCGCAAACTCTCTCAAACGGTGTTTGATATTGATGAAAGAAGCCTGAAATTGACGTATTCTGGATAGCTGCTTCACTAACTTCAGAAGTCAGAAACTTTATCAGAAATCGTTCTTCGATAATCGAATTGAAAAGCCTACTCTTGTTATTGAAGAAATAAAAAATGGCTCCACGTGTTCTCCCAATAGAACTTTCTATCTGTTCTATTGTTATTGCCTCCCAGTTATATATAAACATCAACTTATAGGTCTTATCCAAAATGAGTTCACGCGTACTATTCTTTGCCATTTTAATAAAATAGAGTATGGGGTTGCTTCACTATCTGTGTCCCTTGTGGTATCGGTAGAAGAATAGCAAAGTCCCCATACTCCGTAAAAGAGTACAGTGAGAACTTCATATTCATCTTTCTTCTTTTTAATCTACCACAATTACACAGAAGACAAACATGATCCCACGTAATTTTTCGGCAAAGGTAATCAAAAAATCATAAAGTCAAGCGCATTTAACAGTTAATAACACCACGCCATATGTAAATCGTCCACTTTCTGGGACGAGCAAAAGTATTTTATTGCCATCTACAAGTCTACCAGAGCGTACGAGTTCATCCAATCCTGCAAAGATTGATACTGAACCTATATTTCCAACGGTAGTTAAATTTGTAAACCATTTGTCTGTCTTCATGTCAATACCTCTGCTTTCTATTTCCTTCGCTAATACATTATAAAAATACATAGAAGAAATATGTGGAATGACATAGTCAATAATATCTGGCGACACATTATGTTTTTTAAATGCAATTTCTATGGCATCAACAAATAGAGGGATTACGACCTCATTTAATAGTTTAACATCTTGTTTAATGCACCAAACTGATTTTTCGCCCATCTCCTTTCCATCAAATTCTTTCCAACTTCTGAGCAGTCCAGATTCATTATAGTCTCCCCACATATACATACATGCAGGATATTGATTTGCAAAAGATACTGTCTCTATCCAATTTATCTCTAGAGACACTTCCCCAGACATTTCTTTTTGTAAATAGCAACAAGCAGCACCGTCCGAAAGCATGAATCTAAGAAAATCTTTATTAAATGCAATGATGGGATTTTCTTCAATTTCCTTCAAAAAAGAATATTCTTCATTAAAGAATTTTGATAAAAGAACTGGGGACACAAGTTCAGAGGTAGAACAGACGGCATTTGTTGAATTGCCAGACATTATTGACATATAGGCAGTTTTTAGTGCAGCAATACTTGTCATGCATACTCCAGCTAATGAATATATTTCCATGGGATGATTAAAAGTGGCCCCGTGTACCATTGAGGCCTGAGAGGGCAACATCAAATCTGGTGTCGAGGTTCCGCATGCCAACACTTGGACCGCATCTCGTTGTTTTTCATCTGGTAACATTTTCATTATTGAAAGTGCGGCCATTTCAGCATTTGTATGAGTTATATGCTGTTTTTTATCCAAAGCATAATATCTTCTTTTTATACCATTTTGTCTCAATATGATACTTCGGACTCTAGATTTTTTACCACCTATTAAACCTAGGTAATCTTCCATTTCGTCATTACTGACCGGCATGTTTGGGAAAAACGATGCTGTTTTTGTAATAAATACTTTCTGTTCCATAAAATTGAGTTTTAATTGTTAATTACACATACTAAACGTTATGTGTGCAAAGTTAATAAAACTCAATCAAATCACAAAGCATTTTATCTTTTTTTTATTAAATTGTATAGGGCATACATATGTTCATGCAGTTGGGAGACATTTAATCCGTTGGACATGGAGTCGATTATTGATATACCATAAAAGGCTGATACGAATTGGCGGGCAACCGATAAAACGTCAATATCGTCTTTAATTTCATTTCTATTGACCGAAGAACTAATAATCGTTACCCACCGAGCAATATCATTATTTATATTAACTTGATAACGATATTTAATCTCAGGAAACAAAGAGCAAACCTGAAGTAGAGTTGATATATAAGCCCTACTAGCATTGTCTCGGGAACTTGAGTCAATTAAATTAATGAGCATCTCCATAGTCCTGCCAACACCATCTATATATTTGTCAATATAATCAATTAATGAGCAATCTGGATCAAATTTTACTTTGTTATCTACATTCTGAGTATCTATTATATAATACTCTATAACCTGTTTGAATAAATCCAATTTTGTTTTTGCATAATAAAAGACAGCACCTCTTGTCATGCCACATTCTTTTTCGATATCACTTATTGACACTCCGTCAAATTGTTTTGTTGCAAACAATTTAAATGCTGCTCTGTAAAGCGTTTCTTTATTACTTTTTCTCATTTTTCTTAATTTTTTGCAAAAATACAATAATTATTTCATTAAACAAAAAAAATAATGTAATTTTGCAAAAATACCAGTTGGTTGATATTGGATGCGGTTTTTGGTGTATTTGTGCTCCTTGTGGTAAATTAATAGGTGGAGGGATGCATACAAAATACCGCATCCACCTTTATTTGAAATACAAAATCCTAAAATAATACAAAAGATATTAAATATATTCAACAAAAGGCACAATATTAGATACTAATCAGTATCTTTGTCGTCTGAATTTTATAATAGTATTTTCATTTAATCAAAAATTGTATGAATAACAAAGTAATAAAAACCACTCAGTTGGCATCGACGAAAGAATTTGTAAATCAGCGTGTCATAGACAAGTTTGAATTTACAAGTTTCCAAAGGTTCAATCAGTACAATCGTGCTACACGTATCGGACTTCTAAATAAAATAGGAGAAGCAGTAGCAAAATCACCTGTCGCATCAGTGAATGTGACAAAACCTATTCAAGGTGATAATAGATGGTTCGGGCATTGGGTTCTTGTGAAAGTTGGTAATCATTATATATTCATATGGGTACCATCCAAATCACCGATCATTCCGTATATCGAGCCTAACGGCAGGTTAAACTTTAACAGATTCATATCTAACGTTAAAGATATGGTGAAAACTAATATAGATGGCTCTCATGTTTTTATTAAATTGACCGACAAAAAAGGAAATACGATGGAAATGCAAATATGCAAATTATAGAAGTTCTAAAATGTTCTTCTATGTAATTGGAAAACTTGAAATACGAAATGATATTTTCATATGGAAAATCTAAAGATCGGAATCTCTTTTTCTGGAGGTGGTTATAGAGCTGCTACCTTTCATTTGGGCACACTGTCATTCCTAAATACGATTCATACCGGAGAGGGGAAAACATTGTTGGATTGTGTTTCAGTAATGTCAACCGTCTCTGGTGGCACTATTACAGGACTTAAATATATGCTTGCATTGGCCCAGAAGCAAGACATCAATGCTATGGTGCGAGAATTATTTGACTTCCTTTATAAAGAGGATCTAATTGAGGATGCATTTGCAAACATAGAAAAGGGACGGACAGGCCATGGGGCATCATTAATCAAAATCATGGCAAGCATTTATGATGCCAAATTGTTCAATCACTCTGTTATGGGTGACCTGATGGATTGTATCAATGATATACCAATAAAACATTTCTCGGCTAACGCAACAGATTTTGAAAATGGGCTGCCGTTCCGTTTTCAGGTTACAGAGGGGCGCATAATTGATGATACAAAATCTACATACGGAGTATTTGGAAATAGTAATCACAGGTTAAGACGAGATATTGCGCAATATGTTACATTGGGCGAGGCGCTTGCTTGTTCTTCTTGTTTCCCAAGCGGATTTGAACCAATGATGTTTCCTGATGACTTCAAAGTATGTCAAAATGAAATTGCTGCAAAGAAAGATAGTTTTGGAATTATGGATGGGGGAGTCGTGGATAACCAGGGAATAGAACCAATCCTATTAGCAGAAGAGCGTATGCGAAAATGTGATAAAGGAAGAAAAGATAAAGCTTTGGAACTCGTAATCGTATCTGATGTGTCAAGTTCGAACATGAATGGTTATTCTCCTTGCCAACAAAGGTTGCCAAAGAGCATCGGAGGATGGACAATTGCAAAATTGCAGCAATATGCCCTGCTTGCCGAATTCGTTATTTCGCTTTTACTGATTGTCGCTTTCTTTGCTAACAACCATTATATAATCGGAGCCATAACTGTTATCTGGGGAATGGTAACCGTTGCAAATGTTGCGCTCCATTTGATCAATAATAAAATTGTAGGATTGCTTTCAAATACGATTATTGGGAAGAATGCATCATTTATTAACCACTTGTCTTTTGGCGATATTGAGTCCTTGCTAATGAATCGTGCCAAGTCTGTCATTATGATGAGTTCATCAGTCTTTTTGAAAAGAATCCGCAGAATGGCTTATGCAACTCTGTATAACGACAAGGACTGGCTGAATCGCTTGGTAACCAATACTATTTATGAACTCAGGGCTGGGGAGAAATGGGCCTCAAGATTCAAGAATGGCACCTTACCGGATTACCTCAAGCCATCAATGGCTATACAAGAAAATAGTTATAAAGCAGCAAATATGGGAACAACGCTTTGGTTTACGGAAAGAGACAAAGAGAAGGGCATCCCAGAAGCAATTCTTGCTGCAGGTCAGTACACAATTTGTTATAATCTATTGGATTACATTGATAAGATACAAAAGAAAAAAGACAATTTGAATGAAAACCATCAATTGATTATTGCATGTAAAAAACAGCTGCAAGATTCGTGGAAGAAATTTCAGGAAGACCCATTATGGATGGTTTCTAAGTATAAAAAGTAAATATGAGGAGAGTTATGTTTTTGTGTCTATTGCTAATCTTACTATCAACTGTCTGGGCTTGTAGAAAGACGGATGAAGATAGGCTCGTGGAATACCTGAAGCAAGCATATCCCCCAGAATATGCAGAGCATGTAAAATTGGGGGTACTTGATAGTGTATATGATCCTTATGATTCTTTATGTGCGCTACTAAACATAATAGATATTGTTAAAGATATGCCTATTATGGATGCCATACTTCACGATAACCGTAAGAAGGCCAATGCTCTGGGCAGAAATGCGACCATATATGAATCTGGCGGTTATACAAAGAATGTTGTCGTCATCTATGATGCAAATGGCAATATTAAGCATACCTCCATCCAATCCGAGAAGAAAGGAGAACAAATCATGTTCAGATTCTTCCAAAGATACCATAGAGACCCATTTAGGGAAGAACTTCCGAGATAAGAAATATAAGATTCTGTTACCAATATTAAAAGGAATAACAATATGTATAAATATAATAGTGCCTATGATTCTGAAATGCAAAATATAACTATTCCGTTAATGGGGTTTAAAGCATTTCATCATACTAATAACAACAATGACAAACAACATGATTTAAATGATTTCATAGGGCGAAAAAGCATATTAGATAAACTCCAGTCATGGTTAGAAGATAATAGCGAGAAGGGGGGAAAATATTCTGGAGCTTATTTGATTACGGGTTTCAGAGGTATGGGAAAAAGTTCATTCGTTCATAAAGCCATTCAGAATCTGATACGTAAAGCTCCTAAGAAGAGCCGTCGTTGTTATGTACCTATATCCATAAATGTTGGTAATGATCTTTTGACAAGCAAAGAATTACTCTATATTATTTGCAAATTGTTATCAGCAGAGTTTGAGAAGAAAACACGTCTATGTGAAAATCTATGGAGTAGAACTAACATTTTAGCGTTTCAATTGATTTTCTTTGTTTCATTCATAATAACTCTTTTGTATGCTATTTCGGATTGGACTTCGTGGAAATTGTGGATTGGTATGAGTCTTATGCTTATTGCTTCTGTATTATTAAACCATATATATTATGGAATATGGAAATTGACAAACTGGTCATGGCTTATTACTGTATGGCAAATCAAAAAACTCTTTAAACATTTGGAGGAGCGTATAGACAGCGAAACAACACTGACTCAAGGGAACGGATTTAATGCTAATGCAAAATATAAAGTCAACCTTGATGAAGGTGAGGTTACTGCAGGTTTAGGATATGGCAAATATTTTGGGAAAAAGAACATATATCCAATTGCACATACTTCGGAGATACAGGACTTGTTGGTTAATCAATTGTATCTGATAAAGAAATTACCATGCGCTAATTTTCGTTTTATATTTATCATAGACGAATTGGACAAAGTCTCACCAGAAGACAATGAGAAACAGATAGTGCCAGAATACGATTCAACAAATGTCGTGAATGGCAATTCCACATATCGTAGTAGGCAAAAAGCCTTAGCAGGTTTGCTGGCCAACATGAAGTATTTTATATCAAGTTCTGAAGCAAAATTCATATTTATTGCAGGATATGATATGTATGAAGCAAGTCTTGCAGATATCTCTAACCGAGAGTTTAATCTTCATAGCGTATTTAATGGGCAAATTAACGTTAGTAGTTTTTTCAGAAAGGCAGGAGATAGCAAAGGGGCCGATTCAATGATAGAGGAATACCTATGTCACGCCTTATTAAAGAATGGCCAAGATAAGGAAATACGTAAAGATTTGTATGATTATTCAAATTATTACTTGACAAAATGGACAGAATCCCAAAAAGGCAAATATGAAAGGGAATTAGAACGGAGGGTTATTTTCTTACGTCATTTTCTTACTTATCTTTTCTATATGAGTAATGGCTCACCCAAAAAGTTGGCTATCTATATGGAAAAATACATAAGGAGCAAAGAGCGTATAAAGGAAAAACATGAAGAAAAAAACGAATCTGAATGGGATGTTGAGATAAAAAAAATAACATTAGGTATCAGTAATGACGAGGATTGTCAGTGGTTTCTCTATTTTGATGTACAGAGTATTCATAAGATAGAGTTCATCAACTATATCATCTATCCTATGATTAAGAATCTAATAGCCAAATCAAGTATTTACAATGACAAATTGCTAGTATCGACATCATTTATGATTTCCAACCTATATAAGTTTCACAAATCAGGTTTCTCGCTGAGAAATCTTGAGTACATGCCAGAATTACTGGATATTAACAAGACACCAGAATTACGAGACTTTATTGGAGGAATATTACAATTCTTGAATCAGACACATATTGACGAAGCCGTTATCAATTTGTATAAGTTTAAATTTCCGCTTCGTCTTTCAGAGGAAATCACTTTTTTCTCAAAAACAGCAGAAGAGACTTCATATCTTTTTAATTTTTCACATGATGAACTTTTGTCTGTGAAGAAATTGTATAATCAGCAACTCGAACATTATTCGAATACTTTTTATGAGTCCCCTGCAGTAGCCAGTATACGACACATGCTTGGAGATATTTATATGTTGGAGGAGAATTATGAACAAGCGATTTTTGAATTCAATGAGGCGAGAAAGGCAATCCACAGACAAGAAGACGAAGAAGAAAACAGATCCCAAACAGACTCTAGTCATATGCTGTTCCTCATTAGAGTAACACTGAAGCTTGGGTTAGCATATGAGAAAAGAAAAACATTTGATACAGCTTATGCTACTTATGAAAATATAGTAAAACAAATATTAGAAAAAGCAAAAGATGCTAAATTTTATGGTAAGGAATTATATCATACAACCAATATAATAAATGTCCTGAACAGCAAATCATCTTTTTTTGCCAATATTCGAATTATGTATTTGGGAATATTGGCAAAGGTTGCTGTTCTTGAAAAAATGGATCTGGGTGGAATACGAGAAAAAGACATTATCCTACTATATAAAGAGTTTGAGCAAATATATACTGTCGCTGCTGAAGAAATCAGAACGCTTACAATTATTGATTTCTTTACAAAACTTGGGGATATTCTATATTTCAAAGGATGTAAATGGATTTCAGCCGCTAATAATTACATAGCATTCATTAATGGCGATAACATTAAATTCAAATGTGAGTGTAAATGCAAATGCACAATAAAGGCATCCCCTTGTTGTGCATGTCTATATTATCAAATTAGCGTTTCAAAATGTCTGAAAGAATTGAGTATACAAAATGAATCTTCAAGTGGGGTCTTGGAGATATTAAAATTACTCTATGACAAAAATAGGCAGATGGAAATTATGAATAGAGGCAATTTATTCATGATGGCAATGGCAAACGCTTTAGTAGGATTAGGTAATACGTTCTATGGATGTGCAGGAGCCTGCAATGATGATTCCATAGCCCAATTCTTTATTAATCTGAATGAATTGTTTAACTCCTCAGATAATAAATGTAACGAGATAAAGTATGATGAAACAAATCTATTTATCCAATCCTTATTGTATTATTTGGCCGCTGCAAAGACCTATGAATTATTGACTGATCACAAATCAGCCTATAATATATATGTACAGATACTGGATGCGATATATGTGTTTTATCAAGCTCACCCTCGGAAACATATATCCGATGAAACCATCAAATTCTGCAAGGAACTTACCAAACAGGCAATAAATTGTACTTACTGGCATTATGACAATATAAACTGTGCTGAGATAGATACAATCAAACATGATTTGGCAAAAAAGCAGATTGATCAAATCAATCTCCAATACTTAAGTTCATACCCAGAGATAGAAGTGGCTATTTATAAATATTACAGCCTTTGTCTCTTAGGTGATATTTATAAACGAAATAGTGTTTTACGGCATGTGCTTAATTCTCGCCAATTGGGAAAGGATAAGTTGATAGCAACACTAACCCAAAACATCCAGAACTTATATTTTAAAGTATTAGTAAACGAGGACATTTTATCAAGAATCATTCCCCAATTATATGATTCTATAAAAGATTATAACCATAGTCTGGCCGACACGATGAATTATATTGCTGACTATTATCATAATGCCGATATAGATTCCATGTTATGTCAACTGAATTGGGGTATACTTGATGATGTTAACGATGTATATGACAAGAGATTCTGTTTGTTGGATTATCTCATAAAAGACAGTCTTTTCTGTCTGAATAGAATTACGGAATTAATAGCTCCGTTATATAGTACCACATTGTATAACAATGCATTTATTGGTGAAGTTTATGAAAAAACATTTAACTGGAATCACTTGCTAATTTGTATGCGGGAGCTTTTCGAGTTTACAGAAACGACTGAGAAAGATCTTTTTATCTACGACCTTAAAAAAAGATGTTCTATTTATAACAAAAACCTTGATGATCCGTTAAGGGCATGTGGTAACTTATTATCTATTCTCGATTCATGGAAAAATTATAATGAGGAAGGAAAATCAAAAGTGATGACTCTTTATGAAAAGGTATGTCCTCATAATAATAATTACTTGACAAGTACATATCTAATAGGAAATGCCATTGACTTCTTTAACCGTTCGTTGGAAATGCATTCTTCAGGTAAAAGTTACAAAGAAATGATAACAACATTGTTTTTTCTGGAGGATGACTTGCACAACGATTCTAATTATTTGAATTACGCAAGCGAAGTGTTCTTAATAAATGCAGGTTATGTTAGTGAGAAAATAAAGAATTTAAATAAATATTCTTTGAAAAAGAGCCATTTGTTAGAGATTGATAATTATATAAGAAACTAAAAAAATTATTCCTATGGAAAAAGAATTTAAAATTTGTTGTCCGTGTATTTGTGTATGCTTATGCGTTATTGTTGTCTTCATAATAGGCATTTTTATTTACTTTCTTAAACAACATTTTGATTGGTGTCAATTGGTAATTGGAGCCTCATTACTTATTTTATTGATTATGTGTATTTGTGTAATATATAAATGTTGTAATATAAAAAAAATACGATTAAAGAGTGAAGATATAGAATCCAAACTGAAAAACATCGAAGATAGTTACAAAGATATTTCAAAGCAAATGTCAAGATGCTCCTTCTGTTCCTCAGCTATTGCAAATGATAGTATATATAAGACGATTGAAAAAGTTGCCGAAACATTTTGCAATAAGAATTGTGATGGCTCTAAATTAAATACCTTTAAAGAAGTAGTTGACGCTATTATAAAAAGTTACGAGTCAGACCGGAAAACTCTATCAAATAGTGAAAATAGTCAAGAGGAAGAGAATAATGGCACAGATACAAATGATGAAAGCATAACTAGACAATAAAATTAGAATATGGGAAATAGGGTTTATTATGGAGAGTATACACTCAAGCATTGGCTTGATCTGATACTCAAAAAGAATATTGTCTTGCCGGAGTATCAGAGATACTTCGTATGGGACGAGAACAGGGTGAAGACACTCATAGAGACTTTTAACAGAAATCAGTTCGTACCTCCAATAACGATTGGGGCGTACACGAAAGGAAATACGGTTCAAAACCTGATTATTGATGGCCAGCAACGATTGACAAGCTTGCTGTTGGCGTGTTTGAACATCTTCCCCGACAAAACTAAATATGCGAAATTAGTTGAGAATTATGCTAATGAGAATGATGACATAACAGACGATGAGGATATGCCATACGATAATCTGCTGGAATGGAGATTCTCAGTTCTTACCGAGAAAGGTAGTACGCTGGATGATATCCGAGACAAAATATTGGAGGGTAATTATAAATCATTGGGATTAACCCTTACTGAAGATTTCCTAAAGACTCATTATTTAGGTTTTTGCTATCTTGTGCCGGAAACATCTGTAAATAACTCACAGAAAAAATTCTATTCTTCCGTTTTCCGGAATATTAATATCCAAGGCGAACCGCTTCAACCTGTCGAAAGTCGTCAATCACTGTATTTCCTGGATGAGAGTCTTATAGATTTCTTTGAGCCTTCCTTTGGTAAAGAGGTACTATTAGATGCCAAGAAATATGGAGGTGTCGGGCGAATGGATTTCGTTAGATATATGTCGTTGCTTACCCAATATCATATAACGAGCCGATTCTCTTCTGTGGCCTATGGGTATAGATTCAAAATGGAAAAATACTACGAGGAATACATCTATTCTGTAGTCGGTGAGGTGCCTTCTGATAAGTTCGGAAGCTTTGAAACGTTGTTTCCCCATAAAGACTTCACAACAGAGATGAACAGGCTAACAACCTATATAGACCAATTGGACCTTAAAGGCATATATAGTTCTATTATCAATATGGATATGTATTTTATGGGATTGATATATCATGTTGTTATCCTTAAACACAATCTCATTATTAATAACGTTGAGGGTTTCAGGCGTAATGTCCAATCAAAGATAGATGAATACAAGAAGGACAAATATCATTCAAGGAATCCTGCGGCGCTTAAGCATTTAAAAGCCCGAATGGAGAGCTCCATTAATATATATAATAGGTATATATCAAGATGAAACATACAGATTTTATATTATCTCCTATCACAAGTCTCCTAAGTGAAACGGTTACAGCTTGTGTCGGAGTAGGCGATGGAATGGGGACATCAACTATCGCAGAGCACATTATGCAGTCTCTGTTTCTCCGTATGACGGGCTTTCAGGAACAAAAGATGAAATGTATATGCTGGGAATTGGCAACCTATGACTATGAATATCGGTATACACGTTTTAAACAAAGCCCGTTGGGAGAATGTTCCAACTACAGAGAAAAGAATCTGGTAATAAATGATATCATTAGTTGTAGCAAGAAGATAGATGATTCATATGGCATTCTGGATAATATGGCGAAGACGCAAATCATTCAATCCGTTTTAACTGACATGGATGATATCTTAGTAGATTCAAATCTGTACAAATGGCAAGGCAGACAATATGAAGATTATAAACTGATTGCAAAAGAAATAAAGCATGGTCATCTTCTTGTCGGCGGAAAAAACGGTACGGTGTCTCTTTTCCAAGAAAACAAGAATGGTATAGGTGGGGGGTATAAAGATTTGTTGTTCATCTATGACAAAGTTTATCTACATAGGAACAGGTGTGCGCATAACACCCTGTCTTATCAGGATAATCTGCCTACACTTGACAAATTGCTGGACAATGATTATATATATGAGAATTATTTTTTACGGTATGCGATATTGATCTTAATAGATAAGATCGTCATTGCACTCTATAAACAATATCTATCCGCGATGGAATCGTTTTGACGGCTTATGAAGAAAAAACTAGTATTAATGATGAGCGTGCTGCTGGCATTAGGATTGTTGAGTGCATGCAGCAAATCAGATGACGTGACCGATATCAATAATCACAGTGAAAAGGATGGAACTGGTACGATTGAGAAGAGTAGTGACCTGATGGTAGATTTCCGACTCCAGAATGAAGATGGTATGGAATGTTACGATTTTAAGGAGGGTGATAATATCATTTTCAGGTTAGAGATTAAGAACGATACTGATGAGGATGCTATATTGCCTCCTTTCTCAGAGGTTTTAGGTCTTGATGTTTTTACCGTCTTTTCACAGGAAGGGGTAAAGATCGGGACGCCTTGGGATGTAATAATGACAAGCTTTCGTGAATGTGAAATTATCGGGCCACATAGTTCTGTCGTATTTGTCTGTCCCTGGTTTGATATACCGGCATTATATTTTGAAGGAACCGAACATTACTATTCCGAGTATTTCTATAAAAAGGATGAGAAATCACCACTCCCTAAAGGGGAATACTTCTCTGAATTTGATATCAAACTAAATGAAAAGACGATAACTTGTAACCAGAAATTTGATATAAGGTAACATGTCGCTTTTATTTTGTGCTATATTTATCTAAAATTCATAATTGGAACTAAGTTAAAGAAAAATGAAAAAAAGGAGAGTAAATAAACAGGGGAAGGTTCAGAATCTTCAAAGAGTAAGATCTGGTCTGTTTGGCATGCCTATCATAGATAGGAAATCTCTGTCCATCACATCAAAAGAGGATGGTATAATCAATGTTGCCGCCAAATTGGTTGGAAAGCCTGGTATAATCATTTCTCCTAAAGAGAAACTATTAGGTAAAGAAGTTGCTATAACCATTCAAGAACTCGCAAGCAAGAAGATAATTGAACCTGAAGCTTTAGTTAAAGTTCAAGTCAAAGGGCTTAAACTCGAACGGGCCGGTGGCGTATGGCCTCCATATATGGTAAAATTGGAAAAAGGAATAGTTATAAACGTTGAAAAAATCAAGAAAATATGATGGAAGAAGAGAAGAAAGAAAAAGAAGTCATGGAAACAGAGAATCCATCAAACAAGTATTCAGACGGGGAGCAGATCAAGAATTTTATGAAAGAAGCATCGTCTAAGAGGGATACGATGGGTAGGCAAGTCATATATACACTTATTGCCGTTTTGTGGGCTCTCACATATTCCGAAGAGAATGGAAAGATTACTGCCAGTATCTGGTTAGTGATATCTTTCATTTGCGGAATACTGTATGTTTGTTTAGATTACCTGTATCATTTTGTGTCTAACTATTTTTATAAAAGCATTCTGAAGAATCATTTCATACCAGAAGAAAATGGCGGTATGGTGTATAAGGATAGGATCTCCAGTAAAATAGTTGATTGTCGAACAAGATGTTGGATGGATGTAGGTTGTTGTTGGAGTTTTATTCTTATGCTACTTCTGTTCTTCACCGCAATACCACTGATCATACACGTGGCATCTCTTTCAAAATAAATGATTGGAAAATTAAAAAACTCAAGATATTATAATGAAACATATAATTTTTATTAAAAAAGTAGGTACTATAAGGAGAAATATGTAACTTTGAACTAAAAATAAATGAACTAACGATAATAACAAATTATGGATAATTCAAAGACAGCTGTAAGTGTGATTATTCCCGTGTTTAACACTGAGCAATATTTTGACAAGATGATAGGCTCTGTCAGGAATCAGTCTCTGAAAACTATAGAAAT
>Ga0256405_10002785_pt1 | contig 38293 bp, 30 predicted proteins | sample RumenRJG_02DNA_FD_189096 | JGI IMG/M metagenome (GOLD analysis project Ga0256405, IMG submission 189096) | Bovine rumen microbial communities from Lethbridge, Alberta, Canada - RJG_02 | ecosystem: Host-associated > Mammals > Digestive system > Stomach > Rumen | place: Canada: Alberta...
GGCAGTTTTCGAAAAAAGTTCCAGAGTCGGCGTCAGGACATCTTTCGGAGCCTTGGCTATGCGGGCGTAACTGTCGATGCACATTACGTCCCCCGAGAGAATCGCCGTGTCCTGGCTCCACTTTATCCATACTGTCGGCATCTTGCGACGGAGCGGGGAACGATCCATGATGTCATCGTGGATCAGGGTGAAACTATGAAAAATCTCAAGCGCAGCGGCAGGATCGAGAATTTCTTCGCCAATAGAGTCTTTATACAATGAATATGTCGTCAAGCAAAGCCTTGGGCGTATCCGCTTTCCGCCGATTTCTATCATGTACCTGAGCGGGTCGTAAAGCCCGCGAGGCTCGTCCGTGAATTGCATCTCGTCAAAAAGGACCTTGATGGCCTTGTCAATTTCTGCTTCCTGAATCATCGCTGTGTATTTTTTCCAAATTTAGGCATTTTCGCTGTAATAGGGAATTCTTATCTTTGCAACATTATGCAAGGCAAAGCGATAGTAATAAAGAATGCGGGAAGCCATTTCTTGCTCTCGCAGCTGCCGGAGTGGAGACCATTCCCGGCAGTGCTGAAAGGCGTGATAAGGCTTTACGGGAGCGAGTCCACCAATCCGGTTGCGGTGGGAGACATGGTGGAATGGGAGTCCGTGCGGGAGGCTACCATCCAGCACCCGGCCTCGATCGTGAAGGTATGCGACAGACGCAACTGCATAGTGCGCCGCCCCTCGAACCTCTCGAAGCAGACGCACGTGATCGCTGCCAACCTGGACTGCGCCTTCCTCGTCGTAACTCTCTATTTCCCTGAGATTAAGCTGCCATTCCTCGACAGATTCCTCGTGACCTGCGAGGCCTACGGAGTGCCAGTCAGGATAGTCCTCAATAAAATAGACATATTGAAAGCCGAATTTCCGGAGGACGTGGCGCATTTTGAAAGAATATATCAAAACGCAGGCTACGAGGTGATTGAGACTTCTGCCACCGGAGGAGAAGGAATGGAAGGCTTAATGAACATGATGCCGAAAGGCAGCGTGAGCCTCCTTGCCGGAGAGTCCGGGGTAGGGAAATCCTCCATTATCAAGGCATTGGACCCATCTCTCTGTCCGAAGACAGCAGACATCTCTCTGGCCCATCTCCAAGGCAGGCACACGACTTCTTTGTACGAGATGTACCGCCTGTCATCTGGCAGTTTCATCATAGATTCGCCTGGCCTTAGAGGGTTCGGCCTCATAGACTTCGAAAAGGAAGAGATAGCGAAATATTTCCCTGAGATGCTGAAGATTTCCGAGGGCTGCCGCTTCACTCCCTGCACGCACACCCACGAGCCTGGCTGTGCGGTAAAAGTAGCGGTGGAGAAAGGCGAAATCGCCCCTGAACGATATTCATCTTATCTCGGCATGCTCGATGAGGACAAAAAATTCCGTTAGCAAGAATCATTTCCCGATGAACTTAGAGTCGAGCCAGGCGTTGAACGCATCCCTGTAGTAGTCCCCGATGGGAAGGGAGACGTCGTTCATCATTAGCACGTGGCCTTTGGTGACCTCTTTAATCTCGTCGAGGTTGATGAGGAAAGACTTGTGAATCCTCATGAACCTTCCGGCAGGCAGCCTGTCCTCTATCTTCTTGAAGCTGAGCAAGGCGACTATGGGCTGTTTCTCCCCGTCTGTGTGGATTTTCAGGTATTCGCTCATTCCTTCTATGTAAGTTATCTGGCTTAGGCTTACCCTGACCACTTTGTAGTCGGTTTTCAGGAATATGGCGTTGTCCTTATCGGGGCCTGCGATGGAATTGATTTCGGAATGCCTGTAGTCATATTGCTCTTTCACCTTGTTTGCGGCTCTGAGGAAATCGTCGAATCCGAAAGGCTTCAGCAAATAGTCCACGGCTTGAACCTTATAGCTGTCTATGGCGTACTCTGAATATGCCGTCGTGAAAACTATGAGCGGAGGCGCGACGAGTTGCTTGGCGAATTCCATTCCGTTAAGGTCTGGCATGTTGATGTCAAGGAAAATGGCATCAACGGGCTCTGAATTAATATATTCAAGAGCCTTTGTGGCACTGGGGCAGGCTCCTTTCAATTCAAGGAAAGGAACTTTTTTGATGTATGACTCCAACTGTTTCAGCGCCAATGGCTCATCGTCTATCGCAAGGCAATCTATCATGATGTTTCTGGTTTTTCGTATTTAACGGGAATCTCAACGAATATCTCGTATTTCTTATCGTCAGACATGACTTTCATGACGTAATTGTCGCCATAGAGCAAGCCGAGACGTTTCCGCACATTCTCCATGCCTATGCCTTTGTGTTCATCCTGGTGCGACTCATGTCGGCTGTTGGCGCAACTAAAGCACAGCCTGTCGTCTCTCACTTCCATATTCACTTCAATGTAAGAGTCCTCGTCATAGCTTACCCCGTGCTTGAAGGCATTTTCTACGAAAGAAATCAGCAGCAGCGGGGGAATCTCCACCCCAGGCACGTTTTCCGGCAGCTTGGCATCTATTCTCACGTTCCCCTGGTAGCGAATCCGCATCAAGGAGATGTATTGCTTCAGGAACTCCGTCTCCTTGTCTAGCGGAATCGTCGGCTTGCTGCCTTCGTAAAGAATGTACCGCATCAGCCTGGACAGTTCCAGGATGCACTCCTTTGCCTCATTGGGGTCTATGTCCACCAATGCATGAATATTATTCAGAGTGTTCATGAAGAAGTGCGGGTTTATCTGGTATCGAAGATATTGCAGTTGCTGGTTCAGATTCTCTTTCTCCAGTTCTTCCATCCGGCGCTTATTGTAGGACTGCCTGATGCTGATTTTTACCCCCAGGTTTGCCATTATCAGCAATATCACGACGACGACGTTCAGCGCCTCCGGAGGCAGCGAGAAAGAACGAAGGTGTTTCGCATGCTTGCCGCCCTTGGGTTTCCGAGGCGGAACCCGGCCTTCCGGCTTCTCGGAGCGTGGCCCCGTCTGATCCTGCTTGCGCTCTTGCTGGGGCGATCGCAGCTCCATTTGCTCCATCCTGGCTTTTGCTTCATAGAACTCTTTCCGGTGCTTCATCGGGGAAATAACGAAGAATGCCGAAAATGCTCCAACGAGGATCACCGTAAGGATTATGTACGGCACTGTTTTATTCTTGGTTACAAGCAGAGGGGCGATGAGGTAGTTGTGTATCAGGAACAGGACCATATACGGGGCAGTGACCTCGCCACTTCTGACAAGGGCCTTCAGAAGGGGATGGCTTGCGGACGAGCTTATGAACATGGCCGTCATGCTAGCGAAGGCAACTAGGAAAATCAGCAGCCAGCAGCATAGGTATATCAGATTCTCGTATTTCCAGTTCGTGTCCTGCATGATGGTAAATATAAGACATTTTGATGAAAAGGCGGCGGACCAAAAGAATTTTGACGCACCGCCATACGAGCTATCGTCGTCCGCTAGGACCGCCCTGACCACCGGATGAGGTGCCGATCGTGTTGACCGTCGAGGACAGGGTGATGGATGACAGCGTGCTGCCTCCGCTCAAGGTGGCTCCCGAATAGTAACCGGCGAAGCTGGTTCCTCCGCTTATTGTGCCTCCGGAGTTGAGCGTGTAAGAACTTCCCTTCGTCAGGGACGGACTTGAGACAAGCGTTACAGAAGAGCTTCTAGGAAGTAGATAGGCGAAAACGCAGCTGCTGTTCTTGTCAGTAATAGATAGTGCCGAGCCGCTGCTGAGCGAGCCGTTGTAAACTATGACGGGCTGCTTAGAAGACGTGCTAGGACTTGATGTGGAGCCGCCAGTACCTATCAGAACACCGCCGTTCACCAGGAACGTGTTGTTGTCGCAGTCGAATCCTGCTTCTGGGGCGCTTGTGCCGGATGCTATCACGACTCCGCCATTTATCGTCATATTCCCATTGGCATCCATGCCATCGTTATTCGTTGAATATGAGAAATAATTTCCGTCGTTTATCACTATCTCGGCTGCGTTGGTTGCGTCATCGTAGGCATAAACCTTCACTGTGCCGCCATTTACCGTGAGCGTTCCCTTGCTCTCTATGCCTTCAGCATTCTCGCCGCCTGTGGTGCGAACCAGAAATGTTCCTCCATCGATAGTTATGTTCCCATCGGCTTTTATGCCCTTAGGGGAAGTAGTAATCGCGCTGGTATATTCATAAATCTTTCCAGTCGTTATTATGCGCACCTCGCCGCCTTTGAAGATTATTTCCTGGTCTCCGCTGATGCCTTTCCCTCCATTACCAGTACTCTGGACGTAGAGCTGGCCACCTTCCATTGTGAACGTGCTGTCGGCCTTAACTCCGGCGCATGCAGTAGCGTCCTGCTCGTCCTCATCGTATTCTGGGCCTCCAGAAGTCAGGATAGTAGTGCGACCTCCTTTAATGTCCACGGTTCCGTCGCTGGATATTCCTTTCCCTGCCGTTGAGGTAACCGTTATGTTCAGCACGCCTCCATCGATGCCGACGGAGTCGTTGGCTTTCAGACCATTGCCAGCTTTCGCGGTGATGTTTATCACATTGCCTGGACGGAATCTGAGATAGTCATCACTGGCGATGCCATGCTTTTTATTCCCGGTCACGTTGAGGGTACCGTTCCCACTGAAAATCATCTGCCCCTCGCTGAAAATCGCTCCCTTCTCGTCCTCCCCGTCCGGAGTATCGTAGCTGCTCCCATCTTCGAGAATATTCGTCGTGCCTTTCCCAAGCACCACGAAAGCCCTCTTCTTGGACTGGCTGTTTATGGCCGCCCCATTGCTGTTGGTGAGGTTCACTCCATTTAGTTCAATTTCATATTTTTTCCTTGAATAGATTTTGAATGATCCCTTGTTGGCAGTACCTGAAAGCACGTATTTGACGCCTTTGCTTTCAGAGTTCACAATAACGTCGGCGCCATCGGCAGTCACTGTCACCCCATCTATGCTGCCAGTGACGGTGGCAGAAGTTCCTGAATATGCGATTGCGATTTCATTGTCGAATGAAGAATTCTCCACGTAATCTTCATCGTCCTCATCTATGGTCTCGCTCTCTTCAAGGAAACTGTCGTTCAAGCTAATCGTGAATGTCTTCACCTCATCGTCAAGACTCTCGGAAGAATTGCCCTGGCCTGCTCCTGGATTGCTCGGCTGAGTGTTGTTGTTCTCGGTGTCATCTTCAGGAAATATAGGGTCGGCGTCATCGCCTGAGCATGCGTATGCCAGCGCCATCACGGTGCTGAGCATAATGAATTCGTAGAATAATTTTTTCATAACAGTTTACGTTAATTTTCATGGGAAAACTAATTCTATTAAAACTGTTTAGAAAATATATTCAACGAATATGCTGATTCTTAATGCGAATGGCGCAATATGCTTTTAAGTGGCAGGTCCTTCTTGACGATGAGCGCGCAGAAGACGAGGATGAGGGCAGTGTTGGCGAGAATGGATGGCAAGGCGCTCAGATGAGCGTTGCAATACTGAATTCCGGCGAAAAGGCATGCTGCCACGATAATGTAGACGGCAATCTCTCCGAGAGGGTAGCAGATTGGATATTTCTTCTGCCCGACGAAGTAGGAGAGAAGCATTGCCGTTCCGTAACCTGCCACGCCAGCCCAGGCGCAAGCCATGTAGCTGGAGCCCGGGATGAACAGGAAATTGACTGCGAACAGCACCAGGCACCCGGCTCCTGAGAAAAACGCCCCCCAGAGAGTCTGGTCTGTGAGCTTGTACCAGAATGAGAGGTTGAAGTATATTCCCATCATGATTTCAGCAGCCATGACTATCGGCACAACCCTCAGCCCTTCGCGGTAGCCCTCTCCGATGATGAACTTCAACATATTCATGTAGCCCATGACGCAGAGAAAAGCAAGCAGAGTGAATATTATGAAGTATTTCATGGCTTTGGCATAGGTCTCCTTGCTGTCTTTTTCCTTCGCGCTGCCAAAGACGAAAGGCTCGTAGGCATAGCGGAAGGCCTGGGTAATCATCGACATTATCATGGCGATCTTGATGCAGGCCCCGTAAATTCCCAGCTGCGCCTGTGCGTCAGATCCCTTGTAGACGAACGGGAAAACTATCTGGGAGGCTGTCTGGTTTAGGATTCCGGCGATGCCAAGAATCAGGATGGGCCAGCTGTAACCCAGCATGCGTTTCATCAGCGGCCAGTCGAAGCCATGCTTGAAGCCTTTCAGTTCCTTAGAGAAGAATAACGTTATGCTAGCTGTGCAAAAGAGGTTGATGTAGAACACGTAACCGACGGATATCCCGTTGTCGTAGATTCCGAGCGGATTGGCTCCGGTTTTGGGTAGAATAACGAAGTAAAGCAGGTTGAGCAAGATATTCATTCCTATGAAGAGAAGTTTCAGCGCTGCGAACTTCATAGGCCGCTTCTGGTATCTCAAATATGCGAACGGTATGCACTGGAAGGCATCTATCGCCACGGTAATTGCCATGGCTAATAGGTAATAGGGGTGATCGGGATAGCCCAGTGCGCCGGAAATAGGCTTTAGGAATATGAATACGAGGGCGATGAAGAATAAGGAAGTCGTCGTCACAGACCTCAGGATGGTTGAATAGACCTTATTCGGATCCTCACCGCTCTTGTTGGCGTATCTGAACAGAGTGGTCTCCATGCCATAGGTAAGAATCACCAGCAGCAGGGCAGTGTAAGCATACAGATTCGTCACGATGCCGTAACCTCCCGACGATGCATCTATCACGTAAGTGTACAGGGGCACCAACAGGTAGTTCAGGAATCTGCCGATTATGCTGCTTAGCCCGTAAATCGCGGTGTCCTTAGCTAGAGACCTCAGATTAGCCATGCCTGATCTTACTTGATGCCGTATTTCTTAAGAATCTTCAAGACTTTCTTCTCGATGGATTTCTCCCAGAGAGCGTAGCCATAGTCTGAAGGATGAACTCCGTCAATCGTCGCCTCATGATCGTCTGCCGTGGCATCAGGATGAATGTAATAGACATTCTTGTACTTCTTGCAAGCGATGTTCATCATGCTGTCTGCCACGTGGATGCGATAACTCTCATTGTAATCGCTCTTGGTGTTGAAGTTCCTGTTTTCGCGGCGAATCGTGCGCTGGAATACTAATGGAACGTCCGGATGAGCGGATTGAAGCTTCTCGATGAATGGGAACAGGCGCTCCCTGATCTGCTCTGGCGAAGGATTTGAATAGGTGTCGAAGATATAGCCTTCCACGTCGGCATCCTTGAGAACTTCGGCAGCGTAAGGCTGCATCTTGCATTGGCCGCTCATTCCCAAACTCAGGAGCTGGATTCCAGTGCGCCTGGTGAATTGAGCAGGGTAAGCCATTCCTGCCCTTCCGCAGCTTACTCCGTGCGTGAAGCTGGATCCATAGATTGCGATTCTGTGCCTGAAAGGAGACGGAATCGGTTCTAATGCGGCTCCTTTATCCACGCCAATCTGAACGCTTTTCATCTCGCTGTAGAGCGGGAAGTAAAGCAGGCATTCGTGCATGGAGCCATCCATGTTGCTTATTAGATTTATCCGTTTGCCCTCGGAACCTTCAGCCGGACCGTTGGCGGCAGCCCAGAGCCACTTCCCGTCTCGTAGGATGTACAAGTCGAAACCTTTGTAGGCATAGCCCCCTGCATTAGGAGAAAGATGAGCCTTGCCATAGACAGGGTCGATGACTATATTCTTGCTGTCGGTTTTGAAAACTACGGCCATGCCGGTGGTAGTCCTCACCTCGAAATTTTCCCACTCGGTCCATCCCTTGTATTTCACGGTGTCCACTCGGTCGTATGGCTGGGGAGTGTCCATCAATTTTCCGATGATAGTGAGTTCCGTGGCTTCTTTGAAGTCGTATTTCTGAGTTTTATCCTGGGCTGCAGAAGTTATGGTTGCGAGAGCCAGGATGGCAGCAATAAAGAATTTTGAATATTTCATATTCCCTAAATAATGAATTCATATGCTAAGTTAGCAAAATTAGCGGCTAATTTATAACTTTGCCCCGAAATTATGAGCCTCTATTCCTATTATAGGATTTCAAAGCCATCCGAGGACAAGGTTCCGGCGGAGGAAGTGAAAAGCGTGTACCGGAAGACGCGAAACAGAACCTTCTGGGGCGCGACTGCGGCATATTCGCTCTATTATGTGTGCCGGATGACGATGGGCATAGTCAAGCAGCCACTCATCGACGACGGCATATTCACTGCCGGTCAGCTCGGAATCATTGGCTCCGCGATGCTTTTCGTCTACGCCTTTGGCAAATTCCTGAACGGCTTCATAGCCGACTATTGCAATATCAAGCGTTTCATGGCGACTGGCCTGCTGGTCTCCGCTGCCATTAATTTTGTCATGGGGGTGCTAGGGTTGCTCCAAGGCTGGCTGGGCATGACTGCAGTCGTGCTGTTCGTCATATTTGCGGTAATATGGGGACTGAATGGCTATGCCCAGTCCATGGGCGCTCCGCCAGGGGTCATCAGCCTTTCCAGGTGGTTCCCGCTCTCGAAACGGGGAACTTTCTACAGCATATTCAGTGCGACGCCTTACCTCGGGAAGTCGCTCTCTCTGATTCTGACTGGCCTGATAGTTGGCTGGGCAGGCTGGGAATATGGCTTTGTCTTTTCTGCCCTGGCAGGGCTCGTGGGTGCCTGCATAGTGGTTTTCCTGGTTTCTGACACGCCGGAGAGCCGTGGCCTGCCATCGGTGCAGGAACTTTCCGGTGAGGCGCCGAAAAAGACGGACTCCATGCCTACGGGGGAATTGCAGAAAATGGTGGCTAGGCATCCTGGAATATGGGTGATCGCACTCTCAAGCGCATTCGTCTACATAACTCAGTATGCGGTCAGCAACTGGGGCGTGCTGTTCCTGCAGAAGGGAAAGGATTTCTCCCTGGCCTCGGCTACGCAGATCATAGCGATCGCCGAGGCTTTCGGCATTGCAGGAACTGTGCTGGCAGGCTGGCTCTCGGACACCGTATTCAAGGGCAACAGGGTCATGCCGGTGCTCCTTTCTGGCCTTGTGTGCCTTGCAGCCCTCGCTGGCTTCATATTCACGAAGGGAAGCTATTTCATGAATATTTTGTATATAGCCGTGTTCAGCCTGGCGATTGGCGTGGTCTATTGCGTTGTGGCTGGCCTCATGGCTCTAGACATGGTGCCTAGGAAAGCTACGGGAGCTGCCCTTGGGCTGGTCGGCATCTCCAGCTATGTCGCCGCCGGCATTCAGGACATAGTGAGCGGCTTCCTCATCCAGACGCCTGCGGAAAGCGCCGCCTACGATTTCACTGCCGTGGGTTGGTTCTGGATGGCATCCTGCCTGCTTTGTTTCCTGATTCCCGTGCTTTCCTGGAACCGGCTGAGAATCAAAGACTGATTCTCGACCGTGCGTTGAAGAATTTATCGACATTTTATAATATATTTGCGTACTCTAATCAAGAGCCTTCAACGATGCGCACCTTTGATAATTGCATGATATTGCTGATTTTTTTTCTGGCAGTCCTGCTTTCTTGCCAGAAAGGGCATCTTGACTCTGGCTCGGAAGCTGATATGGCGAGAATCGACAGCATTGTCTATGCTAACCACAGCGTGGATTCTCTGGAAGCCCTTACGCGCAGGTTCGGCAAGGAGGGTAATCTTAGGGGCGAGCTTGTCGCCAATCGGGAGCTAGGAACTCAATATCGGAGGAGAAACGACTTCGTCCATGCCAACGCCTGCCACCAGCGCAGCCTGGAACTTGCCACGGAATTGAGTGACACCATCGAGATAATCAAGGCCCTGAACAACCTGGGCACCAACTATCGTCGGCTAGGAGTTCTGGAAGAGGCTACGTCCTATCACTACAGGGCTCTAGAATATTCCGACGACTACAGCCGGCAAGATGATTCCGTGACGTTGAAGAACAAGGCAGCCTCCCTCAACGGAATCGGCAATATCTACATAACCTTGGCCAACCTTGATCTCGCCGACAGCATTTGCAGGATGGCTCTCGCCAACGAGAAACGTCTTGGCAGCGACCTGGGGCAGGCGATAAACTACGCCAACATAGGATCTGTCTTCGAATCCAGGGGGAATCTGGACTCGGCTCGAATTTATTATTCTTGGTCGATGGAGAGCAACAAGAAGGCGAATTCCACATTGGGAATATCCCTCTGTCATGACCATTTCGGTCGCCTCTACGAGAAGAACGGAGACTATGACAAAGCTATCTCTGAATATGAAAGCGCCTACGACCTGCTTTCCGGAACGCCAGACAAATGGCACTGGCTGGATCCATGCCTTGCCTTGGCGAACGTCCATCTTAAGAAGGGCGACCTTTCCAAGGCTAAGGAATATCTGGACGAGGCGCGGACGGTTGCGCAGCAGATTGGCTCCCTGGAGCACCTTTCTTCGGTCTACCATTCCTACTATGAGTACTATTCCGGGCTGCGCAATTACAAAGATGCCTTGGATTCCTATGTCATGAGCAATGAATATTCCGACAGCGTGGTGAACTCCAGCATCCTGAACAAGGCGCAGAATGCCAGGGTGCAGCTGGTTCAGGACAGGATGCAGAAAGAATTGCAGGATAGGGAAAACCGGTATTCGTATCAGGCGAGAAGCCACAGGCGAATGCTCGTCGTCTCTTTCATTGCTCTTTCTCTCGCACTGCTCGTAATTCTCATGATGCTGTACCTGCTTCGCAACAGAAAGAAGATGAACAGGATGCTCCGGAAACTTGAGAGGATGCGGACCGATTTTTATACGAACATAACGCACGAGCTGCGAACGCCGCTCACCGTCATTCTCGGCTACGGGAAGCAGCTTGAGAACGGGGAACTTGCAAATCAGGAGGAAGTGCAGGCTGCGGGGAAGTACATCCGTAGCCAAGGAGAAAGCTTGCTGAACCTGGTCAACCAACTTCTGGACATCTCGAAAGTCAAGTCGAATGTCGCCCAGCCGGAGTGGCGCAAGGGCAATATAGTCCCTTACGTGCAGATGATCGTGGAGTCATTTTCGCATGCGGCGAAAGAAAAATTCATTACATTGCGGTTCGCTCCGAAGCAGAACATCATCGAGACGGATTTTGTGCCGGATTATGTTGGAAAGATAGTGAGAAATCTGGTGTTCAATTCTATAAAATATACCGGTGAGCACGGGGATGTCGCAGTGACGTTGTCCGAGGAGAAAAATGTGCTTGAATTGCGAGTCGCCGACAACGGCAAAGGAATCTCTCCCGAAGACTTGCCGCACATATTCGAGGCATTTTATCAAGGCTCTAATGATTCTGGCACAGTCGGCACCGGAATCGGACTTTCTCTCGTAGACAGTCTCGTGAAGGCAATGGGTGGCCGGATCACCGTGAAGAGTGCGCTCGGGCAGGGTTCCGTTTTCACGGTTCAGCTCCCTCTTCGTCATGGAGACGGCAAGTGGCGGGATTTCGAGGTGGAGGAGGATGCGCAGGAAGAAATTCCGGCAATTGGCGCATCTGCGGACGACCTTCCGTCTGGAATGGAATCTGACGAGGCAGTGCCTATCATTCTTGTCGTGGAAGACAACGCCGACATCTCAAGGTACATCGGCTCGGAACTGAAGAAGTCCTACAGCCTTCGCTATGCGGTGAACGGCAGGGAGGGCGCCGACCTTGCGAAAGAGATCATCCCGGATCTGATCATCTCCGACATAATGATGCCTGAGATGGACGGCCTGGCGATGTGCCGGGAAGTCAAGGCTTCGGAAATCACCAATCATATTCCTGTAATTTTCGTGACCGCTCGCAGTTCGCAAGAAGACAAGATAACGGGCATCGAGGCTGGCGGAGACGCATACCTCTACAAGCCGTTCAGTTCCGATGAGCTGAATGCCCAGGTCGAGTCTCTGCTCCGGTCCAGGATGCAGTTACGCAAGAAATTTTCCGAGTCTGTTGCCAGCGGCGACGAGAATGCTGGCGAGAAGTTGTCTGACAAGGATCAGCATTTCCTGAACCATCTTGTCGATGTGGCATATTCGGTGATGGCGGAAAGCGGCTCCGACGTTGAAACGGTGGCATCGAAGATGTGCATGTCCAGGATTCAGCTGAACCGCAAGGTACAGGCTATAACTGGCGAGACCTCTTCTGCCTATCTGCTTCGCATTCGTCTCAGCAGGGCGAAACGCCTTCTGGACGATCCGAAGAATTTCAAGATCGGGGACATAGCGTTCAAATGCGGCTTCGAAGATTTCGCCTATTTTTCCCGCGTCTTCAAGCAGAAATACGGCGTGACCCCATCCCAATACCGTAAGAGAGTCACGCCATGATGCTTATGGCTGGAGATACCCCCTGATGAAAGGCTTCTTCGCTATTATTCAAGAATAAAGTCCAATAAACTGTTAAAGTAATCATCCCTGTTTTCGTCAGGGTTGAATGCGATGCCGTCTAGAGCCTTTTCCATCGGCATGTTTAATCTCGTGCAGTCAGAAAGATCCTTGGGACAATCCACGTGGCTGGTAATCTTCCATGAACGAGAGTACCATTTACTGAATATTGTCTTTTGGCGGCCTCTTGTCGTTTCTGAACCCTTTGCTTTGTTGTAATATGTCCAGAGCTTCATAGCCGCGGCATCATTGTCCAATCCTGATATTTGGGACAGGATGCTGGCTTCATGCATCAGTCCGGAACTCCGAAGGGATGTAAGTGTCGCGACGGCCCCGTAGTTGTCGGCAAGACCGATTCTGACAGCGAATTTCATTGCATCAGCCAAGGTATGTGCTGCCCAGAACCTGACTTGCCATGCACAGATGACATTGTCTTTTAAGACATCGACAAGAATGTCATTCAGCCAATATCCATTTTTCTTTCCTCCGCCAGGGAACTTGTTCTTATAATTTCTATTTACGGATCCTCTCTCAAGATTCAAATTCGTCAAGAACTCGTCAAGCCCGTGCAGACTGCCATCATTCAAGCTGAGCATTCCGTTTCCTTCGGCCCTTGCATCTGTTACGAATGAGGGATTGCCAACGAATGCCTTTGCGAAAGCATTTGTCAGTATAGACCTCATCTTATCGTGTGACAGCATTGAATGAATGAATTCATCTTGCGTTCCGCCCGCAAAATGACCAAAACCAAGGGTGAGGTGAGGGTCTGAATCGTAATAATGAACTTCGTCGAACACTCTCCTTGCGGCTGCATCTGAGTTGAATGCGGCAATGAGAGACGCTAACGGGGTGTCTGGGGATACGTATCCGGTACAAACTGGAGATAAATCGGCATTGAATGTGACGGAACTCAAATAACCGCTGAATCCGTCATATTCTACCGGATACCAGAGGCCATCCTCTCCCTCCAATCCTTCAGAAAGGTCAACTCGGAAAATCGTCCCCAATGGAATCACGCAGAGAGGCGATCCCTTTTTTGACCTTGACGGTCTCAGGTTTACATTCCCCCTCGTTATTCCGAATGTTATATCTCCCTCATTTAGCATGGAACTATCTGAATATGGTGTCGGCTGTTCTGGCTCTTGGATTCTATATTCACTTGATTCCAAATCCCAAAAAGCTAATGGCCGTCCAAAGTGATACAAACTTTTTCCATTCGAAACGTTCCTTTCTGGAATTTTTTTCCACTTTGTCCGATCGCTTATACATGAGGAATATGGGATGCCATCATTATCAAGCCACCAGTCTTTCCGAATCACCTTGAGAGCTTCTTTTACGGATGAGGCTTCTGCCGTTTGAAAGTAATAGCCAGCATTATCTCTGGGAAACACATTAATCACTATTCTTATATGGAATCTGCTTCCGTTTTTATTAAACAGAATGTCTCCCGGTCTCAAGTCTGTGGGTGAGACCGGCTTATGGCCAGTCCCAGATGACAGTTCATTGGAACCGTCTTTAAAGCAGCAAAGAGTCGTCGTATTAGATTTGTATTTGGAATGCTTGGAAAGTCCAAGCGTTTTTACTCTTATGCTTGGATCAATATCATATTCATTCATGACGCGAGCTATTGCCCGCGACACAAATCCGGAACAATCAATCCCGATTCCATAGTATTTTAAGGCTTCGCGGTAATCAGTAAAGCCTTCATTCCAGAGATTTTCTCCTTCTATTTCAAGAAAGCGCTTTATGATATCGGGGCGGCATTTCCCATGCGTGGAGTCTTTTTGATCTACCCCATCGGGATCTTGAAGAATATTTTGGAGGTAATCTAAGGTATGGAGATACCCTGTCCCATCGTCCCTTTCCCAATTCTTGCTATTGTCTCGGTTTGAAGCATTGATGTAATTATCATCATTCAGCACGTATGGAGGAGATACTACAGCCTGCTGTCCGGTAACCGGATCTGTAAAATACACATTCTCCCAGCTGGATGTGTATTCTTTCAATATTTCTGATACTGAATTGTACATGATTCAAAATTTTAAAATATGCTTAACAATACAATGGTGGCAATCGCCACTACGATTGAGCCTGCTATGATTCCTATCAGTTTCCAGTTCTTTGGCATCATCTTCATCGCATGCACGCTGCCTGTATATCCATCGACATAGAAAGGGTACGTCTTGTCATTATAATTAAAGGTTCCATTCCAAACCGGGCTCATGACAAGCGTGCATGATTCTTTGACAAAATCAACCTTCTTTTCAGAAGTTCGAACATAAATTTCATCGCCATGACGTTTCGTCGCCTCTTTCTCCAGATCTGAAATTACGCTGTTCCTGGCATCTTGCAAGCTTTCTTTCTTGTTCTTTGAATATAACTCGAAGGCTGTTGCCGATGGACAGTTCTCAAATGAGAAAACCTCGCTGATTCTATTGCCAACTTCAACTACTTTTGAGTCAATAATGCGTGATGAGGAAACCAATATTGTCTTTTCAGGGAAAGATGCATTTTGGACGCTCTCGTGTTCGACCTGTCTTATGATGTTATTTCCTTTTTCATCTTTTTCATCAGTTTTCTGAGGTGTGCTGAATACTACCTTGAATTGTCCATTAGCTTGGATAGTCCATTCCCAGCAAGGAACATACACTGGCTTGAGATCCAACTCTGATTCCTTGATGGCGGCGATGAAATCCTTTGAGACGAATTTTTTCTTTGAGACATAGTTCGTCAAAGCATGCACTGCGGCATCTCTATTGATCTTGAATATGATCTTGCTGTCGGGTGTCCGGACATCTTCGACCACCTCATTATTCAGAGAGAGCCGAGAGCCACATTTCGGACAGTATTCCGGCGCACGCTTATCATAAAAATATGCCGACCGGCATTTGCAATGAATGATCTTGATTTTGCTTATTTTAGACTTTTCTTCCAATATGCCATTTATCGTTGCATACATCTCGTTCTCCGGGTCTACTGTTATGATTGGGTCATGGAGAATATTATCGCGCGAAAATGCTCCTTTGGCGATGTATTGGGTTGTCCGTGGAATGGTGATGGATTCTAGTTTGTGGCATCTGGAAAATGCATTCTCTCCGATAGAAGATACCTTATTCCCTATGATGATGCTGCATAAGTCTGGTGAGTCCTGGAACGCATTGGCTGCAATCGTCGTTATGCTATGCAACCTCGCATACTTGTTCATGTCAAGATGAAGGGGGGCTCCTGAGAGAGAAACAAGGGTGCTGCCACTGATGACAGTTTCGATCCCATCTTCGCTCTCCGATTGTTCCCAGTATGGCACAACTCTCAATCCCTCCTCTGGCATGATGCAATCATAGGCGTAGTCTTGATTCGGATACTTCGTTCCATTAATGCTCCAGCTGGCTAGGATGAAACCTGGTTTTGCCAAGGCCTTGAATTCAATTTTGTCTCCCACCGGCACTTGTCCGTTACCAATCTCATTGCCTCCGTCCTTAGCGATGATAGTTCCGCCCGGTACTTGCTGAATATTGAGCAGAGCAGTCTTGCTCTCAGTCAGCCATGTCGCCTTCGGGTCAGGATTGGGACATGCAGGGAAGTGTTTGCAGATGTATGACAGGACTGACACTATGTCGTTTTGACACGTGTCATTTTCGGGAAAAGTCATTTCCTTCCTACCTGATTTGTATGTAATGATATAATTCCTGGAAAGAAGCAATGCGCAAACATATGCAGGAAATCTGCCGGCAAAGGAATCTGGCCCATAAGATATGGCTTCATGATTCGAGTGAGATGGTAAACGCCATAGCCTTGATTTGAACACGCTATCATTGAACCATGGCCTCTCAATCAGTACTGAACGATATTCGAAGCTGATAGAATCGATTTCTTCTGTGCCTGAATCGAATTCATATCTTGATCTTAGTTCTTGAGAAGCACTTCTGCATAATGATTCGATTTCGTCGGCTCCAATATGTATCGTGCACCAATTTTTGCCTAACACGTCAAAAGGATACAAATAGGTTGGCGCAAAGTCGCTGTTTGACAAACTTCTTTGCAGTGATATGTCCTTATCGAATCCGGATTTTATTTCTTTCCATGAAACAGACGGACACGATGTTTCAAAGTTCTTTACGATAGAAAGATACAGTTCTACTTTCGCTCTGTTGCCTCTAGAAGACCATTCTGCTTCAAGCAAGTCGATTTCTGCTTTTTTCTGTTTTAATTTGGAGTCATTTATCGGAGTGCTGTTATTCGTGCGGAGATTAATGAGTTCTTCAGTCAAAGCGTAAAAGCGATCTTTATAATCGCAGTAAGCATTGTAGGACTCTGAATTTGTTCTATGCTCCCATTCATCCTTTACGAACAAGAATTCACATGCTTTTTTATATTCCTTATGCTCACTTTCGGATTTATTCGATTCCGCAATGTCCGCCGTAGCCAATATCTCATCGTATAAGTCCCAAAGGTAGGTCTCATGACCCGCTGATGGAAAGAACATGCCTTTTACGGGAGTATTGATGATTCTTGAAAACTCTGCGGTCTTCTCAAGAGACAATGCGGCATCTGCGGAACCGTTACCGAGCAATGGACTAAGGTTTTTAGGAGTAAAACTGTATATGTTATTTAGTGGGAAAGCAAGGAATTTGCCTGCCCCCGTATCTTCATATATTTTCTGAATTTTGGCAAATACGGCCAAATAAGCTTTAGCTTCCATGGCAAGTCTACTTAAATTCTAGCCGGCACTTTCCCTTCTTGCATGAAGTGTCTACGCATTTAAAATGTCTCCGGCAATGGTATTTGACCAATTCTTGATGTCTGGATTTGGATCAGGAGAAACGCCTAACACATGACATCTATACCCTACAAGCTGCATTCCCGGCCTGAATCGTTGATCCCGCTTGATGAATCCTGCTCTCGTTTTTATCCTGCTTATTATTATCAAGATATTGGAAATCTGCGCTTGCGCCAATCCCAAAACATCCGATATTTACGCCAACGCCACCCTGGTGAGAGGTCTCGTTGTATTTGTGCATGAATTCAGTTACGGCTGACTGTTCGCCAAAATCAATCACAAGATTCCTTATCAGTATCATGGCTGTCGGGTACGCAGGCAAAAGTCCTTTTGGCTTGTGACCGCCAGTGCTCAGCATCTGGCCTTTAAGAACGCTGTTGTTCTGATCAAAACGCCAATATTTACTATTCAGGAAAGCGGGTTTAAACCAAGGACGAACGATATTGACCTGGCATATTTCAAATTCTACTTTCAGCTGAGAAAGGTTGAAGTTTGTATTAAGCTCCTGGGAGTTGTTGGTTTTCCCATAGCTGTAATGCTGTTTGTGGAACCATGATTTTGATGTTTGATCAACCTTGACGCTGTGGTTCTTGACTTTGGCTATTGAATTGTCGTCATAGGAAGATCTGTTGAAGGTGAATGTTGTCCATCCTGAAGCCTCGGCGAAATTAGCTGGAACGACTGTCGTGAACGGGAAGTCGGCCCGCTCACCAGGCTGGTGAGGGTCGATTTCTCCATGGTCTCGATGTAATACTGCTTCAGCAGGGTCATGTCTCTCTCCATTATCTGACTGATGAAGGCAGAAATCTGTTCATACTCGTTCTTGTAACCAGCTGAGACCCAAGCTGCCTTTGCCGCCTTTACCTTGTTGTAGTAGATCTTCGCGTTCAGCGTCCAGTCCAGCACCGCCTTTGAATCCGAGGCGTTTATGGCGGCTGCCCTCTTGGCGTTATACTCGCATGCGGCGTCATTATATTCATTCATCTTAGTATAATAGGCATTGACGAGAGGACTCGGCTCGGTTACCACCGTGACTTCGTCCGTAATGAGGTCGGTCTTTTCTTTCTTCACTTCCAGGAGGTTGCGGAATTTCTCGATCTTCGCCTTAATCTTGTTGTCTAGCTCGTTTCCCATGACCTCGCTCATCTTCAGGACGTAGGCATAGACATCGTAAAGTGAGCCCTCATTTTCGAGGATAGAAAGACCTTCGCAGACTCCGCTCTCGGAGCGTCCCGACACGTCAGGGATAAAGTTTACCATGTTTGAGAAATTCTCGGCTTGGAGCAGCAGAAGGGTTGTGCGCTCAGCCTTCAGGGCTGCAAGTTCGGAATCGGAGAGGGCTGCAGTTTCGGCATTGACTTTGCTCTCCTCCGACTTAATTCCATCCCCATAGTAGATGATCCGGTCCGTGACTGCCTCAGCCTGAGCGGTGATTACCGTTGAAGCATTCTTTCCTTTGTCATCCCTGGTTGACACATCCATCTTAACCTCTCGTTTTTCGCCGTCTTTCACTGGTCCGTTCTCTGCGATATCATGCTCTTCAGCGACTTTCTTGTCCATTTCAGCTTTGCGCCTCGCTATTTCCTCATCTGTGAGCTTCGTTTCATCGGTTTCAACCTTGAACTCCGTATTGGCGGTCTTTTCAATGTTCTTCTTGATCAACTGCTCTGCAACCGTAGCTTTTCTATTGCCGCCGGCGGAAGGTCCATTGTTTGTCGTAGTGTTCGCCCGGACAACGCCGCTTAGTCCTTCTTTGGCAAATTCGAACTCCGACGCGGAAACTGGGACTCCTGGAGTCAGCCAGCAGAAGAAGTTATCTTCGCTCGAAATAGCTGCTTCGCCTCCTGAAGTAAATAGCTCGAAAATCTTTCCTTGAATGGCATTCATAAGTTCAGCAGTGCTGATAAGCTGGTCGCTTCTGCCCTGCAAGGTGTCCTTTTTCATTTTGCTTTCATCGATAGCCATGATTGTACAATTTTAAAAGTTAATATGATAGGATGATAATTCAAGTTTCGCAAGTCTTAAATATTTGATTTAAAGCTCATTGAAAAGGCTTGCAAACCTTTACCAACGCACTTTCTTTTTATATCTTCGTTACCCCTCCCTAAACCTTCTCCTCTGTGGAGGGACTTTGTCGGGTCGAAGGACCTCCTTAAGAGGTGTTTCGCATTAGCGAAACTTGAGTAAATCATTATGCAAGTTCGGAGTTAGGACTTTTGATGCATTTGTTTAGGACTTTTCGTACTTCCCAAAATCAGAAATTTGTACTTTTAGAACATTAAAAGAAGGTAACTTGCTAACAATAAATATATTAGAAAGTCAAACTTTTGTATCCGAACATAACCATATTATCTATCCATATCTTCATGGATGACTTGACGATGTTATCCTTTTTGAAATGTGCCTTTCTCGGTTGGATGGAAGAAAATTTCTAGCATAACGGTCATGGCTAAAAAATTGGACAAGGAAATTTATTGATAATCAAGCGATTAGCGATTAAAACATAGTAATATTTCCTAATTCATGATTCATTGGCATACAAAAAGTCCTAAAAAAATGTATCAAAAGTCCTAACTGTGAGACATGAAAACGCCTTTCTTTGCCAAAACAGAACAGCCGAAATATTCATGGAAGGAAACAATCAAGATACTTCGACATATTCGGAAATCCAGAGATTCATTGATGAGCGTCTGGATAAAATAGAGAGAGTTTCTCCGGCGCAGCCGTCTTGGAAACGCTGCATGGGTCGCCTGATACATTCATTTAGGAGGCTGAGAGAGAGATGCAGAAAAGACTGTGATATCTAAGTAATCGGCATATTAATATTTAAACGCAATGGTAAAGATCAGTTACGCAATCATGGCATTGACGATGTTCGCCATCATGTCTGTCCCGACGCAGGCTCAGAGCCTGAAAGGATTAGGTAACAAGATCAAGAAAGCGGCTCAGGAGACCGTGAATGATGCTGCCGGAGCTAAAAAAGCCGGTAATTCCACCAGCTCACCTTCTATCGGGGGGCTGAAATCGACCATCGGCGGCGGAAAATACAATGGCTTCATAATTATGGGCATCAAGGCGGGAACTGCAACGATAACCGTCACGATAGGCTCCGTCTCCAGAACTCTGAAAATACGAGTTAATAATAAGTAATACATTCATTACCCATAAATGACCTAACAAATACTTACCTGTGAAAATCGGGGCGGCCTTTCTGGCCGTCCCTTATTCGTTCATGTGCTACCGCCATGGTCTAGACTCCCGTTTCGGTGTGCAATAAGCCCGAATTACACACCGGATCTGGGGACACCGCCGCCGTAGAATGCGGCATGCGGCGGCTACAGTCCGTGCGCTGCGGGGGGCTCTGGGGAAAGGCCCTCCTCGCGCACGGCTGTTGCCCACCATTGCGTTCTGAATAAGATCACATCGCCAAGCCAATCGACAGAAATCCACTAAGCGTCTTTTCTTGGATGACACTGACCGGAAGGATTTGTCCGTGCAAATAGCGGGTTGGGCGCTATCCATTGCAGTGGCACGTAATGAGTTTTTGCCTACCCAGGGGGGCTTTTAGAAGCGGGGCTGGGCATGTGATTATGTCGTGTAGTAACTGCTGATGCAAACACGCCTGCCCGCCAATTGCAAGCGTAGGAACAGAATCGACACTGGATGATGGGGCGGGTCTTGTAGGATGATGACGTGGCGGGTCTTGCAGGATGATGACGTGGCGGGTCGTGTAGTATGATGACCCTGAATCCGGAGTTGCGGACCGTTCAGGAGTTCCGATTCAATTCCACCTATGAACGCTTCCGTAGCTTCAATGGCCTTTGATGTGCCCTCAAAGTCAAGAAGCTGCTGGCCATCATAGCGTAAGATATAATCTCGCGCCTTGTCCACAAGACGATTTATCTCTTCGGGGTTAGACGACGAACCGAAGTTGGCCCGTTCTCGGAACTTGCCTGAACTCTTGTCGACCACCACTACTGTGATACTGCCAGAACGGTTTTTTCTCTTGCGGACAAGCATGCCGCAAATATAGCCAAAAGGTGAGGCGATTCACCCCCAAAAAATGAGACTTTTACTATCTGTCTGATTATTAAATGGTAACAAAGTTTCTCGTTTCTGGACCGCCAAAGTCAGGAAAGTATATCCAACGTTCCACTTTGGCCCATATCAACGAAGCCAAGGATTGGCATATATACCATGATTTTGGACAGATTCTGATTGCTTGGGCAAGAAAACTGTACCAAAATGAGCCATCCAGACTCGACGTGGACGTCATCGTCTATGCTTTTGATAGCAGTACGATTAAGTTGTGTCTCCAACTCTGTCCATGGGCTCGTCTGCATCACGACAAAGGTGGTGCGAAGATGCACATGCTGTTGGATTTGCGCGGTTCCATACCTACCTTCATCTATCTGACAGAGGCCGCCGTTCACGACTCCAAGGTTATGAGTCTGGTTCCGTAGAGCCTGGAATTTACTATCTTATGGACAAGGGATATGTTGACTTCAAACAGTTGTTCAATCATTTCCATCGTCAATAGGCGTTCTTCGTAACAAGAGCCAAGGATAATATGAAGTATGCAGCCATAGAGGAGATCCCTGTTGATACGCAGACCGGAGTTATAAGCGACTCTGTCATCAGGCTCACCGGCCCCAAAACCTCCAAGTGGTATCCAGACACTCTCCGCATGGTCGTTTATGAGGATTATGCCACAGGCTATGTCTATAGATTCCTGACCAACGACTTCACTCACTCCTACCTGACCATAGCAGAACTCTATAGGGAACGTTGGCAAGTGGAATGTCTCTTCAAAATGGATAAAACAGCGACTACACATCAAGTCGTTCTACGGTACGAGCCAAAATGCTGTATTCTCGCAGATTTGGATAGCCATCTGCGATTATCTGTTGCTTGCCATTGCCAAGAAGGTGTATCATGTCGATCAAGATCTTTACATTCTATCAGCTGCTATCGGGAAAGTCCTCTTTGAGAGGAAACCTTTAGGCGAGCTGTTTGTCAAACCAAAACGTTTTCTGAATGATTCCGAAGATGGTCAGCTGACCTTATGGGGAAATTTCTTTGGACAGTAGTGAATCATAATATGATTTGACGAAAAAAAGACTTTCACGAAAAAGTCTATCAATTATTTGCGAATATTTTTAATTCAAGAAAGCGTCAAACTTCCGATTGCGTAATCATTTAAAATAATTATTTATATTTGCTGAAAATCACATATTCATAAAAAGCATGAAAAAATAGCCATCTTACTTTGTCTTACTATGTTGTTTTGTTCCTGTGAGAAAAAAACATAACAGAATGCCATACTAATGCAGATGCTGATGCAGAAGCATTTGAGCAGATGCTTCTTTCTTTGGACGACTTGAATGCGTCCTATGGATACTCGGAAACTCGCGGAGGAGGGAAACCCTATGTTGTTTCTGCATCTGATGCTGTCGGCGCAGCCGTCGGCAGTTGGATTGGAAAGCAGCTCGGTGCTGGACTAGGTCTTATTTCGGGCAATCCTGTGGTCGGCGTCGTAGGCTATGCCGCTGGTCGGAAATTTGGTGGGTGGGCTGGGTCCGTTGGCGCATCTGCCTTGGCAGAGAAATACTACAATCCTTCGATTTCCACGGCACCGGATTTTAGTGGTAATTTTGTTCCTAGCACAATTCAATATACTGAATCATTAGATTGCCCTTCCGAAGATGTTACATTTGGAGATCTGCATAACTATTGTTTATATCACTTGGTTGACAACCGTGTGTCTCTACAATGGATCCAGAAGTGATTAAAGCTTATGAAAAAGATTACATCAATCTTGTCAAAGATTCTCAACTGAGTGAAGATAAGAAAAATGAACTTGCGGAGATTGGCTCCGTTTCTATCATGAGTACTGCTTTTTGGACGAAATGACGCAAGATATCCTTGTTATGAAACGGTGTGTGCTGACGCTAGTTAATATATTGTTCTCCCTCGCTATAGTTTGGCTATTATTTGCCGGATTACAGGGTGTTGCTGGTATCGTCTCCGCCATTGTCGTCTTGGTTTCCGTTATTCTTGCGGTAATCATTAAAAGAAAGTTTACGTTGTTTGTAAGAGACGATAATGGGCTTCCCTTGTTGTTTAATGGACTCTTGTTTGTGGGGTGCACAATCTTAACCGTCTTCTCCGAAAAGGACAGAGTCTTGTTCCCTTTTTTTATCCTTATCGCATTGGGGGCCTTGCTGGGGATAATCCTTTGGTTTTCAGATGGGAAGAACAGAAACAAGACATTGAAACGTCTCCTTGCTGAGGATTTGAAGTTAATGACATCGTTTGACTTGGGTTTTGTTACCTTTTTTATTCTCCTTTTCATCCGAGAGGGCTTCGATATAGATAATTCATACTGGATTATTCTTTGTTTCGTGATAGTTGATCTTGTGCATCAAGTTCAAATTGAAGTCGAAAAAACAAAAGAGAAGAAGTCCGATTTGACAAATCAACTTTAGAAATTGTTGGTGTTCTTCGTGCGTCCGCAGCAGTCAAGCCGTTTGATACGAAGAAACAAAAAATTGAGAGTCAAATACATTATTGTCAGGTAGCAAACCATCCTTAGACCAATTAATTGCCCAACCGAGAATCCCGGTCACGTGGTTACAACGAGGCCGTGGATTTCGGTTGAATATAATAACCCACCGCGAAGATAGTATTCTCGCCCCCCCCAGGGCGAATGTTGTGACATGGGAAGTTAAGGTTGCGACACAAAAACCTCATCCTGTGCGTTCAGTGTGTCGCAACTTGCATAGGACGTGAAAACCAGATGCGACCGAGGCTGCTGGAGCAGGGGTGGCTGGGAATCGGGTGGAAGCTGCGACACGAAAACCACATCCTGTGCGTTCAGCGTGTCGCAACTTGCATAGGGCATGAAAACCAGATGTCACCGAGGCTGCTGGAGCAGGGGTGGCTGGGAATCGGGTGGAAGCTGCGACACAAAAACCACATCCTGTGCGTTCAGTGTGTCGCAACTTCGGACAGGCTTCGGAAATAACAGCTGTAACGGCCGGAAATTACATCCTTATGTATTTCCAGTGTTCGCCGAAGCGCTCGAATGCGGCGCGGTCAAGCATTTCGCGGTCGTCCGGGTGAGCGATGCTGATGAGGAGCTTAGCCCTTTCCTGCATGGACTTGCCGTAGAGATCCACCCTGCCATATTCAGTGATAATCCAGTGAGCATCGGCGCGAGGGGTGACCACGCCTGCACCCGGCCTTAAGAAAGGCACGATCTTCGATTCGCCCCTCTTCGTGCGGGAAGCGAAGGCAGTCATAGACACTCCACCCTCTGACCTCACGGCTCCCTTCACGAAATCAAGCTGCCCGCCGGTGCCGGAGAATATTCTGGTGCCGATGGAATCGGCGCTAATCTGCCCGGTGAGATCCACCTCGGTGGCGGAGTTTATTGCCATCATATTCGGGTTCTGCGAGATGACCCAAGGGTCATTGACGTATTTGATGTCTTTCATCATAACGTCAGGATTGTGGTCTATGAACGAATATACATCCTGCGAGCCGAGCAAGAAGGAAGCCACGATCTTGCCACGGTCAATCTTCTTGTTCGCACCAGTCACGACCCCTTTTTTGATTAGCCGGAGTATTCCGTCTGCGAACATCTCAGTGTGGACCCCCAGATCCTTGTGGTCCGACAGCTGACCTGCGAGAGCATTAGGAAGAGCGCCTATGCCCATCTGTATGCAAGCTCCGTCAGGAACCAGCTCGGCGCAGTTCTTGCCAATCTGCATTTCGGTCGGGGTCGGCTCTGCGAAATCTTTGGTGACAAGAGGAGTGTCGTCCTTCACAAGATAATCGAACTGGTCCAGTGACACCAAGTCCCCGTAAGCGAAAGGCACATTCGGATTGACAACTGCGACTTTCAGCCTCGCAGTCTCAATTGCTGCTATGGAGCAGTCCACGGAAGTTCCAAGCGAGACCATGCCGTTCTCGTCCGGAAGAGAAACCTGAACCAAGGCGGCTCCCAGCTTGATTGCCCCGCTTCTGTACAGCTTCTGGGACTCTCCCAGATGCACCGGAAGGTAATCCGCCCAGCCAGCGTTCACGTTGGAGCGGACATTCGGCCCGATGAAAAAGCCTTGCTCGAAGAATATTCCTGCATATTCAGGGTCTGAATATGGTGCAGGCCCTTCTGTGTGGAAGTGGTGGAAATGCAGGTCTTCTACTTCACCTGCTTTCGCCCTTTGCACCAGGGCATTGATTAGCACATGTGGCACGCTAGCCACGCTGCTAAGGTGAATATGATCCCCAGATTTGATGCTTTTGACTGCCTCGGCGGCGCTTACGTAGCGATATTCTTTCATTTTAATGTTCTTTGTGTGATTCTTGCCTGCAAATATAACCTTTTTTGCTAAATTTGCTTACATGAATGAATAATACTGATATTCCCCAGATGAACACGAAAGAGAAGAAACTGGAGCAATTTTCCAGGGCTCTCGACATAATGGACCGCCTGCGCGCGGAATGCCCCTGGAACCATGCTCAGACCATCGACACCCTTAGGCCGATGACAATTGAAGAAGTCTACGAACTTAGCGACGCGGTAATGAAGAAAAATGATCCCGACATAGAGAAAGAGCTGGGGGACATATTCCTGCACGTCCTGTTCTATTCCAAAATCGCAGAAGAAGAAGGCAAGTACGACATAGCAGATGTGATGAATAAGCTTTGCGAGAAGATGATTTATCGTCATCCGCACGTTTTCTCCAAGACAAAAGCATTGAGCGCCGAAGACGTGTCCACTAACTGGGAGATGCTGAAGGCCAAGGAGAAGGGCGGAAACAAACGCGTGCTTTCTGGCGTGCCGGATGCCATGCCGCCCATCCTGAAGGCCTATGCCATGCAGGACAAGGCTCGCGGCGTAGGTTTCGACTGGGAGGAAAAACATCAGGTCTGGGATAAGGTGAAGGAAGAGCAAGGCGAGCTTCAGGCAGAGCTTGACGCGATGGATTCGACCCGAGGCAATGCCCAGGAATCCGTTGGAGCCCCGGACGAAAATTCTTCTGAGGAGTTCAAGGCTGCCTACGACCGTGCCCAGGAGGAACTTGGAGACTTCCTATTCGCTGTGGTGAATGCGGCGAGGCTCTATGGCTTGAATCCCGACACTGCGCTGAATCGTGCCTGCGACAAGTTCCGCCGTCGTTTCACCTACCTCGAGGAACACACCATAAGGGAGGGAAAAGATTTGCACCAAATGACCCTTGAAGAGATGGATGCCATCTGGGATGAGGGCAAGGCTAAAGGTTTATGAATATATTGAATGTTTTATGAATATGAGGAAGTCTGTTTTATTTCTGGCTGCTTTGCTTGTGTCTTTGGCGTCATATTCCCAAAATTTTCAAGACAGATGGACGATAGGCGGCAAGGGTGAGCTGGCCTGGAACATCGATGGCAGGGTGCCTCACTCTGACTTCATAGAGATGAGCGGGCAGATGGTTTCCACCGTCGTGCGCTACGAAGTGGCAGCGGATTCTTCTTTGAATATAGATTTGAGCGTTGTGTGGCCTATGCTTAGGACAATTCCCAACGACACTCACGCCAGCCTTAACAGGCATTTCGGAGGAGATTTCATAAGCATGGTAGAATGCGGGAAAAAGCCTCTCGGCCATTTCGTTACGAAAAGCGTGACGCTTGACGGGACTTTGAAGACGGAAGAGGCCGTGAGCTCCGCTGGCGGCACCCTCAGCCTCAGCCGCATCCTTTTCCCTTCGGTGGATAAGCCGGCATTCTGCTCGAAATACGTATTGAAGAATATCTCCGGGAACGAAATGAAGCTAGAGATTCCTTCTGCGTCAATATCTTACGACACTCCTGCGCCGGATGGAGCATACGGGGCTTATCACTTGACGAACAAAGTGATTTCTGGCAGGCCGAATCTCACCCTGAAACCCGGTGAGGAATGTACATTTTATTCGGTCATAACTGGAGCCAAAGAAGGAGAAGATTTCTCCGAGATCGATGTCGAGAAAGAGCTATCGGCTCGCAAGGCTTTGGTTGAAGAGTGGCGCAGCGAGCTGGTGCTGGACACTCCAGACCCGGTGCTGAATGCAATGTTCTCATTTGCTAAGATTAGGGCCTCCGAAAGCATATTCAAGACAAAAGGAGGTTTGATGCATGGCCCTGGCGGAGAATCGTATTATGCCGCCATCTGGGCGAATGACCAGGCTGAATATGTGGGGCCTTTCTTCCCTTTCCTTGGATATTCATCAGGCAATGAGGCATCTTTCAATGCCTACAGGCATTTCGCCCGCTACATGAACGTGAATTACGACCCCGTGCCGTCCTCCATCATCGCCGAAGGGGTCGATGTCTGGAATGGGGCAGGGGACAGGGGAGACGCCGCCATGCTGGCATGCGGAGCTTCCAGGTTCGCCCTAGCTCTCGGCGACAGAATGAAGGCAGAGGAACTCTGGGTGTTCATAGAATGGTGCCTGGAATACTGTCACCGGCACATAAACGCCGATGGCGTAGTGCTCTCGGACTCTGATGAGCTGGAAGGCAGGTTCCCATCCGGGAAGGCCAATTTATGCACCTCGACGCTCTATTACGACGCCCTCAACTCGGCTGCTTACCTGGGAAAGGCTTTAGGCAAGCCATATGACATCTATGTGCTTAGGGCAAAGATGCTGTCTCGCAACATAGAAAAATATTTCGGGGCTGATGTGGAAGGCTATGACACCTATCGTTACTACGATGGCAATAACAAGCTTCGCTCTTGGATATGCATCCCTCTTACTGTAGGAATATTCGATAGGCGTGACGGTACTCTCAATGCCCTTTTCGACAAGCTCTGGACCGGGAACGGCCTGCTCTCGCAATCCGGGACCACTACATATTGGGACAGATCCACTTTGTATGCTCTTCGCGGGGCTTTCTTTGCCGGAGACACGCAGAGGGCTCTGGAACATCTGACTTCCTATTCTAGGACTCGTCTCCTGGGCGAGCATGTGCCATATGCCGTGGAGGCATGGCCGGAAGGCAGCCAAAGACAGCTTTCCGCCGAAAGCGGACTTTACTGCCGGATATTCACGGAAGGTATGTTCGGAATCCGCCCTACCGGGCTTCGCTCCTTCGATTTCACCCCTCGACTGCCCTCTGGCTGGGACAAGATGTCGCTTCGGGACGTAAAGGCTTTCGCAAGTCGCTTCGACATAGAAGTGGAGCGTGACGGCGATGCCCTCAGGGTTAAAGTGATTACTTTCGGCAAATCTCTGATTAATAAGAAGATCAAGCAAGGGGACAGGGTGTCCGTGACTTTGGAGTAAAAAGAGGTTCCGTAGGAATCAGGTGATTCCTGCGGAAATTCCTTAGCCAGTGACTAGTCAGGCGAAAAAAAAGAGGATGTCAATGACACCCTCCTCAAAATTTTCGGCCTGGCTTGGATTATTTCTTGTTGAAGAAATTCTTAGCGTCATTTGCCTCAACGAGAAGCTCGTTGAATACGTAAGCGCCAGTCTTAGGAGATTTCTCCATGCGGATGCATCTTACCATGCTCTTCGCGCCAGACTTGGCGGAGAATGTAGCGACTGCTTTCTTTGCCATAATTTATGTCTCCTATATTACTTTATTTCACGATGAAGGGTCACCTTATGAAGGTATGGATTGTATTTCATCCTCTCAAGACGATCCGGCGTGTTCTTCTTGTTCTTAGTTGTGATGTACCTGGACATGCCTGGAACACCGCTTGCCTTTTGCTCTGTGCATTCAAGAATTACCTGCACCCTGTTACCTTTAGCTTTCTTTGCCATAATTCATAATTTTAGACAAGTCCAACATATCCTTTAGCTTGAGCCTCTTTGATTGCAGCGTCAAGGCCCTTCTTCTCAATTGTCCTGATGCCTTTAGCAGATACCTTCAGAGTAATGTACCTCTGCTCTGCCTCTGACCAGAACTTCTTGTTCCTCAAATTGAGAGAGAAATCTCTCTTCGTGTGGAGCTTAGAGTGGGATACATTGCATCCTTTCATTCTCTTTCTCCCAGTTATTTGACAAGTCTTTGCCATGATATCTAATTTTTTTATTGATTCTGAATAAATTGCAGGACTGCAAATTTAGGGTTTGATTTTCAAAATTGCAAATTACTTAAACAAATTTGAAGAATCTGTCCCACCTGATGTTATTCGGCAATTTGCGGTTCCTGTCAGTCGAGAGCCAGACAAGAGCAGGACGGCCGACAATGTGGTCTTCAGGAACGAAGCCCCAATATCTTGAGTCCAGCGAGTTATGCCTGTTGTCTCCCATCATAAAGTAGTAATCCTGTTTAAAAGTGTATTCCTTTGTCTCTTCGCCATTTATGAATGTTTTGCCGTCCTCCTCGCGAAGGTCATTGTGCTCGTAAACCGCTATGATTCTGCGATAAAGAGGCAAGTTGCCTTCATTTAGTTCTACCGTCACGCCCTTCTTAGGAATCCAAAGAGGGCCGTAGTTATCGCGAGTCCACTTAGTGCTGTCCGTGAAAGGGAACAAGCTCAGGTAAGAGTCCGGATAATCCGGCGGATAAACATCAATGTTCGGTTCGACCGACTTTACCACTGAGTAACCTTTGATCTTCTCAGCCATTTCTGCCGTGAGCGGCATCGCCGGATAACCTGGAATGCTCTCATCGTAGTAGATTTCGCTGATATTCAGCCCAAGCTTTTCCAACGTCCTTACGTTTATTCTCTCGCCTGTCGTTACGACCGTGTAGCTCATCTGCATCCCAGGATAAACCTCCTGTTTCACGCCATTGATGAAAACAAAGCCGTCTGCGATTTTGAGAGTGTCCCCGGCAACTGCCACGCATCTTTTGACGTAGTGGTCAGTCTTGTCTGCCGGACGGACTATTATCGGCCCCCCTTGAGCTATCGCAGCTTCTTTTCCGATGCTTCTCTCCCAGAAGTAGTAATCATCTGCGGGAGCGCGAGACAGAACCGTGTCACCATTCGGAAAGTTGAAAACTACGCAATCGCCTCTTCTGACATTCCTGAATCCTTTCAGCCTGCGGTAGTCATTCTGGATGAGAGTCGAATAGGACTCGTGCCCGAATATGACGTTGTGCGTGAAAGGAATGGTGAGCGGGGTCTGCGGAACTCTGGGACCGTATGTAAGCTTGCTGACGAAGAGATGGTCACCCGTATAAAGGGTGCTCTCCATAGAAGAGGAAGGAATCTTGAAGGCCTGGAGAAAGAATATATTGATGAATGTCACCACGATGACTGCGAATATGATTGCGTCTAGCCAGTCGTTCCAGACACTGTGTTTCTCGCCCTCTTTGTATGTCTTCTTCCAGAACATCCACTTCACCTTGTGCGTGGTGTGGTGGTCGAAGATGACAATGAGGCCCAGAAGCCACCAATAATTCCCTAGCCAGATAACCCACAGCACATAGAGGATTGCCCAAAAGGACATCCGCACCCATTTGTCGTGGTATATCTCCCTCAAGCTCACCTTACATCCTTATTTTACAGAGTTTACTATCGCTTCGAAAGCCTGAGGATTATTCATGGCGAGGTCCGCAAGAACCTTGCGGTTCAGTCCTACGTTGCTCTTGGCGAGCTTGCCCATGAACTGAGAGTAAGATATGCCGTACTGACGTGCGGCAGCATTAATTCTCTGGATCCAGAGAGCCCTGAACGAACGCTTCTTGGCCTTACGGTCGCGATAAGCGTATGTCAGACCCTTTTCGTAGGTGTTCTTCGCTACTGTCCAGACATTCTTCCTTGCTAGGAAATTACCGCGAGTTCTCTTAAGAATTTTCTTGCGGTGAGCCCTTGAGGCTACTGAATTTACTGATCTTGGCATGATTTGATTTTTTTATGGAGGCAGTGACCGCGATTTCTCGCAATTCTTCAGTACTGCGTTCCAAAATTAAACATTAATTACATGACCAGAAGCTCTTTAACCCTCTTCTCGTCAACCTTGTCAAGGATGGCGAAATGGTCAAGATTTCTTTTCTGCTTCTTGGTCTTCTTTGTGAGGATGTGGCTGTGATAAGCGTGCTTCCTCTTGATTTTTCCCGATCCGGTAAGCGCGAAACGCTTTTTGGCACCGGAGTTGGTCTTAAGCTTTGCCATTTTACAAAATATTAATAATTTAAAATCAACTCCTATTTTTTCTTTACAGGAGCTATCATCATAGTCATTCTTTTGCCTTCCAAAGTAGGCATGCTTTCCGCCCTCCCATATTCTTCAAGCTCTACGGCGAACCTTAGCAGTTGCTTCTCCCCTTGTTCGGCGAACATGATGGAGCGGCCTCTGAAGAAGATGGTGGCCTTGACCTTGGAGCCTTCCTCAAGAAATTCTTGGGCATGCTTCAGCTTGAACTGGAAGTCGTGTTCGTCGGTGTTCGGCCCGAAACGAATTTCTTTTATCACCACCTTGGTGGCATTCTGCTTCATCTCCTTGGCCTTCTTCCTTTGCTGGTAAAGATATTTCTGGTAATCCAGTATCTTGCAAACCGGAGGATCGGCCTTGGCACTGATCTCAACAAGATCCAAGCTCAGTTCATCGGCCATCTGCAAGGCCTTGCTTATAGGATATATGCCCTGCTCGGCGATATTCTCGCCAACAAGACGGACCTGAGGGGCTTTGATCTCCTCGTTGATGTTCAGCTCATCTTCCGCTTTCTGGCGGACAAAAGGACGCCTGCCATTCTGGCCAGGTGCCGAGTTAGAGTTAGATGGTCTGAAATTGGAAGGTCTCGGTCCTCCAAAATGTGGTTTCGGCTTGTTGTAAGGCATTCTGTTTTTATTAAATCTCCTAATTATTTAAATTTATGCAAGCTCTTTGGCCATTTCCGCCTTAATCCAGCTTGCGAAATCTTCTACTTTCATCGTACCGGCATCTTGCCCCTCTCTTCTAATCGAGACAGTACCGTCCGTTACTTCTTTTTCCCCGACAATGGCAATCAGAGGCACCCTGAGCAAGGAAATATCCCTGATTCTTTTTCCAAGCGTCTCGTTCCTGTCATCTAAGGAGGCACGAATATCGGAATTATTCAGCAAACTGCAAACTTTTTTCGCAAAATCTGAATATTTCTCGCTGACTGGCAGTACTTTAACCTGATCAGGGCTGAGCCAGAGAGGAAGATGCCCGCCGGTATGCTCAAGCAGCACTGCGGTGAACCTCTCTATGGAGCCGAATGGAGCCCTGTGAATCATGATCGGGCGTTTCTTGCTTCCATCAGCGTCGGTATATTCAAGCTGGAATCTCTCAGGCAGGTTGTAATCCACCTGGATGGTTCCGAGCTGCCATTTTCTTCCTATGGCATCGCGCACCATGAAGTCGAGCTTAGGGCCGTAGAAAGCGGCTTCGCCATATTCGACGACGGTCTTCAGCCCTTTCTCAGCAGATGCCTCGATGATGGCGCTCTCAGCTTTCTCCCAATTCTCGTCGCTGCCGATGTATTTTTCCTTATGGACAGGATCCCTGAGGGAAATCTGTGCCGTGTAAGATTCGAACTTGAATACGCGGAATACATATAATATAAGGTCTATGACCTTCTCGAACTCTTCCTTAACCTGATCCGGGCGCACGAACATGTGGGCGTCATCCTGGGTGAACGATCGCACTCTGGTCAGGCCATGAAGCTCTCCGCTCTGCTCGTAGCGGTAGACCGTCCCGAATTCGGCCAGCCTCAGAGGCAGATCCTTGTAGGAACGAGGAGCCGACCTGTAAATCTCGCAGTGGTGAGGGCAGTTCATTGGTTTCAGCAGATATTCCTCTCCTTTCTGAGGAGTGTGGATAGGCTGGAACGAGTCTTTGCCGTATTTCGCATAGTGGCCGGAGGTCACATAGAGATCTTTGCTCCCTATATGAGGAGTGACTACGGGCAGGTAGCCGTATTCGTTCTGCTTCTTGCGCAGGAATTTCTCCAGCTCGAATCTCATGACCGCGCCGCGAGGCAGCCACAAAGGCAGTCCCATTCCTACCCTTGAGGAGAAAGTGAACAGCTCCATCTCTTTGCCCAGCTTACGGTGGTCGCGTTTCTTTGCCTCTTCGAGCACTACGAGATATTCGTCAAGCATCGACTTCTTTGGGAAGGTGATGCCATATATTCTCGTGAGCTGCTCCCTCTTCTCGTCCCCTCTCCAATAGGCGCCAGCCAATGCAGTCAGCTTAACTGCCTTGATTACCGAGGTGTCGCGAAGATGAGGCCCGCGGCAGAGGTCAGTGAAGTGGCCATTGGTGTAATACGTTATGCTGCCATCCTGCAATTCGGAAATCAGCTCGCATTTGTATTTGTCGCCTGTCTGCTCGAAATGCTTCATCGCATCTGCCTTGGACACATCCTGGCGAACGAAATTCTGCTTCTCGCGCGCCAGCTCCAGCATCCTTTTCTCTATCTTAGGGAAATCAGCATCAGTAAGCTGCCTGCCGCCGAGATCAACGTCGTAGTAGAACCCGTTCTCGATTGCAGGGCCGATGCCGAATTTCACTCCTGGATACAAATCTTCGAGAGCCTCCGCCATAAGGTGGGAAGATGAATGCCAGAAAACCCTCTTGCCTTCATCGTCATCCCATTTAAGCAATACGATTGCCGCATCTTCATTGATTGGCATGTTCAGGTCCTGTGTCTTCCCCTTGCCAATAGTCTTGTCGCTCGCGAACTTCACTGAAACCGCAAGAACCTCTTCTGCCAGCCTAGGGCTGATGCTCTGGGCTATCTCATAGCCCGTTACGCCTTTCTCAAAGGCTTTGACGCTACCGTCTGGAAATGTAATGTTAATCATAACAACTAAAATAAATTGGCCTAACCAGTATTTACGAACCAAGTACTTGAACTTGGCTAGCCATATTATTAGCCAGTTTGCAAAGATACGAAATAATTTTTCTATTTTTGTCATCGAATATGGACAAGTCAGTTTCTTCAAGAGAGTTATGGAATAAAGCCTCTGCGACGGGGTTAATTTTAGCATTAGTAACCATAGCGTTCGGCGTTCTGGGCGGACTTACCAGCAAGGTGGGCTCCGCAATAGTCAGCAATGCATTGCCGATTCTTCTCGGCCTTGCCAAAATCATCGCCTGCATAGTGCTGTTCAGATATTTCTTAGTGAAGCTTAAAGAAGCGCATCCTGACGCTGTTAAGCAAGATCTGATGCATTACGGGCTGAGGATAGCCCTTTGTTCTTCGATTCTTGTTGCAGGATACAATCTGCTAGACATTCTTGTGATCAATCCAGATCAGGTGAGCCAGGCCGTTGAGTCTTTCAGGACAGCATATTCCCAATTCGCTGACTCGAACACGCTGAATGCCTTGGATGCGCTTGTAGGCAAGATGCCTGTCTATGTTTTCTTCGTCACCCTAGTTTACTGCTTTGTCTGGGGATGGGTGCTCGCGGCGATATTCTCTTCAAGCTTGGCTCCATCAGACCCTTTCGCGAGCATCGGCAATGGCAAGGAGGAGCGACGTGAGGGTGATGAGCAGCAAGGGCAGAATATTTAAATCAATGAATATGGAATATCCCAAAGATCTGTCGATAATAGTTCCTCTGTTCAACGAGAAAGAATCGCTGCCTGAGTTGCTTGCCTGGATCAGGAGCGTGATGGATGCCAATAAATTCAGTTACGAGCTGATATACGTAGATGATGGCAGCACCGATGGTTCATGGGCAGAGATTCAGGAGTTGGCGAAAGGCGACGGCAGAATCAAAGGAATATCTTTCCGGCGCAATTATGGCAAGTCTGCCGCTCTTTACGAGGGTTTCGCGATTGCCGAGGGCAGAGTTGTCGTGACCATGGATGCCGACCTGCAGGATTCTCCGGAGGAGATTCCGGAAATGTACCGGATGATCGTGGAAGATGGTTGGGACATCGTGTCTGGCTGGAAACAGCACAGAGTCGACAACACCTTCACTAAAAACCTGCCGTCGAAGCTGTACAATGCCACTGCTCGCAAGATAACCGGCCTGAAATTGCACGATATGAACTGCGGTCTCAAAGCCTACAAGAATGAGGTGGTGAAGAACGTGGAAGTGTACGGAGAAATGCATAGGTACATACCTTATCTTGCCAAGAACGCCGGCTTCACTAAAATCACTGAAAAGCCCGTACATCATCAAAAACGGAAATACGGCAAAAGCAAGTTCGGAATGGAGCGATTCGTGAACGGATTCCTGGATCTCCTGTCGCTATGGTTCCTTAGCACTTTCGGGAAGAAGCCGATGCACTTTTTCGGATTCTCTGGCTTGCTGATGTTCTTCATCGGCTTCGTGATGACGGTCTGGATAATCATCGCGAAACTTGTCCATCAGGCGCATCATGCAGCGTACAGGGCAGTGACGGATCAGCCGCTGTTTTACCTGGCATTGCTCGCGGTGGTCATCGGCGTGATGCTATTCCTGGCCGGCTTCCTCGCAGAGCTAGTGTCCAGAAACGCTCCTGAGCGCAATCACTACAACATCAAGGAAAAGCTGAATTAAGCCTACGTGCATAAAAAGGGCTGCGTCTTTCACAAGACGCAACCCATCCCATAGCGTTTAGTTAGATTTAAGATTATGGGGTAGTCGTTGGCGAGATGCATGCCTACTCGTTGTCGGCCACATCCCACCAGATTCTCTGCCAGCGGGAATCATTGCCGCTGAAGTAAGTGTTAATGCACTCGTTGTAGTTATCGATGTTATAATTCCTATCGTCATCGTAATATATCAGCCTGTAAGGATAGGTCTCTGCCTTGCATGATTCTTTCTGGTACTCAGTGAGCGGAAGCGATGGCACATTGTAACGTCTCCAGTCTGACCAAATCTCAATCTCGTCAGTAAGGAAGCCGTCAAACCAGCGCTGCATGACAATCTCTTTCAGGGCGTTGGTTTTGTCGGACGGCAGAGGATGTGCGGCTATGTAATCGTCCACTCCAGTTGCCCCGTTATAATCGAAGGATGCCCGTATGCCTGCCTCGTAGAGGGTTGAGGCCGACTCTGAAATCCATCCAAGCTGGGCGGCTTCCGCTTCTACCAGAAGGCACCTGGCAGTGGTTATGAGGCCGTATGCCGCATTAATCTCGCAGTACTTGTCCGCCACTGAGCAGGCGTTCTCGGCCTCTGCCCGCACCGCATCGTTTGATATCAGCCCGTATGTCACGCCATTGTAGGAGTCGAAAGACTCAGGGTCTGCTGCGTTTCCATCTGCGTCTACGACTTGCCCTAGGTATCCGTTCGTGGTAAAATAGGTGAACATCCTAGGGTCCTTGTATTCCTTAAGTCCGTCCACTATGAACTTGTTTGGCGAAAAACCGAGCCCTCTCTGTGCATACCCTGCATTGCCAACATAGTAGAACCAAGCGTAGTAGGTTTGCGTGGAGCCATCCTCGACATTGGTATTGGTCGAGAAGGTATAGTTCAGTCCATCGCCCACATCTACCATGCCGCCGTCAGAGTATGCCTTTGCGAACCTTTCCCTTCCTACGTCAGTCGCCACGTCGGCAAGCTTTATGGCCATTAGCATCCTTAGGGTTGCGTTGAACTTCTTCCACTTGCTGATGTCTCCGCCATAGAAGATGTCATAGCTGCTGAGCGAGCCTGACTCGTCGAATTTTGAATAGGCAGATGCCAGCTCATCGTTTAGCTGTGCGTATATGTCTTCTACTGAATCGAATTTAGGAGTCCAGTTGCCATCCGGCTCTCCTTTGAAGGCCTCCGAATACGGAAGCGGACCCACGATGTCGGTTAAGGTCATCATGTAGAAGGCTTTCAGCGTCGTGGCAGCCGCTATCTGATTCGTACTGCTGCCGAATGCCGTCACGTAAACCTCGTTTGCAGTTGCCTCGTCTTCATTGAGGCTTACTATCGTGTTCAGCTGCCTCATCACTCGAAGATAGTAATCTCTCGTGTTGAAGCTTTCGGTTGTCGTAAGTCCTCCGTATTGATTATTCTTGCATTCGGCAATGTATCCCGTGTAGAGCACAGGCCAAGGATCGTAGGAATTGGAGGTCATGATGAAATTCCTTGCGTACATGCATGCGTAAGTGAATAACATTCCGGTATTCGGCTGGCTGGGACTGTTAGGGTTTACGTTGATGTCGCCGAAGTCCGAGAAATCGCAGCTTGTCGCTATCAATGCTAAAGAAGCAATGGTCGCAAATATCTTATTTTTCATGATATGTCTGGATTTATTAGAATGTAAGTTTGACTGTTAATCCGAATGACCTGGTTGAAGGGGCCTGGCCGCCTTCTATGTAGTTCGTGCTTGATTCTGAAGGATCGATGTTAGGTATAGCTGAATAGATCAGCCAAGGGTTGGTCGCTATGAAAGATACGCTTGCCTGCGATAATCCTATTTTCAGCCTGCTGAGGAATGCAGAAGGAATGTCGTATCCGACGGACAGCTCGCGCATCTTTACATAGGTTCTGCCATACACCCAGCTGTCGTTATCGTACATGGCCTTGTACGAATAGTAACGATATGCGTTCATGTAGCAGTCGACAGAATTGCCGTCCTCGTCAACACCGGTGACATGCACTCCTCCTCCCTTGGCGATAGGCTCACGGACGTTCACTCCGTTGTCGTTTACCGAAGCGGTGCTTTTGATGAGGCCTGAGCCTTCGCCCCAAAGGTTCGTCCATGAAGCTATCGAGCCTCCTACCTGGAAATCGAAGCTTGCGCCGAGGGTCAGGCTCTTGAACCTGAACTGCGTGGAGAATCCTCCGGTGAAGTCAGGCTGGAAATTGCCGACGTATTTCTCGACGTTGGTTTCCATGATAGGCTGCCATCCGCCACCCCATTGGGTGCTGGTGGTCTTGGAAAGGATAAGCTGGCCGTCATCGTTCCTTTTCCATCTGGATGCGGTGTAGAATTCCCCGACAGGCTTCCCGACGATGGATCTAATTCCCCAAGCATAGTAAAACCTGTTCCAGCCTAATGAATATTCAGTGATGTCATCGTTCAGCTTGACAAGCTTGTTGACGTTCTTAGACACGTTGGCATCAATATCCCAGCTGAAATTCCTAGTATTGACTATCGTGCCTCCCAGACTGATTTCTATGCCCTGATTCCTGATCAAGCCGGCATTGAGCTGCCTGCTGGAATAACCCGACTGTGGCGCCACAGTCACGTTCAGGATTTGGTTCTTGGAATCTCTGCGATAGAAATTGATGTCTCCGCGCAACCTATTCTTGAACATCCTGAATTCGGTTCCCACCTCGTAAGAAGTGGAAATCGTAGGCTTGATCTGCTGGTTAAGCTGGGTGAGCGACTGCCTGAGAGTGGCCGTCGTGTTATACTTCCTTTGC
>Ga0256405_10002786_pt1 | contig 38269 bp, 41 predicted proteins | sample RumenRJG_02DNA_FD_189096 | JGI IMG/M metagenome (GOLD analysis project Ga0256405, IMG submission 189096) | Bovine rumen microbial communities from Lethbridge, Alberta, Canada - RJG_02 | ecosystem: Host-associated > Mammals > Digestive system > Stomach > Rumen | place: Canada: Alberta...
TTTCTTCTGCAGTCCATTTTTTATATTTTTGACCTTTTTTTGCCATATCATCAACTCCTTTATTAAATTATAACAAATCAAAAAGTGGAACATCTTTTTTTATGTCCACTTTTATCTTACAACTTCATAAATAAATGAAGTGTCTTTTATTATTTATTATCATTTTCTTTATTTTTCTTTATATCAAGTATGATTGGTAAGATAATTGGTTTTCTTCCTGTTAGTGAATTTATAAATGGATATAGTGTATCTGTAATATCATTTTTTAATGTTGTAAATGTTGATTTAGGATTTTTTAGTGCTGTATTAATGGTTTGTTCAGCTTTATTTTCTATTTTATGTATTAGTTCTTCGTTTTCATTTACTAAAATAAATCCTCTTGTTGTAATATTTGGTTTTATAAGTAATTCTCTTTTTTTCATATCTACATTTATAATTACTACAAGAATTCCATCATTTGCCATTATTTTTCTATCTTTAATAACTGCTCCACCAATTTCACCAATTCTATTACCATCTACATAAATGTCTGCTCCTGGTTTACTTTCTCCTCTTGTAACAACGTGATTTATTAGATTTAATGTATCACCATTTTTAAGGATAAAAGTATTTTCTTTAGGTATTCCACAGTTTATTCCTATATTTGCTTGTTTTTTAAGCATTCTATAATCTCCATGGAATGGCATTAAATATTTTGGTTTAATCAATCTTATCATTAACTTTATTTCTTCTTCATTTGCGTGTCCGGAAGTATGTAGATCTTCAAGTACACTATTTGTATATACTTTAACGCCTTTTAAATAAAGTTTATTTATTGTTTTTGAAATACTTAAAGCGTTTCCAGGAATTGCAGATGATGAGAATATTACTACATCATCAGGTCTTAATTTAATTTGTTTATGTGTACCATTAGCAATCCTAGAAAGTGCTGCAAGTGGTTCTCCTTGTGAACCTGTACATAGTATAGCAACTTCATTTGGTTTCATATTATTTGCTTCTTCTGGAGAAATTAGTAGTTCTTTGTGTTCAATATATCCTCCATTTAAAGATATATTTATATTATTTTCCATACTTCTACCGAAGATACAAATTTTTCTATTATATTTAAAGCAAGTTTCAAATATATGTTTAACTCTATATATATTTGATGCAAAAGTTGCAATAATAATTCTATTATTTTTACATTTATCAAACATTTCATTTAATGTTTCATCTACGACTGATTCACTGTTTGAAAATCCTTCATTTAATGCATTGGTTGAATCTCCTATTAATACATCAACACCTTTTTCTCCTAATGAAGCCATTTTATATAAATCGGCCATTGGACCAATTGGAGTTAAATCAAATTTATAGTCTCCTGTTGTAACAATTCTTCCATCTGGTGTATTAATACTTATTCCATGAGAATCAGGTATAGAGTGTGTAATTCTAAAAAATTCTACTTCAATTTCTTTGAATTTTAGTTTAGTTTTGTCGGTATATACGAATAAATTATCGTATCTAATATTTTTGTCTTGTAACTTAACTGATATTAACTCTTTTGCATGGTTAGGTGCATATATTGCAGGAATGTTTATACTTTGAAGTAAAAATGGTATTCCTCCTATATGATCTTCATGTCCATGTGTAATTAATAAAGCTTTAATTTTATCTTCATTTTCCTTTAAAAAAGTAAAATCTGGTAAAACATAGTCAACTCCCATAAGTTCACTTTCAGGAAAACTAACTCCGGCATCAATAATTACAATCGCATCGTTATGCATTACACAATACATATTTTTTCCGACTTCACCTAAACCTCCAAGAACTATAATTTTAGTTCCGTTTGGTTTGTTTTTATTCATAAAATCTCCTTCCTTTTAAAATATTTAAAGAACTAACTATGTAATTATAATATATTTTTTTATATTTGTCTATTTTATTTTTATGGTTATTGTCAAGTATGTTATAATATTTATGAGGTGTTAATATGGGATTATTTAATAAAATTAAGAATATGTTTAAATCTGAAAAAGATGATGACTTAAAAATAAAAAAAGAAGAAGCAAAAAATAATGAAGATAATTCTGATTTATTAGATGATAAAACTGATGAAAAAAAATCAGTAAAAGTTTATGAGAAGGGTTTATCTAAATCTAGAAAAGGATTTGTTTCTAAACTGGCAGATTTAACTAGTAGATTTAATAAAATTAATGATGACTACTTTGATGAATTAGAAGAAATATTAATTATGGCAGATATTGGTGTAAATACTGTAATGGATTTTATTGATAGGTTAAAGGACAGATCAAAAAAAGAAAATATTACTGATCCAACTTTACTTAAAGAAATAATTGTTGATGAATTATTTATTATTTATGTTAATGATCAGGTTTTAAGTACAAAGATTAATTTTAGAGAAAATGGGCCTACAGTTATTCTTTTTGTTGGTGTGAATGGAGTTGGAAAAACTACTACTATTGGAAAACTTGCAAACAAATTTAAAGATGAAGGTAAGAAAGTTCTTCTAGTAGGAGCAGATACTTTTAGAGCTGGAGCGGTGGAACAGTTAAAAGAGTGGAGTAATAAGGTAGGTGTTGGATTTTATGGAAAAGAAGATAGCGATCCTGCCAGTGTTGTTTATGATGGTATAGTTAAGGCAAATGATGATAAATATGATGTTGTTTTAATTGATACTGCCGGTAGACTTCAAAATAAAGTTAATTTGATGAAAGAATTAGAAAAAATCAATAAAGTTATAGATGGATTAGTAGAAGGTGGCGCAAATGAAACATTATTAGTTATAGATGCTACTACTGGACAAAATGGAATTAGTCAAGCTAAAGCTTTCAAAGAAATTACAAATATTACTGGTATTATTTTGACAAAACTTGATGGTACTGCTAAAGGTGGAATTGTATTAGCAATTAAGGAAAATGTTGATATTCCTGTAAAATATATTGGTTTGGGCGAAACAAAAGATGATTTACAAGAATTCGATATAGAAAAATATATATATGGATTATTTAAAGATATGATGTAGGTGTTTTATGGATAATGTAGTTTATTATAATGAGTTATATGATTTATATGGTGATTTGTTAACAGAAAAGCAAAGAAAATATTTTGAAGATTACTATTTTAATAATTTAAGTTTTTCTGAAATGGCTGACTTATATGGAGTAAGTAGAAATGCTGCATTTAAGCAAACACATATTGTTATTAAAAAATTGGATGAGTATGAAGAAATACTTAAACTAAGACAAAAGAAAATAAAAATTTATGAGATACTAGAAAATGTTCCTGTTGATATTAAGAAAAAGATTGAAGAAATAATATAATTTAATCTTTTTTTTCTTGTAAATCTTTTAATAAAAATGTATAATTTAATTTATAGTAGGGTACTTTGTTAAAGAATGAAAGAGGGTTAAAATATGTTTGATAAAATCACATATATTAGTAATAATGGATGTACTATTAAATTAAAAGATGGTGCAGATATAACAACTGATTTAATGAATATGCATCTTATATTTGAAGATAATTCTAAAAAAATTCTTGGAGAAGTTATAGATGTTGATGATAAGATTGTTAAAGCAAACTTTTTAGGGGAAATAAGTGGTGACAAGTTAATTGGTGGAAATATTCGTAAACCTTCTTTAGATGCTAAAGTTAGAATAATTGACCAATCTGAAGTACCATTAGTAATGGGTGTTGATGCTGAAGGTTTTATGGAGTTAGGAAAAAGTCCTTTGTATGATGGAGTACCTGTGTATTTAAACGTTGATAATTTTTTTAGTAATCATTTTGCAATATTTGGAAATACTGGATCAGGTAAATCTTGCGGTGTTTCAAGAATGTTTCAAAATATGTTTCATGATGAGAAACTAAATCCTTATAAAGCAAATTTATTTATTATGGATTCTTCAGGTGAATATTATAATGCCTTTAGTAATCTAAATACTATTAACAGTAATTATAATTATAGATTTATAAGTACAAACGAGACTGATGGATTAGGAGAAAAATTAAGATTACCTATTTATTTGTTAAATAAAGATGATTTGGCATTATTGTTGCAATGTACTTCTCATTCACAATTACCAATAATAGAAAGAATGCTTAAACTTGCATTAGTATTTAGTCAAAATGATATGGATTCTCAAGCGTATAAAAATCATTTAATTGCTAAGGCTATTATGTCAATTTTATATACAAATGAAACATCACCAAATAAGAGAAATGAAATATTCTCAATACTAGCAAGTTGTTCAACTGATCAATTTAATTTAGAGGCACCTGTTCAAGGTGTTGGATATGTTAGAAAGTTTAGAGAATGTTTCTTAATTGATAATTCTGGAAATTTTTCAGAAAGTGTTTTATTAACAGAATATGTTAATTCATTTATTAAAGAAGAGTATGATTCTTATGAGCCTCATACTGGTGTGTACTATAATCTTGATACTTTAGAAAAAGCTCTTAATTTTACTTTGATTAGTGAAGGATGGCTAAGAAATGAGCAAACATATGGAGATTCTGTTACTTTAAGAGTTAGATTACATTCATTAATAGTTGGAGAAAACGCTAAATATTTTGATGTAGATAGTTATGTATCTCTTGAAACATATATTTCTTCATTGCTTATTAATGAAGGAAAGAAATATCAAATTGTTAATATTAATTTAAGTGATATAGATGATGATTTTGCAAAAGTTCTTACTAAGATTTATTCAAGACTTATATTTTCTTTTGCTAAGGGGTTAAAAAATAGAGGAAGTATTCCTTTTCATATAATTCTTGAAGAAGCGCATAGATATATACAAGAAGATAATGATAGATTCCTATTTGGTTATAATATTTTTGAAAGAATTGCTAAAGAAGGTAGAAAGTATGGTGTTATTTTGGGAATTATAACTCAAAGACCTGTAGAACTTTCTGATAATGTTATTTCTCAGTGTACTAATTTTTTGATTTTTAAGATAAACCACCCAATAGATATAAAATATATAAGGGAAATGGTACCTCATATTACTGATGAAATAATTGAAAAACAAAAATCATTACAGCCAGGTACATGTTTAGGTTTCGGATTGGGATTTAAAACACCGTTAATTATCAAAATGGAGATGCCAAATCCATCACCATTATCTGGAAACTGCGATGTAGTTAAAATTTGGAATGGAAATGGAAATATGATTAAGCCTGGTAATGCAGCTGAGCCAAATTTAACTATGCCTGTGTTTAATACTAATGTAATTAATGAAGATAAACCTAGGGAAAGCTCGAATGACATAGCTACTAATCTGGTTTCAAATGAAAATAATAATGAAACAAGTAGTCCAATTATTTTACCTCAAAGCGATAGTCAAAATGACAATGTAAATAATAATGTTTTTGATTCACCAATAAGTAATGATAATGATTCAACTTCTACTCAGAATAATAATTTACCATCATTGATAAATATTGTTGATGCACCTGAAGCAAGTATACCTATGAAAGCGGATGAAAATATAATTGATAAACCATCAATAATTATTTCACAACAAGATGATAGTAATAATAATGATAATAATGATGTTGATAACAACAAAAAAGATAACGATATTACGTCAGGTACAGAGAGTACAAATCCATCGTTGAATTTTATTAATTCATTTAATAATACAAGTGATGAAGTACCTGAAATTTCAAATGTTAATATTGGATTAAATGGAATGGTAAATGTCCCTACTTCAGTAGATAAACCATCTGTAGACTTGAACCTTGATGACAATGATGAATTAGATAATAATAATGAAGATTTTGATGACTAAAATATTTTAGTCATTTTTCTTTGTCTATAACGTATTATTTTGTTATAATATTTTTTAGGTGATTACTATGTTTGAAAGTCTAGGAGATAGATTACAAAATGTTTTGCATAAAATAAAGGGTTATGGAAAAATTACTGAAGATAATATTTCTGAAATGATGAGAGAAATAAGATTAGCATTATTGGAGGCAGATGTTAATTACAAAGTTGTTAAGGAATTTACGAATAAGGTTAAGGAAAAAGCTTTAGGTGAGACAGTTGCATCTAGTATTAATCCTGGTGATTTATTTGTAAAAATTGTAAAAGATGAATTAACTGAATTATTAGGAGGGGAAAGTAAACCTCTTAATCTTAAAGGTAATCCTGCAACTTTGATGCTTGTTGGATTACAAGGATCAGGAAAAACTACAACTGCTGGAAAGTTAGCTAATTTTTTAAGAAAGAAGCATTCTAAAAAACCACTATTAGTTGCTTGTGACGTATATAGACCTGCTGCTATAGATCAATTAAAACAGTTAGGGAAGCAACTTAATATTGAAGTTTATGATGAAGGTAAGAAAGATCCTGTTGAAATTTCCAATAATGCAATAAAATATGCAAAAGAGGGAAATTATGATTATGTTATTATCGATACTGCTGGTAGATTACATGTAGATGATGAATTAATGGGTGAATTAGATAATATAAAAAATAAAATTAACCCTGATGAGATATTATTAGTTATTGATTCTATGATGGGGCAAGATGCTATTAATGTTATCACTGGTTTTAATGATAAGTTACCATTAACTGGTGTTATATTAACTAAACTTGATGGTGATACTCGAGGTGGAGTAGCATTATCAGTTAGACATTTAACTAATGTGCCAATTAAATTTATTGGAGTTTCTGAAAAACTTGATGGATTAGATTCTTTTGATCCAGAAAGAATGGCAGGAAGAATACTTGGTATGGGAGATATAATATCTCTTGTTGAAAAAGCAACAGAATCAATTGATGAAAAAGAAGCAGAAAAAACTGCTAAGAGAATGCAACAAGGAAAGTTTGATTTAGAAGACTTTTTATCAACTATGAAGCAAATGAAAAAACTTGGTCCTCTTGAGAATTTGCTAAAATTAATTCCTGGTGCTAAGAAAATGGGGCTTAATAATATTAAGATTGATCCAAAACAAATGGCTAGGATCGAAGCAATTGTTTTATCTATGACTCCAAAAGAAAGAAGAAATCCAGATATAATAAAGGCTAGTAGAAAGACAAGAATAGCAGCTGGTTCTGGGACTTCTGTACAAGAAGTTAATAAATTACTTCAACAATTTGACCAAATGAAAAAAATGATGAAGCAGTTTAGTAATGGAAATATGAAGTTACCTTTTTAATGGGCTATTTTAATATGTTAATTTATGATTATACATAATATATTCTAGGAGGTATTATTATGTATAATAATGATTTTTTAAATAGCAATGATGCTAATATAAGTGGAAATAATAATTACATTAATAATGAAACAGATGTAAATGTTAATGTGAATGAAGGTCAAAAAATGAATTTCAATGTTGGTGGAGGATGTCAAGGAAGAGTTAAGGAAAGAGTAATAAACAGAACATTCGTACATGAGGTTCCACATACTTGTCCAATTCATACTCGTATTATTAATCATCATGTTTATAAACATACTTATAGACCAGTTTATACATGCAGTGAAGAAAATGTATGCAGCAATGTACAATGTGGATCTTGTAGTCAATTTATGTAAATATAGGGTATCAATTGATACCTTTTTTATTTTTAGAAAATTTTGTAAACTTAGTATAAATAAAGTGTATACTTGTGTAAATTTACTTGATAATAATTATTATAGAGTTTATTCTAATAATAGGGAGTGTGATACTAATGATATTTCCTTCTATAGATAAATTACTTAATATTGTTGATTCAAAGTATGAGCTTGTTCATATTGCAGCTAGAAGAAGTAAGCAAATATCAAAAGATGGATTTTTACAAATGCCTGAATCCGAATATAAGAGTAAAAAGAATATTGGGAGAGCTCTTGAGGAAGTTGCGGAAGAACTTATCAAGGTAAAAAAAGGAAACGATTAGTTCCTTTTTTTATGTTATAATTTTTTTAGGTGATTAATATTGAAAATATTAAAGTATAAAAAAAATAGTAATGGGAAATACACTATATTTCTTGATGATGGTAGAAATTTAATTTTATATGAAGATGTTATTTTGTTATATAATTTATTGATAAAAAAGGAAATAAATGATAATGAAATAGAAGATATTAATAATACTAATTTAGAATACGATGTTTACTATGTTGGTTTGAAAAGTATAACTTCAAGATTTAAAAGTGAATATGAGTTGAGAGTTTTTTTAAGAAAAAAAGAATATCCTGATGATTTAATTGATAAGGCGATAGATAAATTAATTATACAGGGTTATTTAAATGATAGAGTTTTTGCGAAAAGTTATATTAATACTCAAATTAATACAACTAGTAATGGTCCATATAAAATTATTAGAGAGTTGGAAAATAAAAAAATTGATGGAAATATTATTGATGATGAAATAATTGTTTTTTCAGATGATATTCAAATAGAAAGGATTGATAAATTAGTTGATAAACTAATAAGAAGTAATCATAACAAAGGTGGTTTTGTTTTGAAAAAGAAAATTATTGAGACTTTAAAAGATAAGGGTTATGATTATGATTTGATTAGTAGGGTAATTGAAAATCATAATTTTTCTTCTAATCCTGATATTGCCAAAAGAGAATATAATAAATTATATAAAAAATATTCTTCTAAATATGATGGATATGAGTTAAAAAAGATTTTGAAAGAAAAAATGTATTTAAAAGGTTTAATTTATGAGGAAGAATAAAAAAATGAGCTAATTTTAAGCTCATTTTTGATTTGATTTTGCATTTTCAATAAGTTTATTCATATATTCATTATATGCTTTTTTTAATGTTGAATCATTCCAAGTAATTTTACTTTCTTTTCTAATTTCCATTAACGATTCATAATATAATGTTGAATCATTTTTTAGTTTTTCATCTTTTAGTTTTTCTTTAATTTCATCCTTCTTGTCTTTAAGCTTAGGTTTATCTTTTTCTCCTGTTTTTAATATAATATGATATCCATATTCTGTTTTAACAGGTTCTTTTGTATATTCTTTATTTTTTAATTCTTTTACAGCATCAGCAAATGCAGATGTCATATCTGATGGTTGGAAATATCCTAAGTCTCCACCGTTTGTTGCTGTAGCTTCATCTTTAGAGTACTTTTTAGCAAGTTTTGCAAAATCTTCTCCATCATTTAATTTTTTGATAATATCTTTTGCAGTTTTTTCTGCTTTCTTTTCAGCTTTTTCCTTTTCTTCATCTGTTGAGTTTTCTTTTGCATCAATTGAAATTAGTATATGACTTGCCTTAATTTCTCCTGTAATATTTTCATCATAGTATTTTTGTATTTCATCATCTTTTATATTATTTTTAACATATTCTTCAACTGCTTTATTTCTTTTATACTCTAAACCTAGTTTTTCTTTTAATTCTTCTTCACTATCAACACCAAAATATTGTTTAATAACATTTTTGTAGTTTTCTTCATTATCACCATAATATGATTTTATTTGTTCAATTTGTTTGTTTACAGATTCATCTTCTTCTTTTGAATCTACATCTTTGAATTTTTTTTCAAGAATACTTTTATCTATCATATCAATTAAAGTTGCGATATTGGTTTCTTTTATTTTTTCATAGTATTCTGTTGCACTAAATTTTCCTTCGTTAACAGAAACAGCAACTTTTGAACCATTTTTCACTTCAACTTTTTTTCCACAACCTGTTGTTGATAAAGACAATAGAAGAACAATACATATACTTATAAATAATCCTTTCTTTTTCATTATTAACCTCCCATACATATTAAATAATAACAAAAAATTATTTTTAGTGCAATAAAATAGGTGTATATATGAACAATTTTTATCTTTTGCCATAAAATATCTTGAAAAGGAGGATTATATTATTATGACTAATTGTGGATCATCTTCAGCAGCTATTGTATTGGTGTTGTTCATACTTTTAATCATTATTTTAGGTGCTTCAATATAATAAAAAATATCAGGTTTTCCTGATATTTATTTTATTTTGTTATATATGGATTCTATGTCTTCAATACTTTCTTCATCATATTTAAAATCAATTTTATCATCATTATATCTTGGGATTAAGTGAATATGATAGTGTTTTATTTCTTGACCTAATTCATTATTTTGAACAAGTGTTAATCCCTCACAGTTTAATTTATTTTTTAGTTTTGGATATATATCTTTTCTTATTATCTTAAGACTATGCGTTATTATTTCATCTGTTATTTCGTTAATATTTATAATGTGTTCTTTTGGGATTACTAGTAAATGACCATTTGAAATAGGATTAATGTTCATAATAATTTCAATTAAATTATCTTCATAAATTTTTCTAGAAGGTATTTCTCCATTTATTATTTTACAAAATATACAATTTTCCATTTTTATTCCTCCTCATTTAGAAATCTATATTTAATTTTACTATTTTTTAGTTCATTTGAAACATTCTTATTAATAATGTCATTAATAATTTTTTCATTATCATTACTTACGAAATTCTCTGTTATATTTGATAGTTCAATTGAATTGGTAATATCTTTATTATTTGTAACAATTATTTTGTAGTATTTTGGATGTATATTGTTTCCTATATTTAAATTTATATAAGACGTTATTTCATTTGATATGTCTTGAGGTGTCCAGTTGTTAATTTGTAATTCTTTTTCTATATAATAGTATTTAAGTGAATACAAATTTTTTTCATTAATTAATTCTTCTCTAACTTTTTCTGTGTATTTATCTAAAGTTGATATTGCGAATACTTTACATTTTTGTTTTGTTTTATTGTATATTGTTTTTTCATTTTCTTTATTTATATGATTTAGAAGTGTTCTTCCTTCTTGATAATCTTTTTTATATGTATCAGATATTTTTTTGTTTTTATATGTTACATAGAAAAATAAATGTTTATTTTCTTTAGATGTTATTTTTGTTGTGAATACTTTGTTATTATATTTTATAGATTCTATATTTAATTTATCTTTTATATTTGTATATTTTTTATCAATATAACTGTTTATGTTATTTGATACTTTAGGAATAAAAATTTTACCACCTTTTTCATTTATGATTATTATACCAAAGGAGATAATAACAATTAATAGAAAGAGTGCTCTTCCAAGTATTAGACTATTTTTGTTCATATATATCACCATTTTAATTTTACTATATTATTGTTTTTTCTGCAATTTAATTAATTATTTCTTTTTATTAAAAAATATATTGTTTTGAAAAAAAATATATGGTATATTTATAAGTAGATTAAAGTAGAGTATTAGGTGGTGTTGTTAATGTCAATGAAGATACTAAGAGCAAATGTTGCATATAGGGGTGATAATAATATAGTAATCACCTATGGTGAAACAGAAACAGCTGATAATCAGAAAAAAGCATACTATTTTTTAGATACCAAAGATAAAGAAAGATTTACAAATGGTAATAGAATTGCTACAACTAATTATTATGAAGTTGTAGATCCTATTGCGTTTCCACCAGCAAATGTTGGTGTTGTAGATCCGGAAGGTAATGAGGTTATACCATTTGTAAATAAGCTTATTAAGCCTGTTAATGATAATGTTATTATTGTTGAAAATGCTAGCCCTGTAAGTGAAAGTGTAAAAGAGGCAATTAAGGTTAAAGATGATGCATCAAATGCTACAATGTTAGTGTCAACAGCAGCAGCAATAAAAGAGAAATTAAATAAACAAATGGGTGGAGAAGGAACATATTTATTTAATAATCAATTTTCTGAAGCTACTGTTTATGATATTAATGGTAATAATCTTGTGAATAATGAGACTTATAGTTATATTGCAACTGCAAATAATAAACTATATCTTAGTAAGAATGTTGCTGATTCAGTAATAAATGAATATCCGCTTGTGCCTTCAGCAGTTCAAAGTAATGATGTTGAAAATGTAGCTAGTCAACCTATTGATTTAAGTGCAACTAGCGTTGATCAAAATGTTATTGAGAATGCGATGGCAAGTGCAACTAGTGAAACTCCAGTTTCTTCTAATGATATGAATTTGGAAAATAATGTTGCTGTTCCTGCAGTCCCTGCGGGGTCAGAAACTAGTGTACAAGCAGAAACTTCAGTTGCCGAGGCTCCAGTTCAAGCTGAAGTAGCGCCAGAGACTGATGTACAAGCAGAAGTTCCAGTAGATGCAGCTCCAGTTCAAGCTGAAGTTGCACCAGAAACTGATGTACAAGCAGAAAACCCTGTAGATGCATCTCCTGCTCAAGAAGAAGTTACACCAGAAACTGATGTACAAGCAGAAGTTCCAGTAGATGCTGCTCCAGTTCAAGAAGAAGTTGCACCAGAAACTGATGTACAAGCAGAAGTTCCTGTGGATGCAGCTCCAGTTCAAGAAGAAGTTACACCAGAGACTGATCTTCAAGCAGAAGTTCCAGTAGATGCTGCTCCAGTTCAAGAAGAAGTAGCACCAGAAACTGATGTACAAGCAGAAATTCCTGTAGATGCAGTTCCTGTTCAAGAAGAAGTTGCACCAGAAACTGATGTACAAGCAGAAATTCCTGTAGATGCAGTTCCTGCTCAAGAAGAAGTTGCACCAGAAACTGATGTACAAGCAGAAATTCCTGTAGATGCAGTTCCTGCTCAAGAAGAAGTTGCACCAGAAACTGATGTACAAGCAGAAATTCCAGTAGATGCAGTTCCTGCTCAAGAAGAAGTAGCACCAGAAACTGATGTACAAGCAGAAATTCCAGTAGATGCAGCTCCAGTTCAAGAAGAAGTTGCACCAGAGACTGATCTTCAAGCAGAAGCTCCAGTAGATGAAGAAACTTCAATAGAAAATGAGGAAGATATTAATAATATATTTGAAGAAAATAATTCTAATATAAGCGAATCTGATTCTTTTACTGATTCTGAAAAAGATGATTTTGTTGCAAGTGAAATTAATCCAGATTTTAATAACGATGATTATTCAGGATTTAATGATATAAAGACTGATAAAATTGTTAATATGGATGATTATTATAATGAAAGTTCTAGTTATAGTGATTTTGATAGTTATTCATATGATTCAAATTTTGATTATGAAGGTAGTTCTATGCTTGCTGATGTTGAAAAATCAATTAATGGTCTAGTAAGTAAAACTAACAGTTTAGTAAGAGAAAATTTAGAATTAAAGAGTCAAAATAAAGCAAAAGATGATAGTATAAATAAATTAAGAAATGATTTAAGTGGTATTGAAAATAGAAATAAATCTTTGACAGCTATGTTAAGAGAAAGTAGTTCAAGTAAAGAAAGATTAGAATCTAAAAATCGATTACTTGAACAAAAGAATCATGAATTAGAAAGATTAAATAGTATGCAAACTAGAGAGATTAATTCTTTGAAACAAAAAATGGCAGGAATTCAAGATATAGTTAGGTTATTGGATAACGCAAGAAGCCAGATAGATGATAGGGATTATGATGAAACTCAAGCGTACTATAGGAGAGTAGCATAGTGATATAATATAAGGCCAGTTTTTATTACTGGTCTTTTAATGTATTTTAATAATTGCAATTGTTCATTTGTTTTGTTAAAATATTTTTGTTCTAGGGATTAATATAATAATTATAAATTTTGTTAGTAATATAATATTTAGAGGTGATATTTATGAATAGAGAAGATTTTCCAATGTTAAAATCAAATATTGTATATTTTGATAATGGTGCTACTACATTAAAGCCTCAATGTGTTATTGATGTTATGAATAAATATTATTTAGAACATACATCAAATATACATAGAGGTGATTATGATGCCTCTGTTATTACAAATAAATTGTATGACAATACTAGAAATATAATTGGCTCTTTTATAAATGCTGACCCTGATTGTTGTGTTTTTACAAGTGGTTCTACGATGTCTTTAAATATGGTTGTATTTGGTTTTATGAAAAAGTACTTAAAATCAGGTGATGAAGTTCTTTTAAATAAATCTGAACATGCGTCAAATGTTCTTCCATGGATAAAACTAAGTGAGGAAATAGGTATTATAATTAAATATGTTCCTTTGAGTAGTGATTATTCTTTGACAATTGATAATATAAGAAAAAGTGTTACAGAAAAGACAAAAGTTATTAGTTTGGCTCATATAAGCAATGTTGTTGGTGATGTAAGAGATATTGAATCAATTGGTGAATTTTGTTCTCAAAATAATATTTTGTTTAATGTTGATGGTGCTCAGAGTGTTCCACATATTAAAGTTGATTTTAAGAAATCAAATATAGATTTTTTGAGTTTTTCAGCACATAAGATGTGTGGGCCAACAGGTGTGGGAGTTTTAGTTGGTAAAAAGAATCTTTTAGAAAATATGGATCCAATTCTATATGGTGGGGGAATGAATAATTATTTTGAAGAAGATAATTCATATGAATTAAAGCCTATTCCAACTAGATTAGAAGCAGGAACTCCCCCAATTGCTGAGGTAATAGGTATGGGAGAAGCTATAAAATATTTAGATAAGATTGGAATGGATAAAATTCATCAATATGAAAAACAATTAAAACAATATTTTCTTGATAAAGTTAAGAATATATCTAATTTAATTATTTATAATAAGGATTCAGATAGTGGTATTGTCTCTTTTAATATTGATGGTGTTTTTGCACAAGATTTAGCTATATATTTAAATCATTATAATATTTATGTCAGAGCTGGTAATCATTGTACGAAATTGCTTAAAGATGATATTGGTATTAATAATACTGTTAGAGCAAGTTTTTATTTCTATAATAATTATGAAGATGTTGACAGACTTGTTGAAGCTTTAAAAAATAGTAGAGATATTTTTAAAATTATATTGTAGGTGATAATATGGATGATAATTTAAGAAGAGAAATAATTCTTGAAAATTATAAGGAGCCTTATAATAAGGGATTAATAGATGATGAAAATTATTCAAAAATTAATTCAAGAAGTGATAGTTGTATAGATAATCTTGATTTTGAAATGTTGATTAATAATGATATTATTTCTGATATAAGATTTGATGGAGAAGCTTGTGCTATAAGTACTTCTGCGGCTTCTATTCTTATTAAAGAATTAGTTGGGAAAAAAGTTGATGATGCATTACAAATTTTAAATAATTATAAAAATATGATAAATGAAAAATCATATGATAAAGAATTATTAGGTGAATTAATAGTATATGATGAAATATATAAACAACCTAATAGAAAAAATTGTGCTTTATTACCTAGTAATGCGATTGATAAATTAATTTCAAGATTAAAAAATAATTAGATGCTAAACTTGCTTTTTTTTAACGTAAATTTTAAAGAAAAAAGAAAATCCTTAGGGGATTTCTTTTTTTTGTATTCGTTATTAAATGATTTTAAATAAAGTGTTATTTGATAAAAAATATTATGATAGCTATTATATCTTTTCGAAGGGAGGTGATCTATGCTAAATCAAATTGTTCTTGTTGGAAGAATGACTAGAGATATATCAGTAAATAAATCTAGTAATGGTTCAAAAGTTGCTACATTATGTTTAGCTGTTCCAAGAAGTTTTAAAAATAGTGAAGGAGTTTATGATACTGATTTCATTGATTGTGTTCTTTTTGATATTGTTGCAGAAAATACTGCTGAATATTGTAATAAAGGAGATATAGTTGGTGTTAAGGGAAGAATACAATCAAGAATAGTTGAAGAAGGAGAGAAAAAAGAGAATACTATAGAAATAATTGCAGAGAAGGTGACTTTTCTATCTAGTAAAAAACATGAGGAAGCAGAATAATCTGCTTCTTATTTTATTGTTTTTTTTAACTCTTTTATGTATAATTTATTTAAGATAGGTGATTATATGAAGATTGTTGTTAGAGATTATGAATTGAATGATTTAAATACTGTTAATGAGATATTAAATGAATCTTTTAAAGCAAGAAAAGATAATTTTGATGATTCGTGTTTCCATGAAATTGTATCTGTAAATGATAATGAGGTTTCAGGTTATTTGCTTCTTACGAAGGTTTTCAATCCAATTAGAAAAAGAATTTATTTTTTAGTTGATTATGTTTGTGTATCAGAAAAATATAGAGGAAGTGGCGCAAGTGATGCCCTTATTAAATATGCCTGTGATTATGCTTCAAAGGAAGGTGCTAGTTATTTACAATTAACCTGTGCTCCTTTTAGAATTAGTGCGCATAATCTTTATGAAAGGTGTGGATTTAAAAAAGTAGATACAGATTTGTATAGAAAGGAACTATTATGATTTTAGATATTATTAATAAAAAAAGATTAGGAAAAGAACTAAGTTATAATGAACTTTATGAAATATTTAATGGATATTTAGATGGAGATGTAGCTGATTATCAAATGAGTGCTTTACTAATGGCTATTTGTATTAATGGTATGACTGATGATGAGGTGTTTGCATTAACAAAAATATTTATTGATAGTGGAGATGTTCTTGAATTTAGTGATATTCCCGGAATTAAGGTTGATAAACATTCAACAGGTGGAATTGGAGACAAAACTACACTTGTAATTGTTCCTATTGTTGCAGCATGTGGAGGAACTGTTATAAAAATGAGTGGAAGAGGATTAGGTTATACAGGTGGAACTATTGATAAGTTAGAAAGCATTCCAGGGTACAAAATTGATTTATCTGATGAAGATATTGAAGAACAAGTTCATAAGATTGGTTGTGTTGTAACTGGACAAACTGCTGATTTGGTTCCTATGGATAAAGCAATATATTCTTTACGTGATGTTACATCAACTGTTTCATCTATCCCTTTAATTGCATCTTCAATTATGAGTAAAAAAATAGCTGGTGGTGCAGATAAGATATTAATTGATATTAAGGTAGGTAATGGAGCATTACTAACTAATAAAGAAGATGCAAATAAACTTAGTAGATTAATGAAGGAAATTGGAAAATTCTATGGAAAAGAAGTTAGAACAATTATAAGTGATATGAATGTTCCTTTAGGTAGATGTGTAGGAAATGCATTAGAAGTTTTGGAAGCAATAGATGTTCTAAAAGGGAAAGCAAAGAAAAATAGTTTTTATGATTTGTGTATTGAACTTGCTACTAATTTGGTTAGTATGTCTTTGGAAATTCCTGATGATGAAGCTAGAAATAAAGTTATTAATTCATTAAATGATGGAAGTGCATATAAAAAGTTTTTAGAACTTGTAAAATTTCAAAAAGGAAATATTGATAAGCTTAAAGTAAGTGATAAGCAATATAAATTAAAATCTAATATAAGTGGTACTATATCTCGAATAAATGCATTAAAAATAGGAAAACTTGCTTTTAGTCTAGGAGCTGGGAAAAAAGAAATAACTGATAAGATTGATTATGGTGTTGGTGTAAAACTAGAAAAACTTGTTGGAGAAAAGGTAAAAAAAGGTGATGTTTTAGCAACAATTTACTATAATAAATGTCTTCCTGAGATAAAAATCGATGATATTTATAAAATTGATTGAAAAAATGTTTTAAAAATTTGATTTTATGTTATAATAATTTTATAAAGGTAAGGTGATTTTGTGGAAAAAATATATATGAATAATAATTCTTCAAATAATAATTTAAGTGGCAAACATCATTTTTCAATAGTTTTATCTTTTGCTGTTGCTATGTTTGCTATTATTTCATTAATTGCAGTTGGATTTAATCAAATAAGTTTTGCTGCTCCTAATGATGGAACTAATACAGATAGTAGTTTTAAGCTTGCTACTTATCAAAGGTCAGTTGTTGATCCTATGAGTGGACAATCAACAATAAAACCTGTTTCAATTAATTCATATAATAGTTTAAGTGGAAATAATGGTTATAAAGTTCCAATTATGTATGTTGATAATGGATCTGAAACTCCAGATATAAATAGTATTGTGCCGGTATTTTGTATTGGTAAAAAATCAGAGGAAGCTGGCGTGTCTTTAAATTATAATAATAGTGGTAAAATTGAAGATAGTGGTATTGCTTATATTTTGAGTAGGAGTCGTGTATATAGTGGTAATGATGATATTTCTATTGTTCCAAAAGGAACTGGTGGCGCTAATTATATGTTCTTAGAGATATATGCTACTCAAGTTGCCTTATGGATGTATCAAGGTGATGATTCACTTCAAAATCTTACTAATGTATCTGATGCTACTATTTATTCTTTAGCTGATCCAGCGAACAATCCTGTTCAAGGAAGTAATGAGTATTTTACTGGTAATATATTTAATTATATTCAGGATGTTGTTAATAAAGCAAGAACAGAAGGACCAAATAAAATTGTTGGTAAAAATTTAGTAGTTTCAGTTGATGAAAATTATTCTGATGTAGAAGGAACTAATTATTATCAAACTTCTTTAATTCAAGTTGTTCCAACTCCAAGTGACGACTTTATATCTTATGATTTAAGTTTTGATGGAGTTGAAGGAATGTTTGCTGTTGATGAAAATGGTACCGAACTTTCAAATTTAAATGGTTTGTTAGCAAGTGATAAAGTTTATATAAGAATTCCAAAGGATAAAGTTGGTGAGGGTGTTAATACTATCAACATTAAAGCAAATGGACATTTTAAAAATGTTTCTGCAGCATATAAATATATGGTTGATAGTGATCATCAAGCAATTGTTAGATTGGAAAGCGGTGATGGTGTTCTTCCTGCTCAAACATCTCTTACTATAATGGCGTCTCCTGATACTGGTGCTTCTACATCTCAAACTATTTACTTTATTGGATTAGTTGTATTATTATGTGGTGTAGGTATAATTTATGCAAATTCTAAAGCAATTAAAAATGTTTAGAAATATGAAAAAGAGCCAAACATTGTTGCTTGGCTCTTTGTTTATTTTTATAGGTATACTTTCGTTCTCATGGAATTATTTAGAAAAAATAAGGGAAGCTCTTTTTTCTGATATGAAAATATCTATGATGGATGCACCTAAAACAGTAGACTATAATAATAATGATGATATAACTCCTGAAGTTATAAATAATGTAAATGTAGAGAGCAATTATACAATTGATTATAGTAGTTATTTAGGTGTTTTAGAAATACCTAATATTGGGTTAAAAAGAGGCTTTTATGGATTGGATTCACGTTACAATAACATAAAGTATAATGTTACTCTTGTGGAGGGATCTAGTCTACCTGATGTGTATCAAGGAAATTTAATTCTTATGGCTCATTCAGGTGATTCATATATATCTTTTTTTGCTTATCTATATAAACTAAATGTTGGAGATGACTGTTTTGTCACATATAATGGAAATAGTTATCATTATGTAATAGTTAATATTTATGAAGTAGAAAAAAATGGGATTGTTTCAATAAGAAGAAATAAAGAAAAGAATACTTTGACTTTAATAACATGTACAAAGGATAATGATTATTCACAAACGGTGTATATTGCAGAGTTAGTAGAATAAAAGAGGGTGATTTAATGAATTTGTCTTTGATTGAAAAGATTGGACTTATTTTTAAGTATATTTTTTCATCTTTTCTTTCTATAGAAATATTTATGATTAGCCTTCTTTTATTTATTATATTAATATTAAATCAAAAGAAAAGTAATTTTGTTACTCAACTTGTTGCGATTGCTATATTTTTAGGTTTTATACTTGGTATCTTTATAAGTTATACAACATATGTTAAAACTTGTTTAGATTCTTTTGTTAAAGCTGTGATGAGTTATATATATTTTCCGTCAACTATTGCATATTTTTTTATAATGCTCTTTGTTACAATAATGATGCTTTATACATTGTTTAGTAAAAAGTTAAGTTCTTTTAAAAAAATATTTAATTATTCATTTTTCTGTTTATTGTACTTTTTATTTATGGGTTTTCTATCATTATCTGCATATGATATGGTTGATTTATTAAATATCGCTGTATTATATAAAAATAATACTATTCTAAGTTTTGTTCAAATTAGTAATTTATTATTAGTTATATGGTTGATATATACTGGATTTTATCATTTATTTATATTTTTTAAGAAAAAATATGATTAAAAGACTTATGTCTTTTTTTTATGAATAAATATATATTCTTTACATAAATAAAAATAGGAGGAATTATGCGAAAGAATATATTTATTATAATGATTGGTATTTTTATTATTTTTCCATATCATGTTTTTGCAGATGAATTAATACCTAATGGTAAGTCTGGAATATTAATTGAAGCAAGAAGTGGAAAAATAATATATGAAAAGGATAAAGATAAAAGAGTTAGTATTGCTTCACTAACAAAAATGGTTGGACAGATTATTATTTTACAAGAGATAGAATCAGGAAAAATTAAATGGGATGATATAGTTACTGTGAGCAAAAATGCTAGTGATATGGGTGGATCACAGATATATATTGAAGAAGGAGAAAAAATATCTGTTGAGGATTTAATGAAAGGTATTAGTGTATCTAGTGGAAATGATGCTATAGTAGCTATGGCAGAGTATATAAGTGGCAGTGAAGAAAAATTTGTTGATAGAATGAATGCTTTAGCTAAAAAATTAAAATTAAAAAATACTCATTTTAGTAATTGTACTGGTTTAGATCAAGATAATCATTATTCATCTAGTTATGATCTTGCTATTATTGCTAGAGAATTGGTAATTAATCATCCAGACATAATAAGATTTTCATCTATTTATGAAGACTATTTACGAGAAAATACAGATAGAAAGTTTTGGCTTGTTAATACAAATAAATTAATTAATTTTTATGATGGAGCAGATGGTCTTAAAACTGGTCATACTGATGCTGCTGGATATTGTTTAGCAGCTACTGCTATAAGAAATAATTTAAGGTTAATTGGTATAGTATTGGGTGAAGAAGATAGTAAAATTAGAAATAAGGAAATGGTTGAATTATTAGATTATGGTTTTAATAATACTAAATTAAAATGTTTAATGAGAAAAGAAGATGTTGTTGATAATATTTCTATAGAAAAAGGAAGTGTTAAAAATAGTAAAGTTGTTTTAAAAAATGACTTTTGTATTATTGAAGAAAAAAATGAAAATAATAAGTATAGTTATGATATAAAATATGATAATTATAAATTACCTATAAAAAAAGGTGATATAATAGGTAAAATAATTGTTAAAAATGATAAAGAATCATTGGGTGAAGAAAGTATTACAATTAATCAAACTATTGAAAAGTTAAATGTATTTAAATATGTAAAGAATAATATAATTGGATTATTATTTGGAATATAGTTATATAATACTTAAAAAATATGTTATAATTGTTATGGTTAGAAAGAGGTTGATAAAATGGCTGTTAGAAGTAGAAAACCTTATAGTACGCCAAAAAGAACTACTAGAAATAAAAAAATTGACAATAAGAAGTTAGATGTTACTACTAGAATTAGAGTTGATGAGATAAGGTTAAATGATTCTGATTCATTAGATACTAGTTTTCTTGAAGGTAGAGTTGAAAGACAATCACGAAATAATACAAAGAAGGTAGCAGAAAAAATTTTAAAAGATAATTCTGATAGAATTAGAAAACTAAAGGTAATTAAAAGATTATTTTTCACTATTGCTTTAGTGATGTGTATTATATTATTAATTATTCTTTTGGTGAATTTTGTAAAGGAAATAGACTTTTCAAAAAATAATAAGACAAGTAATAATGTTGTTCAAAAGACAGAGGAAAAAGAAATAGATAATAACTTTCTTTTTGTAGGTGATTTTGGTACTGAAGAATTTAATTTTGATAATTATGATTTAGATTATCATTATGTTAAAAAAACTGATAAAAAACTTACTACAGAAAAATTAAATAATGATCTAAATAATTATATTTACAAATATAATCCTTCTATTGTTTTTCTTCAAGTAGGAATAATAGATTTAGATGTAGATAAGTCAATAGATGAAATAATTGATAATTATGGAAAAATAATTGATTCTATAAAAGAAAATAGATCTTATGCAGAAATTTATATTGAGTCATTATATCCTATTAATAGAGATATTGAAGATTTTGATCATGAAATTATTAAAAGTGATATAGATAATGATGATATTAAGAAATTAAATTCAAGGTTAAAAACTCTTGCTGAAGAAAAGAAAGTAAAATATATAGATTTATTTTCTGCATTGGAAAATAAAGGTAAATTAGATGAAATATATACTGATAATGGTTATTTATTAAATGATGATGGCTATAAACAAGTATATAAATATATAATTAAATATACAAAAGATAATTAGTTAGTTCTAATTATCTTTTTTTTTCATATTATTAATTAGAAAGTGAGGATTTCAATTATGGAAATATTAAAAGTTAGTAGTAAATCTAATCCTAATAGTGTAGCAGGAGCGATAGCAAATGTCTTTAGAGAAAAAGGGAGTGTAGAAATTCAATCAGTTGGTGCAGGAGCTTTAAATCAGGCTATTAAAGCTATTGCTATTGCGAGAGGTTTTATTGCTCCAATGGGTGTTAATCTTGTATGTATTCCTGCATTTCAAGATATTGTTATTGGAAATGAGGAAAGAACTGCTATTAAAATTATTGTCGAAGCTAAGTAGCTTCTTTTTTATTGTTTTTTTAATTGTGTTAAATTATAATTATATTAAGATGGTGATAAAATGAATAATGATGGAGAATATACAATTTTTTGCCCAAAATGTGGTAATGAAATGAAGAATACTTCAAGATATTGTATGAAATGTGGACATTTAAATATTGATCATCCTGATAATAAAAAAGTGTCTAAATATTTTGAAGATAGTGAAAGTACAGTTGTAAGGAATTCTAATGGTAAATATATAATGTCAAACGATATATTAAAAAGAAATGATAGTAATTATATGAAAAAAAATTCAAGATATTGTTTCATTTTTAATCTAATAACTTTTTTATTAACAGTTATTTGTTTTTCTGTAATATATTATAGATATAATGGTGGATTTTCTAATGTGCTTTCATCAAATGTTTGGTCTATATTTATAGTAATACCATTAATGTACATTTATTGTTATGCATATGAGTTGTTATTTATAAAGATGGGGTATTCGTGGTGGAAAGCTTTAATTCCTATTTATAATGTTATGCTTATTTCAAAAAAAGTATTTGATAATATGTTTTTAGGGTTAATTATTATTGTACCTATTATAGGTCAGATATATTTACTTGTTTTAATGTATAAATTAGCAATCAAATTTAATAGAAATGGTTTATTAATGGTTTTATTTCCATTTATTATGATTCCTTTAATATCATTTAGTGAAGATTTATATGAAAAGGAAAATGATAGTGGTAATTTTGACTATGAGTCTACTTATGGTATGAAGAAGAAATTTTTGATTTTATGTTCCATATTTTTACTTATTGGATTATTAATGCTTTTATTTAAATTTCCAATTATTGATTATTTTAAAAATAAATGGAATGAAGTGCAGTCAATATTAAAATAAAAGGTTAACTTGCATTATTAAAAAAAAAATATTATAATTAATTCAGGTCGATAATTAGAACTAATAATAATGTTATTTGATTGTAGAGAATTCGTGGCTGGTGAAAACGATATTAAATACTTATTTATCTACTCTATAGATGGGATAATAATCCCCGGTTTAAGCCGTTATCTAATTAAGTTAATTAAGGATGGTACCGTGCAGATATGCACTCCTTTGGTATTGTCCTTTTTATTTTGATAGGAGGTATTTTATGAGAACTATTAGGCCAAATACAATTTATAGACATTTTAAAGGATTTAAGGCATATGTAATTACACTTGCTAAACATAGTGAAACAGGTGAAGATTTAGTAATTTATGTATGTGACAGTTCGGGAGTTAGTGGAAATAGTGATCATCAAGATGGTATTTATGCTAGACCTTTAGATATGTTTTTATCTGAAGTAGATCATGATAAATATCCTGATGTTAAACAAAAATATCGATTCGAGGAGGTTAAATAAATGTTTGATGCTCATCATGATTTATTAACAATAGCGTATCAAGCTTATATTACTGGGGATTATTCCTATTTAAATAAAATTAGCTATTATTTTAATGATCATAATGTAAAGGGTGCGATTGCTAATCTTTATTTTATGAGCATTGATGAAATGAATAGCGAATTAGGAGTCAATTATTATAAGGAAAATGTCTCGGTTTACGAAATGTTTGTTAAAGCCAAAGAAGTTTTGGATTCATTTATACCAAATGCAGAATTTATATATTCTATTGAAGGTGCTGATTTTATTAAGAATGAAGAGGAACTTGAAAGATTATATGATGCTGGATTAGATTCTTTAATATTATGTTGGAATAATGAGAACAAATATGGTTCTGGAAATAGAAGTGATAAAGGACTTACTCCTGATGGTGTTAAGTTAATAAATAAAGCTATTGATTTAGGTATGGGGATTGATTTAAGTCATGCTAATAAAAATACTTTTTATGATTTAATAGATGTAATTTCTAAGAGAAAAAAGGATGGAAGTGCTGTATGTTGTTACGCAAGTCATTCAAATTCTAGAAAATTATGTGATGTGAAAAGGAATTTAGATGATGATCAATTAAAAAAAATAAAAGAAGTTGGAGGTTTGGTTGGAGCAGTTACTGTAAAGGATTTTATAAAAGAAGGAGATATAGATGATACTGTTGATTACAGGAGTTTGTATCTAGATCATATTGAATATTTATGTCAAATGTTAGGTTCTTATAATGTTATGATTGCCTCGGATGATATGCAATTTTTATGTGATGTTGTTCCTTATGATGGATTACTTGCTGTTTATGATTATTCAAAAATATATAAAAATTTGTTTTTTGATTTAGTCAGTAGGTTTGGAGTAAAAACTTCTTATGCAATTAGTTATAATAATCTGAAAGAAAAAATATATAATAAAATAAAAAATAATAGAGAAAATAGTAGAAGAGGAGTTAAATAAAATGATTGATATAAAATTAATAAGAGAGAATAGAGAATTAGTTAGAGAAAATATAAAGAAAAAGTTCCAAGATGAAAAATTACCTTTAGTTGATGAGGTTTATGAACTTGATAAAAGAGTTCGTGAGGTTCAAGTTAGAGTTGATGGATTAAAGGCTGATAAGAATAAGCTTAGTGGTGAAATTGGAAAATTAATGAAGGATGGTAAAAAAGATGAAGCAGAAGAAATAAAAAAGACTATTGCTAAATCTGCTGAAGAAATTGCTACTCTTGAAAAAGAACAAGAAGAATTAAATGGAAAAATTAAAGAAAAGATGATGGTCATTCCGCAAATAATGGATGAGTCTGTTCCTATTGGACATGATGATACTGAAAATGTTGAAGTTCAGAAGTTTGGTGATCCATTTGTTCCTGATTATGAAATTCCATATCATGCTGATATTATTGAGTCTGTAAATGGAATGGATAAGGATGCAGCAGGAAGAACTTCAGGACAAGGTTTTTATTATTTATTAGGTGATATTGCTAGACTACATGAGGCAATGATTGCTTATGCTAGAGATTATATGATTGATCATGGATTTACTTATGCAATACCCCCATTTATGATTCATTCTGATGTTGTAACTGGTGTTATGTCTTTCCCTGAAATGGAGGCAATGATGTACAAAATAGAAGGAGAAGACTTATATTTAATTGGAACATCTGAGCATTCTATGATTGGAAAGTTTAAGGGACAAATTATTAAACGTGAAGAATTACCTATTAGTATGACAAGTTATTCACCTTGTTTTAGAAAAGAGGGTGGTTCTCATGGACTAGAAGAAAGAGGTTTATATAGAGTTCATCAATTTGAAAAGCAAGAAATGATTGTTATATGTGAACCTGAACAATCTATGGAATGGTATGAAAAAATGTGGAAACTTACTGTGGATATATTTAGAAACTTTGACATTCCAGTAAGACAACTTGAATGCTGTAGTGGAGATTTGGCTGATTTAAAAGTAAAGTCATGTGATATTGAAGCATGGAGCCCTAGACAAAAGAAATATTTTGAGGTTGGTAGTTGTTCAACTTTAGGAGATGCTCAAGCTAGAAGATTGGGTATTCGTGCAAAAGGTGATAAAGGAACATATTATTTACATACATTAAATAATACTGTTGTTGCAACTCCAAGAGGATTAATTGCTTTAATAGAAAATAATTATCAAGAAGATGGATCTATTAAAATACCAAAAGCGTTACAACCTTATATGGGTGGAAAAGAAATTATTGTGCCAAAAGAAAAGTAAAATACTTTTCTTTTTTCTTTTATTTAATTATGTTATACTTATTATAATAGTTGGAGATGATGATAATGAATTCTGTCTTTGATAATTATGTAAAATCTTTTGATTTAAATGATAAAGATATTAAATTAAAATATAATCATTCATATAGGGTTGCTGATTTATCAAAAAAATATGCAAAACTATTAAATTTTAGTGATGAAGATGTGTTATTAGCCGAAGTTATTGGTTTAATTCATGATATAGGTAGATTTGAACAAATTAAAAGTTATTCTTCATATGATGATTGTAATAATATGGATCATGCTGATTATGGTGTATTTTTATTGTTTGATAAAGGAATGATAAAAGAGTTTTGGAAAAATGAGAATGACTATGAATTGATTAAGTTTGCTATTGAAAATCATAATAAGTTAACAGTTCCAGATATTCATGATGAAAGAATTATGAAATTTGCAAAACTAATTAGAGATGTTGATAAATTAGATATAATTTATATTTATGCATTTTTAGATGATATTATATTTAATATTTCTGATGATTGTATTAGTGAGAGTATAATTGATGATATTAAATCACATAGAGTTGCTAAAAGGACTGATAGGAGTAAGATTAATGATGAAATAGCATTATCATTTGCATATGCTTTTGATATAAATAATAATGTTGTTATAGGCGATTTTGCTAATAATATTGAGATGTTTTATAAAAAATTGAATAGTAATATTTTTAATGAAGTATTTGTAGAAGTTAATGATTATCTAAAAAATAGAGAATCTATATGTTAATAGGAGGCATTAAATGTATATTTTAATTTTTATTTTAATTGCTGTTGTTCTTTTATTAATTTGTATAATATTAAGTATTTTTGCTTATTTAAAAATAAAAACAAGAAGAGTACTTGATAGTGCAGGTTTTTCAGGGATGAGTTTAGGTGATGTTATTAAAGAGGCTAAATTAGAGGATCAAGAAGTTCCTAAATCATTATCTAGTATGGATAGTATATATTTAGAAAATATAAAGAGAGATTTTCCTAATATAAATATTAATGAACTTAAAAGTAAAGCTGAAAAAGTTATTTTAGATTCATTTAATTCTATTGAAAAAAAGAATTCTTCTAGATTAAAAGGAAAGATTAAAAGTTTTACTGATGATATAATAAATGATTATAAAGATAAAGATGTTAGGTTTGATAACTTTAAAATACATAATACTGTTGTTTCTAGATATACCAATGACAGAGGTGTTGCGACAATAACTTTTGGTACAAGTTTTGAATATAATTTGGTTGTTGATGATAAAGTCGTTAAAACACAAGATAGAGTTAAAACAGAATTTATTTATGTTATTGATATTGATAAAGTTCCTGCAAATATGAAGGTATTTGGAATCAATTGTCCAAATTGTGGAAGTCCGATTAAAAATTTAGGAGAAAAATCATGTGCTTATTGTGGAAGTGCAATTAAGGAAGTGTTTGGACACATATTTACATGTAATAATATTGTTAGATATTAATTAGTTTGATATAATTTTTTTAGGGTGTGATACTATGGATGAAAAAGATAAAAAGGAAGATTATTTACTATCTGATATTGTAGATAACTCTTATACTAATGATTCAATAAAGGAAGATGTTATTTATAAGTTTACTTGTCAAAATTGTGGAAGTTCATTTTATTGTGTTTCTTCCAGTGATAGTTGTATTTATTGTGGAGAAAAATGTAGTGTTTTAGATGAATATACTGATGCTAAAGATGTATTTTGCCTGCCTTTTGATAAATCAATTGATGATGCTAAAACTATATATAAAAAATATGTTAGATTTAAATTTTTAATGCCAGGTATATTTAGAAAAAAAGTAACTGTTGATAATTTAAAAAAGGTTTATATTCCAATACTTCTTAGAAGCTGTAATGTAAATGGTCATATTATTTTTTATGCTGCAGACAATGAAAAAAATAATTCTTTAACAAAATATGAAGTAAGTCATACGGTTAATGTTGATTTTGATAATGTAGTTTTATCATTGTATTCAAAAATTGATAATGAAATTATTTCTATAATGAATGATTATAATTTTGATAATCTTAAAGAATTTACAAGTAATGATGTTAATGATTCTTTTTGTATTATATCTGATATAGATAATGATGTTTCTAATGAAAAAATAAATCTATATTTAAATAAATATGTTATTGGATTGGTACGAGATGATATTAATCATAATTTAAAAAAAGTAAAGGATAATTCTACAAAAATAGAAGTAAAATCTGAACAAAAAGTGTTGATTCCTGCTTATATTTTGAATATTAATAATAGCATTTGCTTTATTAATGCCCAAAATGGAGAAATATTTATAAATTATACAATTGAGAAAAAATCTATTTTTATTTTTTCTTTGATATGTTTTATATTAATTTTTATACTAGTATTCTTATTAGCATGGATAATATAGGAGGAAAATATGAAGAAATTTATTAATTATTTATTTATTATGATATTTGTTTTCTTTCTTTTTAAACATACATGTTTAGCTAGCACAAATACATATGTGAGAACTGATAGTGATATGAAGGTTCCTAAAGATGTTGTTGTTGATAGTAAAAATCATGATGAAATTATGAGTACTCCATCTGTATCAGCAAGTGAAAAAATATATGATTTTGCTGATTTATTAACTGTAGATCAAGAAAAAAAATTATATGATAAAGTATTAGAATATAATAAAACATCAAAATATGATGCAGTTATTGTTACTACAAAGGATTTAAATGGTAAAAGTATTTCAAATTATACATATAATTTTTATGATTACAATGACTTTTCAAATGAAGGAGTAATATTTGTTATCTATATTGAAAATGGTAAACCAACAATATTTATGGGTAATTGTGCTAAGATAGGTAGTAAACTTTTTGATATTTATGATACTAAAGTTGTAAATTCTACATTAAAGTATTTATATGATAATTCTATTTCTAAAGGTAATTATTACGAAGCATCTTACAATTTTATTAAAATTATAAATGGATTTTATGTACAAAAACAGACAAATAATTTAAAAATTGATGAGGATGGAAAAGTTGTAAAGACTATTCCTTTGTTTGAAGTGTTTATTATTTCTTTTGCTATTACATTTATTATTGTTATAATTACTGTCACAAAATCTATATCTAAAAGTAATCATAAAAGTAAATTGGAAGATTGTGTAAATAAATCGACATTGTTAGTTGAATGTCAATATGACAATAAGATTTAGCATAAAAACTTTATTTTCGTGAGTATATGATGTATAATTGAAGTATAAATTCAATTAGATAAGGAGATTATTATGGGTTTAATTAAAGCTGCTACTGCTGCAATAGGTAGCACACTACATGATCAATGGAAAGATTATATTAAGTGTGAAGATTTAGGAAATGATATTTTAATGAAGAAAGTATCAACTCCAAATGGTATTATTTCAAAGGATAGTGCAATTCAGGTTTCACCTGGACAAATTGCTGTAATTTTTGAAAGTGGAAAAATAGTTGATGCAACTGCAGAAGAAGGTATTTATACTTTTGATCAATCATCTTCTCCAACATTCTTTGCTGGACAATTTGGTGATGTTTTTAAAGAAATGTGGACTCGTTTTGTATATAATGGAGGAGTAAGTAAGGAACAAGCTGTTTTCTATATTAACGCTAAAGAAATATTAGATAATAAGTTTGGAACTCCTGCACCAATTCCATTCCAAGATTGGTCTCATCCAATTCCAAATCAAATGACTGGAACTATGACTCCACTTAGAGTTGAAGTTAAGTGTTTTGGTAAATATACTTTTAAAATTAGTGATCCAGCGACTTTTATGAGTAAAATAGCTGGTACTGCTGACGAATTTAGAAAAGATGATATTGTTGAACAAATGAGAAGTGAAGTTATTGGTTCATTCCAAAAAGTGTTAAATGAATTAGGAAATTCTGTTCACAAGACTCCAGTTCTTGAATTACCAAGTGCTACTGATACTATTAAGAGTATTATGGATGAAAAAGTGTTTGATCAACCAATAAGAGATCGTGGAATAAGTCTTGTAGGATTTGTTGTTGAATCTGTTACTCTTGATGATGAATCTGAAAAGAAAATTGATAATTATGAACTTTCTTCAAATTCATTTATGCAACAAGGAACTCTTACTGGAGCTTATGCAAATGCTGTTCAGGATGCTGCAAACAATGCTAATGGTGCTGCAAATGGTATGATTGGTGTTGGAATGATGAATATGGCAAGCGGAGGAATGATTGGTGGAGTTGCGCAAGGAGCTTTCCAAAATAAAGGTACTACAGCTGCTGATTTAAATGGTGGAGCTCAAGCTCAAGGTGATGCACCAGCACAAGGTGGAAGTAAGTTCTGTCCTGAATGTGGAACAGCTACAAATGGAGCTAAATTTTGTCCAAATTGTGGAAAACAATTATAAAAAAGTTAAAGTCTCTTAAATAGAGACTTTTTTGTTCTAAATTATTTTTATATATAGTTGTATAATGTTTATAAATCAATGCTATTTTTATTTATAATTTGTGATTTTTTTGTTTTTAAAAATTTGACATTTAACTTTTTTGTTGATATATAAGACTTTTTTAATAATAAAAATTTTTTATACCTCTCCTTAATAATAGTATTTGACTATAAAAAGTAAGATTGTTAGAATATTGAATTGTTCCGATTAAAGAGGTGTTTATAGTTATGTTAGAACAACAGTTAATAGGTGCATGTGTTGAAGAACCATCCCTGGTTTTTAAATTTATTAATAAAGGGCACTTTGATATAATTGAAAAATTAATCGATCAAAATAAGATAAATGTAAATATAGAAGATGGTGTTGGTAACGATATTGTCACTAGATTATTAAAGGCAAAAAGATATGACTTAGTTGAAGTATTGATGAAAAAGAAAAATTGGAATGTAAATCACAAAAATAGTGATGGAGATACATTTGGACACATACTTGCTTATGATAATTCTTTAAATGCAATTAAGGTTGCTGAATTACTTAATAAGAAAAAAAACTTTTCCCCTAATATAAAAAATAATAAAGGAGAAACAAGTTTTGATAGAGCAATAAATAATAAGTATTTATGCACTGCTATGAAATTTTTAAAAGATAAAAGATTTACTTCTATTGATTTAAGTTCTTTTAAAAAACTATATCATGTTGTTTTTAAAAGTAATGAATATGGTAAATATACAAAATTAGATACTTTAGAAGTAATTGTTAATAATCTTGAAGATAGAATTATAGATCCGCAACTTATGAGAATAATAAAAAAGATTAATGATAATATTGAAATAATAAAAAATGAAATTTTAAATAATAAGTCAAATGTATTAGATAGTCTTATTAATAGTGTATTTTAAGGGAAAAGGTTACTTTTCTCTTTTAATTTGAAATTTTTATAAATATGTGATAAATTATAGTAGTTTTAAGGAGTTGGATTTATGAAGTTACCAGATTATAATGAAGCAAGATCAAGAGATAAAAGAAAGTATAATAGACTAACTTTTAAGATAGACAATAATATAGAAAAAAAATATAATGGTAAAAAATATTTTATAAAAACATATGGTTGCCAGATGAATGAACATGATAGTGAGAATATTTCTGCTATATTTGAGGCAATGGGCTTTGAGAGAGTTTCTGATTATCATGATGCTGACTTAGTTTTACTAAATACATGTAGTATTAGAGAAAATGCTCACAATAAAGCTTTTGGAATGCTTGGAAGACTTAAACATTTAAAAAGTCAAAAGAAGGATTTATTAATAGGTATATGTGGATGCATGGCCCAAGAAGTTAAGGTTGTTGATGAAATATTAAATGATTATAAATTTGTAAATTTTGTATTTGGTACTCATAATATATATCAAATACCTGAAATTGTTGATAAGGCAATTACCTCAAGTAAACAACAAATTGAGGTTTTCTCTAGGGAAGGAGATTTAGTTGAAGGATTACCAGTAGTTAGAACTAATAGTTATAAAGCTTATGTTAACATTATATATGGATGTGATAAATTTTGTACATACTGTATAGTTCCTTATACTAGAGGCCGTGAAAGAAGTAGGAAAAAAGAAGATATAATTGAAGAAGTTAAGTCATTAGTTAAGGATGGTTATAAAGAAGTTACTTTACTTGGACAAAATGTTAATGCTTATGGAAAAGATTTATATGATGATTATAATATGGGTGATTTATTAGAAGATATTGCTAAGTTAGATATTCCTAGAATAAGATTTATGACAAGTCATCCTTGGGATTTTACTGATAAAATGATTGAAACTATAGCTAAATATCCAAATATTATGCCTAGTGTTCATTTACCAGTACAAAGTGGTTCAAATAAAATATTAAAATTAATGGGTAGAAGATATACAAGAGAATCATATTTAGATTTATTTCATAAGATAAAGAATACTGTTCCAAATGTTTCTATATCTACGGATATTATTGTAGGATTTCCACTTGAGGAAGAAGAGGATTTTCAAGAAACTCTTTCTTTAGCTGAAGAGTGTAAGTTTGATAATGCTTTTACATTTATCTTTTCTGAAAGAGAAGGAACACCTGCTTGTAAGTTAAAAGATAATACTACTTTAAAAGAAAAGGAAGATAGATTATATAGACTTAATGATGTTGTTAATAAGTATTTTTTGGAAAATAATAAAAAACTTGAGGGTAAAATACTTAAAGTACTCGTTGAAGGTGTTTCAGAAAAAAAAGATATGTATTATGGATATAGTGAAACTAATAAGTTAATTAACTTTACTTCAGATAGAGATATTTATTGTGGAGATATAGTTGATGTAGAAATAACTTCTGCAAAGACTTGGAGTTTAGATGGAAAATGTAAATAAAGAAATTGATGACTTAGTAGATTATATTAAAAATACAGATGATTATAAAAAATGTATTAAGTTAAAAAAACAAATGAAAGATAATAGTGAATTGATGAGTTTAATTAGTGAAGTAAAGAAATTACAAAAGAAATATATAAAAAGTAATTATGATTTATTAATAAAGGAAGAATTAGATAAAAAAAATAAAGAATTGTTGGAAATTCCTATTTATGTTTTATATAATAAACATCTAAATAATGTTAATTATATGATTGATTATATTAATAATAGTTTAAATAATTATTTTTATGAATTATTAAATAAAAATGTCTAATATATTAATTAGACATTTTTATATGATTTCATCATCTTTATTTTCATTGTTTTCATTATTATTCTCTACGTTAAAGTTACTTAAATCCGCTTTTGCTTCTTCTATTGACATTCTAACTGTTGCGGGGTCATCAATAATTGATGTATTTTTAACAGGAATTGATTTTATTGTTTGATTTTTATTTTCTTTTTTTGTTTTAGAAGTTTCATCATCTAGTATTTCTATATTATTTTTTGATTTATTTTTTACAACTAGTACTATTAGTATTATTGCTATTAAAATGATTGTTATTATTAATGCTATACTAGTGTAATTTAATCCTGTATTAGATACATCCATATAATTAAATATATTATTCATCTAGTTCTCCTTTTTTTATTTAATATTATTTATTTCTTCTTTTATTTTTTTACAAGTATTATTTATGAAATCTTTTATTAATTCTATATCAAAGGAATATTTTTTTTCTTCTTTTGAATTTTCAATTATGATTCCCATTTTATTAATTAGAATATCTAAGTTTTCTACAGGAATTTCTTTAATAGATGTTTTTGGCTTTTTAAAATCTTCATAGAATAGAGATAAATCTAATTCATATTCATCTATTACACTTATATTTAGATTTGTGTAATCTGAGTAAATAATAGATTGTATTTCCTCTTGACTTGTGTTTATTATGGTTCCATCTAATAGTTTTAATGCATTATTAAATGTTATTTTTTCCATAAACTCTTCAAACCATAATTTATCTGTATATAAATGTATATAATATCCAATATCAAAATCATTCTCTTTAAAATCTGGGTATTTTGCTACAAACAAATCTATATTTGGAACATCTTCTTTATATGAGTTTTTTAGGAAATGTGATTCATATTTACTTCTTCCAATTTGTTTTGAAATATCAGGTGCGATTGATCCTAAATAAAAGTCATACTTATTTTTAATTTTTAAATCCTTTTCAAGTTTTTTTGCGACTGCAAGGTGGATAATTGATGATGCCATATTAGCCCTCCTTTATTATAAAAAGATTATATCATTTATTAGTTTTATTTTCCATAGAATAATAAATTATTATTGGTTAATTTTTAAATTATAATGCATAAAATATAGTGGAGGTACTTATGACAAATTATAAAGAAATTGTAACTAAGGCTGTTATTTCTAAAGGTAAAAGACTTTTTTCCACAACTAATAGTGTTGAAGTCAGTAATCCCTCAACTGTATTGGGATGTTGGGTAATAAATCATAATTTTAGTGGAACAAAGAGTAATAACAAAATTATTATTAATGGTAGTTATGATGTAAATATTTGGTATTCATATGATAATGATACTAAAACAGCTGTTATAAAAGAATCTAATAAATATAGTGAAGCAATAAATATGAAGAGAAATAGTGATATGGATGAAGAAGTTATTGTAAGAAGCCTACAGCAACCTAGTTGTGTTAAGGCTAATATAGAAGGAAATAAAATTAATTATACAATTGAAAAAGTTTTAGGTGTAGAATTAGTTGGAGATATTAAAGTAAAAGTTGAAACAAATGATGAAGATCCATGGGATGAAATAGGGGAAGAAGATGTAATTGAAAGTAAAGAAGAAAATATTAAAGAAAGTATTGATGATAATTTTATAAAAGAAGATACAATTTAATAGAAACAGTATATGTTTCTTTTTTTTGACACTTATTTACAAATATGTTAGAATATCAAATTAATATTTGTGGAGGACTTTATGGATATTATTAATAGTGATATTGATCATACAAGGAATGTTCTTAATGGCATATATACTGATAATTATTCTAGGATATATTTTAATTCGAATGAAGATATAAATATATTATTTAATAATTTTAATGTTAATAATAAGACTGGTTTATCTATTCTTTCTTCTGGAGATCAAGCCTTTCATTTATTAAATAGAAATGTCAAAAATATAGATTTATTTGATAAAAATAAGCTTACAATTTACTATTATTATCTTAGAATATGGATAATAAATTATTTAAATAGTTTTTATTCTTTAGAAGATTTAAATATTCAATATATAAGTGATTTACTTAATAAAGTCAATCCACATAGTGATCAAGAAAAAGAGGTATATGATTATTGGAAAAAGTTTATTAATGTTTTTCATGATTTTGATATAAATAGTTTGTTTGAGAAAAACAATTTATATATTAATAAAATTAATGACTTAGATTTTTTAAAAAGCAAATTAAATAATAGCTTTAACTTTTATAATATAGATATAAAAGAAGAAATTAATTCTGATAAGAAATATGATTTTATTTATATTTCAAATGTTTTAGAATGGATTATTAGAAGTAAAGATGACTTATGTGTTGTGAGAGATAATTTATATAATTTACTTAACGAAGATGGTTTTGTTATTTGTTCTAATGTTTGTAAAAATGGTAATAATGGGATAGGGTCTTTGATATTTGAAAAAAATTTTGATTGTTATAGATTGCCTTATGTAAAAATGAAAAATAATAATAAGTATTTTTCTCCTGGATATTATTATAAAAAAAAGGTGATATAAATATGTTGAATTATAAAGAAGATTTTAAAGAGACTGAATTATTATTGGATGAAAATATTAAACATGATTATTATGATAGATTATATTTTTCTTCTAATGAACACTTGGAGGATATTTTTTCTTATTTTGATTTTAAAAATAAGGACATATTAAGTGTTATTGGTTCAGGAGATCAGGCTATTTCTTTTTATCTTAATGATGTTAATAAAGTAGATCTTTTTGATATAAACAGATTAGCAATTTATTATTACTATATAAGAATATGGGCATTAAAATATTTTAGAGATATTTATCCTGGTACTACTGAGAAAACAAGAGATTATATAAAAGAATTATTAAAATATGTTGAAGTGAAAAATGATAATGAATTAAATGTATATAATTATTGGCAATTATTTGTAGAAAAATATACTAATTTTGATTTTAATAGATTATTTTATTATTGTAATTTTCCTTTATTAAAACAAAAGATTGATTTAAATGGACTTATCAATACTATTAAGTTAAATAATTCTAAAATATGGAATATAGATTTATCTGGTAATTTTAAAATTGATGAACAATATGATTATATTTATACATCAAATATTGTTGATTATGTTCCTAGAAATAAAGTTAGAATTTATAGAGATAATATTTATAATTTATTGAAAGATGGAGGAATAGTAATTTGTTCTAATTTAACTATGAATTCTGTTGATAAAGATTTAAGATTAAAAAATATTTTTGAAGAAAGATTTCAATTTGGAAAAATTTTTAAAAAAACTTCAGATTTTATAACTCCGGGATATTATTATATAAAAAAATAATGAGATACTATTTATATGAAATAGTGTTAGTGTAAAGAGTTTTGGGGCAAATTCAGAAGAAAGTTGAGTTTAATAAACTTGATTTTCTTTTTTATATGGAATCTTTTCCATATAACAATCTGAATTTTTTTTCTATAATGTTATTTTGATATGTTCTTTTTCTATATAATTTATTAGGTTGATTAATTATTTCTTTATTCCTATATTGGTTTAAGTATTGTTCTTTTATATCTTTTCCATTTATTTTTAGTAATCTTAATTTTAATAACTGTTTTAATCCTTTTTTTGAGTATGCTTTTGGGCGGGAAGTGAACAAGTCTGCAAATATATGAGAAATGTGAGACTCCATAGAACATCTCATATAGGGAGTATTTTGATATGTTTGTCTTTCATTCCAATTATTTAAAATATAATCTCTTTTCGTTTCAATTGTATCTTTTCTATCCATATTTAAATCTAGAAATTCATTGGTTAATCTTACAAAATCCTCTTTTTTATTAAAAAGTACATATTCATATAAAGCATCATATACATCCTGATTTTCAGAAGTAGTTAAATTGGTGAGTGCTTGTGAAAAGTGAAATCCATCCATCCCAAATTTAATGTTCATGCCTTCATGAAATCTAAACCAATTTGTTTTAGGAAATGATTTAATCCAAGTAGCGCAATCACCCATAAAGTCTAATTCTTTTAAATAAGAAATATCATAATTATTATAAATATAATCAACAACACTCATTAATAAGTCATTCTCTATAGATGCACATGTATGGGAATTAACTAATCTATATCTATTCATGGAATTTGGTTTTAATTTCTTTTTATATACAAGTTTGGTATCTTCAAACACAACTGCAGCCTTAATCATATGATCTTTTCTATCATTGAATTGAGAACCAACAAATTTTTCGTCAAGCATAATAGAAAGTCTTTCAACACGCTTAATTTCATTATCAATACAGTTTTCATCATTAATATGAAAGGATATTACAGTATTTCTAGTAGAAGCTCTAGAAATTTTAAGAGGATTATTTATTCTTTTGCCAATCTTTTGTGAAACAATAATACCGGCTTTAGCATATGAAGTAGAAGATGACTCGTTACAGAGCTCAGCACACACAAATGGATCAAAGTATTTTCTCTTAGGAAGATTTAAAAAGAAATCGGTAAAGAAAAAATAATCATTTGTATTTTTATCAAAATAATATCTTCTTTTAAAAGTTATCTCACCAAAGAGAGTAAGAATAGTTCTTTTATAAAAACCTTTTGATTTACAAAAAGACTTACGATAAGAAGTATGAAAGAAGACATCATCCATATATTCAAAATAAAGTCTGATAGCATTAATCATAAAAGAGTAATTAAAAGAATCTAAATCAGTCATAAAGTTAATATAATTCTCAAAAGAAGAAGATTTATACCAAAAATTAGACTCTAAAAAATACTTTTCTAAAAAAGAATTATAAATAGAAAAAGTAAGTGTCCAAAAAGGATATAAAAAAAGACACATAGAATTACCTATGATACAATGTAAGTGCGAACTAACATTGGAGGTAATAAATATGTGTCTTTTAAATTATAACAA